>ENA-ORBV01016607-ORBV01016607.1-microbial-mat-metagenome-genome-assembly--contig:-NODE-16607-length-10662-cov-3.696174_pt1 | contig 10662 bp, 7 predicted proteins | sample MGYA00237777_ERZ505514 | MGnify/ENA primary metagenome ERZ505514 (study PRJEB26160, sample SAMN06269048) | microbial mat metagenome | isolation source: Oligotrophic lake microbial mat | place...
CGTTGGTTTTTGGGGTCGGCTGGAACAGCAGCGACGGCATGATGTTTTCCAATCGGCGTTTCCGGTGTTCGGCCTGCCCCCGGGAGCCTTCGAGCGAGCCCACGAGTCGGTAGCTGAGTAGTGACTTTCCATCCGCCCGGCGGAAGAGGGGGGCGCTGTTGACATCGAGGGTTGCGATGTAGCGGTCATAACTGCCAAACACCGCCCGGGCGCGCGTGAACGGAGTGGTCGGTCTCGGTTGCTTGGTGATGACGTTGATTACGCCGCCGGCCTCCGTCACGGCGTCGAGCACCGAGGTCGGACCCTTGACGATTTCGATGCGCTCGATGGTCGCCGAGCCATTGTCGGAGTAGCGCAGGAAACCGTTGCGCATAAACTCCAGGGTGTTGAAGCCGCGGACGGCCTTGCCATTCACCGAGGCATTCCAGCTCACCGCCTCGCGATTGGCGCCGCCGCTGAAATCGCCTTCGGAAAAGGCACCGCCAAAGGATGCGGTGTCCAGCATGAAATCCTCCGTGACGATCGCGATGTTGAACGGAACCTCGGAGAGCGCCATGGGGAGGCGGCTGGCGCTCATGGAATTGGTGGCGCGGTATTCGTGGGTGCGGACGTCCTCGACTTCGAAGGCGGACATTTGCACGGTGGTTGGATCATTGGCGGCGGGTTTCGACGTCGAGGCGGCAGTCTGACCGGAGGTGTTTGAAGGCAGGGTGACGAAGGTGGCAGCCAGGAGGACGGCGAGCAGAGCGCCGGTGGAGCGAATTGCAAAACGAGGGCTTCGGTAGGGGTTCATGGGGATTTTCTCAAATGGAGACAGGAAGCGCATCGAGTGAACTGTCCTCTGGCGCGGAGGATCTGACGTGCAGGGACTCGATTTCCGGCGAGTCGGTTGAGATACGGACGGGGAGGCGTCCGCGGAACAGCGCCCAAGTGAGACGCTGGTTAAAGGGGAGATCAGGAGGGGATTGAAACGACCTGACCTGTGGAGTGAGAGCGGTAACACGCTTCCATGAGCGCGGTGGATTTGAGGTAGTCCTCGCCGGTATTTTCGAACGGCGTGCCGTCGAGCATGCGGTCGACGAAATGGCGTTGGAGGGCGTAGACGCAGTCGCCGGCGAAGCCGTCACGCGAATGTGGATACTCGTACCGGTGGGCCGGCTGGCCGAGCAGCTTGAGAGTGAGGTTACCCTCGAGGTCGAGTTCGAGGTGGCCCTTGCTGCCGTCGAGGCGAACGAGGCCGAAAGTGTAACGTGGATTGGCGGTGTCGGCCTCATTATAGCGCGAGGCATCGAGCAGACCGGTCGCGCCGCTCGCAAACCCGCAGACGATCTGGGCGGCGTCCTCGCCCTTGATCGCGGGGTTTCGTTTTTGGAGGCGGGCGTAGATCGTGGCGATCTCGCCACCGAGAAAACGGAATGTATCCAGAAAGTGGACGCCAGTTTCGTAGACAAAAAGACGCGGGTAAGTGCGGAAGAACGGTTGCCGCGCGAGGTAGGCGTCGTCCTGCCAGCCGTCGCCCATGCGCATGCGGATCCCGATCGAGAACAGTTCGCCGAAGGTGCCGGCATCGAGCAGCCGTCGCATCTCGCGGTACCACGGTTGCCAGCGGAAATTTTCATGCACCATGAAGCGCACGTTCGCGCGGCGCGCGGTTTCGACGACCTCGACACACTCGTCCCAGGTGGGCGCGACCGGCTTCTGGCAGATGATGGCGATGCCGCGGGCGGAGGCGAGGCGGACGACCACGAGGTGCGTCTCCGGCGGCGTGATGATGTCGACGAAATCGGGTTTTTCCGTGTCGAGCATCGCGGCGAGATCGCTCCAGGCATAAGCGCGGGGAATGCCGTGGAGCGCGGCGGCCTCGCGCGCTTTGTCGACGTTTCGGTTGGCGAGGGCGACGATCTCGACCTCGGGAATGCGCTGCCACGCTTCATATTGGAAGCGACTGAAGTAGCCGGCACCGACGCAGACTCCGCGGAGCTTTTTCATGCGAGCACAGGCAGGATGCGTTGACGCGGCTGGACGAAGATCCAGCAGGCGATGGCGACGACACTAAGACCGGCGCCGACGTAGAAGAACGTCTGGGGTTTTCCGGTCCACAGTAGGAGATAAGGAAACGCAAGGGCCACGAGGGCGGAACCGAGATTGCCGGCCATGTTCATGGTGCCGGAAACCTGGCCGGCATTGCGGCCGCCGATATCAATGCACGTGGACCACGATGGACTGAGCGTCATATCGGCTCCGAAGATCGCGAGGGTCAGCCAGAAGACCGCGCCGCCGACATCCGCCTGGTCGACGCTCAGCACGAGCCCGATAGCGGCGAGGGTGAAACCGGCGATGGCGGGGATGCGCCTTGAGCCGAGCGGATGCCCGGTGCGGAACAGCGCGTCGACCAGCCAGCCGGCGAAGATATTGCCGGCGGCGCCCCCGAGCAGCGGGATCATGGCATAGAGCCCCGCTTGCGTGTAAGTAAGGCTGTAGGTCTTTTGCACATACGGGAAGAGCCAGCTCAGGCAGAAGAAGAAGGTGAAGTTGCTCGCGAAATACTGAGTCATCAGGAGCCACAGATTTCCGGAGCGAAGGAGGGTCGGAATTAAAAGCGCGGGAGCGGGCGCGGCGGCGATTCCGGGTTCCTGGCGGTTGGCCAGGATGTAGTCGCGTTCGGTATCGGACAGGCCGGGTTGATCGGCGGGTTCGTCGCGAAACCAGAGCCACCAGGCGGCGGCCCAGACGAAGCCGATCAGCATGAGGACTACGAACGAGGCTTTCCATCCGATGCTGTCAATGAGCCACGGGAGCGTCGGCATGGTAACCGCCGCACCGAGCCGTGACGCGGAAAAGTTGATCCCTTTTACGAGACCGCGCTCGCGGACCGGAATCCAGGAAAAGACCGTGCGAGCCATGCCAGGGAAGGCGCCCGCTTCACCGGCGCCGAAGAGAAAACGCACCACCATCATTGACGTGAAATTCCAGGCGAGGGCAGTCAGGCCAGTGAAGATTGACCAGAAGCCAACCACCGCAGCGAGAATGACGCGGGCTCCGTAACGATCGGCGAGGATGCCGGCGGGCGCCTGGAGCAACGCATAGCCAAACGCGAACGATGAAAGGATCCATCCGAACTGCGCATCGGAAAGGCCGAGCTCGGTGACGATCGGAATTTTCGCCGTCGAGATGCAGACGCGGTCGACGTACAGCAGGAAGGCGAGGAGAAAAGTCGCAATGACGACGAGGGCGCGGCGCGGCATGGGGTAGGTTTGTGGTTGGACTTTGGATGCGCGAGGGCCTGAAGGCAGGGAGAGCGCCGGCTAAGCGGTGAAAACGGACGGATCGACGCCCTCGACGGCGATGGCTCGAACGGGGCAGCCGTCACCACCGGATAACTTGAGGGGGAGCGCGGCGAAGAAGACACGGGCCTGCGTGAGTTGATCGAGGTGAGCGAGGCCCTCGACAATCGTGACGCCGCCGCCGAGCAGGGTTTTGTGGATACGCGTGACTTCGGGGAGGTTGTTCACGTCGGCGATCGAAGGTGGTTCGACGCCGAGAACGTTCACCCGATGGGCGACGCACCACGCGGCGAGTTCGTCGCCGATGCGCGGGAGCCCGTCGCGATAGATCGCAGGATCAGTCGCGTGTTTGTACCAATCGGTTCGGAGGAGCAGGCATTCGCCGGCGGTGAAATCAGTCGCGACCGCGCCGAGGTGAGCAACGGTCAGGACCGTGCGCGGGGCAACCGGCGTGAGGTTCACGATCCAGGCCGGGCCGAGGCAGCGGGCGAGCGGCTTGGTATCGATCGTCTCCGGGCCGGCATCGAAGTGGAGCTGTGCATCCATGTGGGTGCCGGCATGCGAGTACAAATGCCACGTGGCCGCGTTCCAGCCATCGCGGGCCGTCGTGAACGTTGGCTCAGTCGCGACCCCGCGCTGACCGGGGGAGAGCGGGAGCGTGAGGTCGATGATGCGTGGGGTGGCCGACATGGGGTTGAGATTCGGGTTCTGACGAGCTAAGATCCGGGATCTGCTATATAAGATTTCGAAGATCAGACTATAACGCGGGGACGCGCTCGATCGCCAGAGCCTGGCAGACGATGTCGCCCATTTCGGCGGTGGTGGTCGTGCCGCCCAGGTCCACGGTGCGATGAGCGGGATTCGAGAGCACGTGTTCAACGGCATGTTGAATGAATGCGGCGCCACGGATCGTATCGGGATGTCCGAGCCACTCGAGCATCATGGCCACGGAGAGAATGGTTGCGATTGGGTTGGCTATGCCCTGGCCAGCGATGGTTGGAGCGGATCCATGGGAAGGTTGGAACACGCCGTACTTGTGACCGAGATCCGCCGATGGTGCCATGCCCATGCCGCCGATGATACCGGCACCGAGATCGGAGAGGATGTCACCGAACATGTTTTCCGTCACCATGACATCGAACGTATCCGGCCGCTGCACGAGGAACAGCGCCATGGCGTCGACATAAATGTGCTCGGTCCGGACGTCTGGAAACTCGCGGGCGACCTCGTCGAAGACCTTGCGGAAAAACGCCATCGAGGGGAGCACGTTGGCCTTGTCGACGAGCGTGCAGAGCCGGCGACGGGTGCGTGCGAGTTCGAAGGCGGCGCGGCAGATGCGTTCGGCGCCGTGGCGCGTGATCTTCAATGTGTCGGTTTCAAAATCGCGGCCGGCGGGGCGGGGCGTGAGGCGCTCGACAAAAAGGCCCTCGCAGTTTTCGCGGATGATTACGAAGTCGATGCGCCGGCCGGTCCCGTTCGCACTGTAACCATGCAGCGGCGAATGCGACGCGTGGTAGAGCCGGATCGGGCGAACGCCGTTATAGAGATCGAGTTGCTCCCGAAGATCGATTTGCGGCGTCATTTCCACGCCGGTCGGCCAACGGACGGACGGCAGGCCCATCGCGCCGAGAAGAATGGCGTCGGCGTCCTTGATTTTTTCGAGCGTGGCCGGCGGGAGTGGATCGCCCGACTTCAGGTATTCACCGGCACCGACGGAATGTTCGATGAAGTCGAAGCGGACGCCGGAAAGGAGGGCTTCGACGGCGCGAAGCACCTTAACGCCCTCGGCGACGACCTCGGGTCCGATGCCATCACCGCGGAGGACCGCAATCTTGAAAGTCTGGCTCATGTCGGATGACAATATAGCAGGAGCTCAGCGCGGTGAGGAGGAGTTATTCCACATTAAAACTGAGAAATTGCGTCGCCGTGAAGAACATCGGGCTTTTGGCTGCAGCAGATGAAGCCGACGCCCAAAGTCGCCCTGCTGATCGAAACGTCGAACAGCTATGCGCGCGAATTGCTGCAGGGGGTGAGGTCGTGGGTGCGGGCGCACGAAGCGTGGACGATCCGGCTGACCGAGCAGGGGCGAGGGGCGGCGGTACCGGCCTGGTTGCAGGGCTGGGATGGCAACGGGGTGATTGCCCGGGTGGAGAACTCGCGCATCGCGCAGCAATTGCGAGCGACGGGGCTGCCGGTAATCGACGTGAGTGCGGCATTGCCAAGACTGGTGTTTCCGCGCGTGGCGACGGACGCGGAGGGGGCGGCGCAACTGGCGGCGACGCACTTAATCGAGCGAGGCTTGCGGCATTTCGCCTACTGTGGTGACGCGCGGTTTCACTGGGCGCGACGTCGCGGCGAGGCGTTTGCGGCGGCGACCCGGGTGGTCGGTGGGCGTTGCGCGCTGTTTTCCCCACCGCCGGGTGCGGTGGACGACGAGGTGGAGGCGATTGCGAGCTGGCTGCAGACGTTACCGAAGCCTGTCGGCGTTCTGGCGTGTCTCGACTTGCGTGGACAACACGTGCTGGCGGCGTGTCGGCAGTCGGGGCTGAAAGTCCCGGACGAAGTTGCAGTGATCGGCGTGCACAACGACGAGCTGCTCTGCGAACTTTGCGATCCGCCGTTGTCGAGTGTGATTCCCAATGCGCCGCGTGCGGGCTATGAAGCGGCGGGGTTGCTTGCGCGGGCGATGGCGGGAAAAAAGCTGGCGCTGAAACTGCACGAGATCGCACCGCTCGGAGTCGTCTCGCGGCAGTCGACCGATGTCGCCGCGGTCGGTGATACCCGGGTGGCGGAGGCGCTGCGAATCATGCGCGAGCGGGCGGGTACCGGCGCCAATGTGGGCGATATTCTACGCGTGGTGCCGATGGCACGCACCGCGCTGGAGCGGCGATTCAAGGAAGCGCTCGGGACGACGCCGCATGCTTATCTGCGGAAGTTACGGATCGAACGCGTGCAGCAATTGCTCGTGAGCACCAGCTTGCCCGTGGGCGAAATCGCGGTTGCGACCGGATTCGAACACACCGAGTATCTCAGCGTGATGTTTCGCCGCGAGTGCGGGATGGGGCCGCGGGAGTTTCGCGCGCGCCATCGCGCAAAACTATAAACGGAGGGTGGATTGGCGTGCCGGGCAGTCGCACTCCAACTTTTTATTAGAACGCGAGGGATATATCAAAGCCAGGGTCCCGGCCCATGTTGATGAGTCCGCCCCGGGCTTGGTGGCGTCGACGACATCGCTTTGGGCAGACAAGCGTAGCCCCACCTGCGTTTTACGATTTCGCTGGCAGGGATAACCCAGTGGCCTTCTCTGGAAAGAAGATGCGTAGTTCCGGTTTGACGCCGATGAGGGCTTGGGCGCGTTGAAGCGCTTTCTTGGTGGCGAGCGTGGCATTTTCTTCGGCGGGGAAAATGTTTTCCGCGCCAATCTTATCCGCGAGCCCGCTGCGCCGCATGACGGCGGCCACTTCGCCATGCACGCCGGAGACGAGGAGGTGCCGGTTCTGGGAGCGAAGGTAGTCGAGGAGCTGAACCAGAGCCATGACGGTGGTGGCGTCCAGATGGCGGGCGTTTTTAAGGCGTAGGATGAAAACCTTGATATTGGCATCGGCCGCGAGTCGACGAACCCCGTCCTGGAACAAGTCGGCGGCGCCGAAGAACAAGTCCCCCTCTACGTGCACGATGGAAACTTGCGGGTGATTGCGCTCCGTCGGAGCGTCGATCTCCGCGAGTTGGCCACCGGTATCGAACGCGTGTTCAAGCAAGGTGGGAGCACTCGCCTTTTGCAGAAAGAGCACCAGCGAAAGGCCGATGCCGGTATAGATCGCGGTGTCGAGTTGAAGAAACAAGGCGGCGGTGAGGGTGAGCCAGAAGACCAGCGCGTCGCCGCGGGTGGCGCGGCGCACCATGAAAATTTGCGCGGGTTGGATCAGGCGGATCGCGATCACGATCAGGTACGCCGCAATGGCGGCGATGGGAATATAGGCGAGCAGCGGGGACAACAGCAGTACTAACAAAAGCACTACACCGCTGGCGATGATCACGGCCCACTGGGTGCGGCCGCCGGCCTGCAACCCGGCCGCGCTGCGCAGAAACGATGCCGAGCCGGGCATGGCGCCGAAGCCGGCGCCGACCATGTTGCCCAGGCCCATGCCAATCAATTCCTGGTTCGGATCGATGTGCTGGCCGGTTTTGGTGGCGAGGCTCTTGGCAATGGTAACGGCCTCGAGCATGCCGAGAATGGCGGCGGCGATGGCGACGCTCGTGACCTTCGGCAAAAGGGCCAAGCCATCGGCGTTGAGGGGGAAACCGGTGAACAACGGCACGCCGCCGGAAATGTCGCCGAGGTCCCGGACCACGCTCACCCCCTTCTGATCAAGCGCGAGCAGCCAGCTCGCCAGTCCCGCCAGAGTAAGCATCACAAGTCCGTCCGGCCAATGGGCGCGCCAACGGCGCAGCCAGATAAGAATCAACAGACCGCCGAGGCCGACGATGGCGGTCGCGGGATTGAATTGAAAACTGAATACGCTATCGGCGAGATGGCGCAGCGTGCCAGGGAGGCTGACCTTGGTTCCCCGGGCGATGCCGAAAAGGTTTCCCAGTTGACCCGTCGCAATGAGGATTCCGACGGCGGTCGAGTAACCAACAATGACGGCACGGGAAATAAATTGAGTGACTTTCCCCAAGTCTGCGAAACCGGCAGCGAGTTGGAGGGCGCCCATTAAAAAGCCGATGATCAAGACCTTTTGGAGCGGATCCAGCGGTTCGGCCGCGAGGCTTAGTAGCGCGCCCGCTAAAATGATACTAATGGTGTTGGTAGGACCAAACACCAGGTGCCGGGAGGAACAATATAGCGAGCACAGCACCGCCCCGACCAACGCACTGCCGATCACGGCCGGCACCGGAATTCCGATCAGCAGTGAAAACGCCACGGCTTGTGGAATCGTGAGAGCGGCGATGATGACGCCTGACCGGAGGTCGGCTTTGAGGTCGGCGGTGGTAAAGGTGCGCAGGTCGCGCAGCAGCGGCGGGATAATATTGGCGCGCAGCTTACCTCCGAGCCGTTGCACGCGCTGCTCCGCGGCATCGCTCAGATCATCGAGCTCATCGATTTTGGCGGACTTGAAGAATCGTTTAATCAACGCGGATCAGCGAGGGGCAGGTGCTGGTGGGAGTTAAGGGTTGGGAGTTCACAGCTCGATCCTCCGAGCTCTTTCCCAACATGCAAGCGGGAGCGTACGTCGTTTGGATTGGAGCAACGAGGCCCCAATCCTGCAGCCTTGGCGAAGGTTCAGGCGCGGCATGTTCCGGCATCAACCCTTCGCCGGCAGAGTCCGCTGCACGATGCGGCGCGATTCGGCGACGGCTTCCTCCGTGACGCGGTAGCCTGCGATCAGTGCGGCCGCGAGAAGTGCAAATACGATCGTGCCCACGCTGAACGCGACCCGCATGGCGAAGTAAGTTTCGTCGGTCTGCGCTGCTTTTAATTCCGTCTGCCACCCGGTGAGATTCAGCGCGATGCCGGCGAGGAAGATGGACCCGGAAAGAGCGACCTTGAGCATCCAGCCAAGCACAGCGTTGAACATGCCTTCGCGTCGGGCGCCCGTGACGACTTCATCGAGGTCACAAATATCAGCCGTCATGGAAGGCACGAGCACCATTACCGCGACGAGGCCAGGAGCCATGAGGAGCGAGGGCACGACCAGCAACCAGCCCGCGTCGGGCACGTAGCAGAACCACTTGGCGACGCCGCCAAGCGCGATCGAGAGGGTGCAGAGCAGGAACGTACGCTTTTTTCCGATACGGCGCGAAAGCCACACGATGCCGGGAATGGCAAGCAGTCCTCCGAGTTGGAAACCGGTGCCGGCGATCCCTTTTAACAGCGCACCGTAGGCCATGTCGCCACCGTTGACGTAGAAAACGTTGAGATAAAATCCGGTGTTATCGATGACGAGGATGCTCGCGTAGATGAGACACTGTGCCGTGGCCAGGAGCACGAAATCGCGGCGCTTGATCGTCTCGCGCCAGCCGCGCCAGAGCGAAAGCTTCGGGCCGACGGCAACGACGGCGCGCGGACGTTCCGGCACGCGGGCGGCGGTGACTGCGCCCAGCGAGGCCACGACCACCCCAATGATTACGCCGCAGAAGCGACTGCCCGCAACGATGTTGTTGTTCGATGCGAGCAGGACGATTTTGAGCAGCCATTGGTTCACGACGCCGGACAGTTTGTGGAGCATCGACTTGGTCCCCATCAGTCGCGTGCGCTCGTGATAGTCGCGGGTCAGCTCCAGTCCCAGCGCGCCGTACGGCACGACAAAAATCGAGTAGGCAGTGGCGAGGAGGAGTGAACCGATGGCGAGCCACCAAAAATAAAACGTCGGTGAGCGGCCGTCGGGAAAGTACCAAATCCCGGCGGCGCAGAGGCCGGTGAGCAAAGCACCGATCAAGATAAACGGCCGGCGGCGGCCCCAGCGCGACTGGCAGTTGTCACTGAGATTTCCGATCCACGGATCCATCACGGCGTCCCAGAGACGCGGGAGTGCAATCGCGGCACCGACCAGCACCGGACTGACGCCGAGGGTCAGGTTGAAAACGGGATTTGCGATCTGGTTGACGGAGTTGATCGCGAGATTCTCGGCGAACGCCGACGATCCGTACGCGATCCGCGTGCCGCGACTCACGATTTCCCCCGCGGGTGTTTCAGTGACCTTCGACTGCGCCGGAGGGAGTGTGACGGTCGTAATTTTCATGTCGTGGGTCCCTGGCCGAAGTCCGTCACTCCGCGGGCGAACTGCTTGATGCGGGTACGGGGAAACGGTTCGAACGGCAGCGCCTTGAGCGCGTCGTGCTCGACGGCGGGCTGCGTCAACTCACGGGCGCCAAGCACGCCGATTGCCTCTGCTCGTAGTGAAGCTGCGATTTCGGGATACTCCGCGGCGAGACACCGGGACTCCGTGGCATCGGTTTGAAGATTGAAGAGCAGCTCGCGGCCGCCGTTGGCGAGCCAGATGTATTTCCAGGCACCGCGCCGGACCATGCATTTGAAATGACGCGTGCCCGGCGTGCCATACATGCCGAAGAGAGACTCGCGGGCAGGCGCTGCGTTGGTCAGCGGCCCGAGCAGGTCGTGCCCGTCGCGCAGTTCCGGCGCGCCGCTGGCCGCGGTGGCGAGACCAAAGAGATCAGTGAGAGCAGCGAGTCCGTTGAAACGCGTTCCGGCCGGCACGTGGCCGGGCCAGCTGACGAGAAACGGGATGCGACAGGATGCCTCGAAGAAACTCTCTTTTTGCCAGGCGCGATGATCGCCCATGTGATCGCCGTGGTCGGAGAAGAAACAGATGATCGTATTGGCAGCGTCAGGACGCGCCTCGACCGCATCCAGGAT
>ENA-ORBV01016608-ORBV01016608.1-microbial-mat-metagenome-genome-assembly--contig:-NODE-16608-length-10661-cov-6.332200_pt1 | contig 10661 bp, 11 predicted proteins | sample MGYA00237777_ERZ505514 | MGnify/ENA primary metagenome ERZ505514 (study PRJEB26160, sample SAMN06269048) | microbial mat metagenome | isolation source: Oligotrophic lake microbial mat | place...
GAACCGCCGTGAAGTCCCCCTTCTACTGTTTTCTCTATACTAAACTTATGTACTGCTTCTACACGAATCCTACGCTAGACCCCTTGAAATAGGACAAGACAAAATACTGACAATGGTGGTCTCTGTTGCTCCTACAAGCGTCGATGCCCGTTATCCAAATCCCTTCCGCAGTAGCTCCACCCCTCCTACTACATGCGGCTATCAGTCGGGTGCAATAACATCGATCTTGAACAAATACCTCCAATGTTATGGACATCGACAGCTCTTACTCATTACTTGTCTACTACTATTACTCTCTGGCGATACCACTACGAATCTACCACACCATACCACCACTTACGACTACGCCTTCACTTATTCTCACAACAATCGACCTGTCTCCGCTCAGCCGAACCCAAGCCAAACACCGAGACGAGTGTGGGATCCGGGTATAGTAGTGTGGCACGACAAGCCGAAGCAGTTGTCGTCACAAGGATATGCCCAAAGCAAACCTTCCACACCCAATAGCAACTACAGCCACTCGAGCCAACGCCACAGACACAGCCAACGCCACAAGCAACTCTCTCGTGCCGCCGATCCGTGGTGCACGGCAAGGACGTGCCCTCTCTTCACGGGTACTCCAGAAGCTCCAGACACCACCGTCGAGTCAGTGCCGCTGTTGCCGAGCATAGCTGAGAAGTCTGTTACTGTTACTACTCTCAAGCGTTTCCGTGGTACCGAGCCATCGACTAATTCCAAGCCATCTTCTACCCGGTGCCAAGCACTCGAGATTCGAACCGTTGCATCCGATCCCTTACGAACAGCTGAGTCTTCAAGCCCAAGCCCTTTGAACTTGACAGGCGAGCCCCTACCGTTTGGTGCATCCTTTGCTTCCAATATCCGCACCGAGTCATTGACTATAGCAGCCGCCGATTCAAATACAAGCCTGGTGAATTTTACAGTCGTACATCCAGCCTTTGCTTTGACAGTCACTTCTGCTACAGTTAATTCAAACTGCTGTTGCCGAGTCGCAGTCAAACAAGTGAACAAGAGTTGTGTTAGTCCAAACACAAGCTTCCAGCAATACAAGTGGTGCCAAGTAGTCGAGTCATTGAATTCGAAGTTGAATCCTACAAGCCCGTTGACTCTATCGATAGCAAATCCTAAACGTTCTGTCGACTGTTGCCGCCGATTACCTGAAGAAAGCAAGGCTTCCAACTTGATTCTACTCAAGGCCAAGTCATCGACAGTCAAGTCCAACTGTTGCCGTGGAATTCAGTCCTTGTATCTAAGCCTATTGACTCCGAATCCGACAGCTGATACACCTGAAGAAAGCAAGGCTTCCAATTTGATCCTAAAGCCCGGCTTCCAATATACATACAAGTCGATCACAGTTGCAGTCACAGATTCAATTGCTACTGTTTGTTAATCTCCTGCCGGTGTATAGCAAAGGGGACGGTTGATGCTATTGCTTCATCCTCCTCCCTTCTCTGCCATATACATCCACTTTGGATGTCGGAGCCTGACGACTGTTCACTGAAGAGGCAGTCGGGGTCAACCAACAGCAAGGGTTTGCCTGTGCTGTTTCAAGGGCTCCCACCAAGGAATGCTACTAAATAACTGTTACACCTATGTTAAAGAGGCTCCGTAGCCTATGTCCTGTGTCGTGTCCACCAAGTGACCTCTCAATATCAAAGCTTTCAATTGTGTTGTAGGGATCGTCTCCGTCATGTTGTTGGAATGCTTGAACACCAATAAACCTCCCATGGGTCCAGCAACCAACCTTCCAACAGCGCCAATCAGCTTCCTCACTGTCAAATTCACCACTTCAGAGGGAGTCCAGTGTCCTGTTATCGCATCCGAGAAGGTTTGGCTGCAGCCTTGTGATCCAACAAACTCACAGTGAGTGCTTGGCCATCACAAGAGAGGGGATGCTCACGGATGCATTTCCAAACCAATACAAATACACAACATAGCAACATCCGAGAGCACCAAAGAGAGGCTTCGAAAGCAGAAGCGAGGGAAAGGGGGGGGATAACAGGGCTCTGACACACCACGGAAGAGAGAGAGGGAGACAGGTCATTCAAGTTAATTGGTGCTTGTTATCTTGTTGTTGTTGGCTCCAGGGGTCGGAAAACGGATGGATGACAGACTCATTCGGTAGGAACTCTACAGGGCTCCAGCTCGGAAGCTCGCACGCATCATCGAAACACCATTTGATTATTACCATAGCTAGAAGCTATCCTCGATAGCTAGTAGCTCGCCTATACTTACATGCTTAACACACCATTCTTATACAAATACACAACTCGTTATCCAGTAGCTATGACGCCATGGTCCCTTTAGATGCACGGTAGGTCACACCATGATCGGGGAGGCTTGCGCGTATTCGAGGCTGATGACGCTTGGGGCAAGTTTGCAGTCGGCCGAGAACGGTGTGCCGGAGGCCGAGTGGATGATGTCGGCATCCTCCTCCAGACGATAGGATCCCCAAGTGGCGTAGCGGCGCATGAGGGAGCCTGTTTCATGGCCAGCATCTAGGAGAGCCGCTAAGGAGAAGCGGGGGGATTTGTCCACTGTGAGGGAAGCAGGCTTAGGCTTGCTTGCTGGTTTCGTGAGATGTATGGCCGCGCGGAGGGCGGGACCCATTGAGCCTGATGAGTGAGCCGCTGATGGCAGTTGTTGCTGCTCGTTCCACCGGGGTGAACCATTTTGTGGCTGCTGCCGAGGGGGGTAAGGACAGGTGGAGAAAGGGATCAAAATAGGCGCCTTTCTTTTTGGCGGGTGGGGAGACTGCCGTCTGGGAAGACGTGATGGTGATGGTGGACGGGGCTTTGCGTTTGGTGGAGCCATCGGTTGGTCTGGGGGGCTTTGGTGGGGGAGTATTGGCCTCACCGAAGCCTCTGGAGCCCCCAAAGAGAGAGGCCACCGTGGAGGAGTCGCTTTTCCGAGGGGGTGAGGCGATGGTGGAGGAGCCGCCGGGAGCGGCGGAGCCTAATGGGACGGGAGTTCGGTCGGGATCCAAATCAACCACGACAGCCTCGATGTGACGAACAAAATCCGGGAGTGTGTCGGTAGGGGCCCCCGAGAATGTGTCGAAACGATAGTTAGTGGCCCAGGAGCTCGTGGAGGGGAGCCTGCAGGTGAGCACGTGGGCGGCGGAGAAGATGTCGTCCGCCGGGCCCAATAGAAGAGGCAAAGAGTCTGGTGGGTGATTGAAATCCGCAAGGCAGTGTTGAAAATGGAGACTGAATTTTTCATACATTGCTGCGGACTTGGCCGAGGCGAGAATATGGTCTACCAAGAGGTGGTGAGTCAAAGCCCGCTGTAGGTGGCTGACCTGAGAACGCAAAGGAGACGTGTCAGTAGGAGCGACCGCCGCGTGCCAGGTTTCCCAAGGGAGGAAAGGTGCAGCAAAGGCTGATGGCCGACGCGACACCGCCTTAAACCAGACCGTGAGGAGTGGTGATGTCAGCCAATTGTAAAAATTGACAAAGTCGGGAGGGGCCAAACCAGAGAGGATGGAAATGAAGGTGTCAATTTCCATGTCCTTAGGGTCCGCGATGAGGCCGACCGGAAGGGAATGGCCCTGGGGAAGGGCAAGGAATTGGGGCAATAGGAACCAGCCGCCGAGGTCGTCATCGGTAGGTGCTGGAAATGCATCCGTGGGGACTGGGTCGTCGGTGAGCGCAAAGGAGTCCAATAGGGTGTAGTTAACAGTGCCCTGGCCCACGAGGGTGGGATTGGGATCGGACCAGAGAGAAGGTTCCAGAGGGGAGGGGGGGTCACTAAGGGTGCCCCAGGCGGTGGTGGTCTTGGCGTCGGCCTGGACCAAAGGAGTCGTAGCTGTGGAAGCATCAGATGGAATATCAGGGACCCAGATTCTTTTGGAGATCAATGGGTTGGCCTCCAAGAGGGAGGAAGTGTCCGAGCCCAAGGGGTTGCGCACACAGATATAGCCGACAAGAGTGCGGGCATCAGGATTAACCAAGATGGGAACCTTGGAGAGTAGGGTAGGCAACCGAGAGGCTGCTTTGCCCTGGAGTGCATCCAAGGAAGTACGCGAGTTAGTGGCAACAGAGGTCGCCACGGGGGGCCCAATCAAGATGGACCGGGTTGGTGGATTGGGGACAGAGGGAGCTGGGGACTTCCGCTCCGGGAGTTCTAGAGGAGAATCGTAGGTTGTTGGGGTGCCTTTCCAAGTGGTGGTGAGGGGACCGGTAACCAACAGCAGAGGACGAGTCCAAGCACCATCTTGTTTGCGGAAAACTGATACACATAGAGAACCCACCGGGGCGTGGCGACTCAAGAGTTGGGTCTTTTCGGATCTGGTCCACAGGCGAGACTTAGGGTGGAAGCGAATGCAGCGAGAGTTCAGCTGGATGAATGAGGCTTCCATGGCGTCTGCCTTGGAGGCTGGGTCTTGGCAGTCAAACAAGCCGTCATTGGCATCAGAGGAAGGTCCTGAGGACTGGCGGTGCAGATTAACCAATGGGGACGTCGCGTTCCACTCGAGTTTATGGAAGAAAGGGATCGAGTCCAAAGCCTCAGCCTTGAGGAGGGGAGCGCCAAAGGCACCCCTTGTTAGGGCTTCCTGGGCAGCTTGGTCAAACGGCATTGGTACGGAATGTTAACAAAAGCGGTGCGGATTGTAATAAACGCAAAATAGGTGCAACTTCTCCACTGCAGCCTAGGATCAGAAGGGTCTCTAAAGGGTAGAGAAAGAAAGAAAGAAAAAGGGGGCTTGAGGTGTCTTGTGGAGCGCGACAACAAGCAGTTTCAGGGCTTACAACAGGTGTTGGAAGGCATGAAACAAAAGAGAATGAGCTCTTGTTGCTTGTTGGTGGATGTTGAGCAACACATTAGTCAAGATCGGTGGTGCACCAGGAACTGATGACTGGGTGGAACAGTGTGGTCTGGGAGTCAACCTGGGACACTCAGTCTGAGTCGCATCAGCATTGCTTCTTTATTGGAGCTTTTAGTCACTGAAACACGCCGTCAGTAGCCAGCTTTATCTAGCTTAGTCATCGCATCAGGGCAATGTAGCTACGTGTTGGTCACTTGGGGGTCACTTGAGAGGTCTGCTTTTGACATTCTGGCAGAGTGAATACCAGCAGTGAAAACCCGCAAAAGTATCACCCTGGGAATATCCAGCAAGAAACTGTTTTTGAAATGCATGTGAAATGTTGGCAATGGCACCCTGCGTTGTACACGTATCCGAGCCGTATTTTTCACGCAAAGTGTAAGAAACACAATACAAAAACAAGCAATGCGCTTCACCTCTCCCTTGACTTGAAAGGACTTCTTGAAAGGACAACTTGGAGAGCTTGAAATTGTTGTGTTAATGAACAAAAACAACGCAGATAGCATATCTGAACTTCGAGAACTTCGGAGTGTGAGTCCTCCTATTTTAGCTGGTGTGTCATCCACAAATCAAATGCCAGAGGCACTCGTTGAGCAGACGATGCTGATGGATGCAAGCAGTTGGGCTTGTAACCTATCGCCAGACCCTTTCTACATAGTGTGTGCTAGCAACTTCAATGTTGTTGATAACAAATATTAAATTAGAGAAAGAGAGAGATTAATCCACTTCTGAATTGCAAAATCACCTCAAAGTCTAAGATAAGCTCGGCGTCTCTCGGCGTGTTGGTTAGGCATGCCCGGGTGGCACTGTGTGTCTGTCTGTCATCCGTAATGCAGTCGACACTTCCATCGTTTGTTCCAGATTAGATCTTGTATCTTGTTCCTTGGGACAAACATCAGTTCTAGGTCTAGAACTCGCATCACGGCTCGGAATTCTTGGATCAAATCACGGGTGAAATTGCACCTTTATCAATGCTCTATGTTGTGCTCCATTTTGGCCATTGCACAATGATGTAGAAAAAGAGATCTTCTATTCCTTTTGTTGCCATGATTCTACTAGTAGAAATACGCAGCTATTGCATTGCATAGACTGTGTTCAGGTTACTTCAGAAGCATGATGTCTTTACGATTCCATGGCCGATTATGCTGGATTTACTAGCAGTTGTAAGGTTAATGACATTGGGATTGAGTTCTTGCTAATCCCGTATGAGTCGATCCCTGGTTGAGTCACGAACCGTAACCACAATGGGTGATTCTGTGTGTTGTGTACTCAGCACAATGCTGGTTGAACACTGTGCCTTGTCTGCTGTCATGTGCGATGTCCTGCCTCTCCGGAATTTGAGCATGAGAGTTGCCAATGCCGTTGACATTCCTGAAGAGCACTTGTCAACTTTCAAAGTGATGCGTTGGGATGACAATCCTCCATGGAAACATAAGCCAACCTGGATCTTGGCCAGAACTGTTGGACGAGTCGAAATATCACGGGGCCAGTGAGCGTCCGGATAAGACCACACGTACAGTGAGTACCAGGACCAATGCAAGCAGTGGTACTGAGTGAAGCTTTATGCTTCACTGCAGATCAACCTAGCTAGCTAAAGCAAGAGCTGCTGCCCATTAAATGATATAACTTTCAGAGTTAGATGTCAAACCAACAATGCATTATTGGATCGATCCTGGACTTGAGAAAACAATCTGTGTTGACGGCAGTATTCTCTTTCGTATCCCAATCGACGAGAAGATGGTCATAAAGAATCCTGCACCTTGCAAGAAAGACACTCACGCGGAAATCCGCCGTTGGTATCAGACCTTTCAAGAGACTGTGATGCAGCATAGAGTACATGTCCACCCAATCTGGCTATTTCGCAAGAATCATGGCGGCAAATGGGGTTTCACATTGGAGACGGCCCAAATGATGATGTTCCGACTCCGCTGCGTATGACCTATGTGCAGTCATCCACTCTTATCGACCAGCTACTGTCTCAAAGCACTGTGTTTCCCACAGGAAGCCCTCTTCACAAGGTTGTAGTCAATTGTTATGACAATGGTTTGAAGGCACTCAAGGCAATCCTACAGCGTTCCCATCCAGCATTTGTGGATGCACCGACTGTTGGATAACTATATATCCTGTAGGCTGTAGAGATCTATATGTGGTGATAAAGATCAATGCACTAGAAAGAGTGAGCTCTCTGTTGGAGCATGTTATCTAGTCTACTAGTGCTTCTGTGGATGTCGCGCTATCGGTGCGCGGCGCCGAAGATCTCTCGTGTGAATGAAGTTCTTGTGGGACTGGATTGGAGAGGTCTGATTGGCCAACACTATCTACTAGCTAGTAGCTAGCTAGCTTGGTCGAGTGCTCGAGAGAAACGATCCGCGATACCACATGTGATGCGTCATGTGCTAACCTTACGCAGAAGATGCTGTACGTGCAGGACGCCATACAACAGGCAACAAGCACTCACTCTGTCTCCATGGATGGACTGCCAAATAAGCTCACTGTTGAGTGTGACTGAGACTGGAACTGGAACTGTTGAAGGACAGACATGGGCCCAAGTAGTGGCCAGGAACAGCCTGAACAGCAGCACTAAGAACAGTGGTAGGTTAGCTAGCTAGAGTGCTCATTCTAATTGTAAAATCTGGTTTGTAAAAGGATTCAACCTCTTGATGCCTAGTAGTAGTCCTTGGTCTGTTATCTAAGAGGTACAGAAAGGTTCTGGCTGGGATCATAGATTCAACACTCACACACACAAAAAAACTGAGGCAAGATGAATATGATAACGTTTAAATGTGCCCTGCTGTTGGTGATCAGCACTGCCGTTGCCATGGTCGTGACCGAGTTAGTGGTGGATCTGGAACAAATCCAACTACAACTTGGGCTCGACAAGATGAACAGCCCTCACTGGTTCTCCAAAACTTCGTGGGGAACTGCAATGTTCACGAATACGGAGACAACAGCCGCTGCTTCTGCGAATAACAATGAAAGTCCTCCCCCAAAATTATCGGACATTCAGCTCTTTGTGTCCTCCTACATGAAGGGTTTTTGGGAATTGGAAAACACTTGCTTACGCAGTCTTGACTTCTTTTGGCCCCGTGACGAACCACTGAACCTTGTGGTGGTGATGGATGACACGGAATGTGACCACAATGAAACCAAAAAACAAGAGATCATTACCAGAATTACGTCAGCAGTGCATCATCCCATGGCAAATGTCACAGTGGCCTTTAATCCACGCTCGGATAAATCTCTCTATGGAGGGGATGGATGATGCAACAACTCATCATGTCATGGGCCGACAATTTCACATCGCCAGATGCCAAACACGTGGGATTTGTCGATGATGACACCCTCTTTACCAAGGACATTACACCCTACGATTTGTTCGACCAAGTCACGGGGAAACCCCGTGCCATTGTCAAATACATGTCCGAAGCCTCGGGTAGATATACTTGGGTTCATTCCTGGTATAAATGGGGGTATGAGGCCTTTGGCTCCAAGAAGGGGGTTCTTATCAATGGCATGTCCTACTTTCCTGTCGTGATTCATCGGGATCACTTTCCTCAAATACGAGAGGCTATTATGCAGGCCCATCGACCGCCTCGAGAACGAGAACATCAAGAACAACGATCACTAGTACTCCAAACAGTCGAAACGAAGCAAGCAATCGCAGAAGCCAAAGCCAGCCGTCGCAACGTAACCTATTTTGATCAGTGGTACCTCAACCTCCTTCATAGTGGCCTTGACAATAGGTTTTCGCAGTTCATGATCATGTTGCAGTTTGCCTGGGATTACCAAGATCCTGACACCCACGAACACACCTACCGGCAGGAATATTCGTGGCATTTTGAAGCGTCAATATACAACTCCGCAACGAACATTGCCAACGATGAGACAGCCATGGCACTGGCGTTGAATGGTACCAACCAAGTCAATATACCAAAATTGCCCTATGTGGCCAATGCCGTTCCGAAGGGAAAGGCCGACAAAAAATGGAAATACCTTGCGGTGGGATCGCCGCTGGAGAATGGTGTCACGGTGGATATGTTACGCCCCTTTCCTCGATGTGCGATGCATGCTTCCTACATGAGTGGCAACAAGAGAGTTAATGGTGACCCAGCAGCACGAAGTGGTATGGTATCAAACATTATGAAATCAGGCTTTTGCTGGTCACTGCCCATAGAAACAATCACGACAACAAACTCGACGATGACGAGCCAGTATGACCCGTATGTGCAACACTGTCGAAACAAAAAAGGTCTTTTAAAGAACGTGGATGTCATGAACGATTACAATGGGCCACTCGAATGGCATTTTGAAGTCTCAACCTATGGAGTACTTTGGCCTTACTACGATCCAGAGGGGACCTTGCTGGCACATCAAGAACGAATGCGCCGAAATCAACCTCGAGAATGGGACCTTCAAGAACTAGAGCGGTTGATGCAGCTTCGCAAGAACTAGAGCGATTGATGGAACTCCGCGGTCCGAATCTATACTTGCTCGAGAACCAGAGCGATTGATGGAACTCTGCGAGAACTAGAACGATTGGTGAAACTCCCCAGCTTGAATCTGTGTTTCCTGTCCTAGCTAGGTCCGTGTTGTGCCCTTATAACAATAACTTCCTAACCTAAACTAAGCCAAGAGGCTGTAGTAGATACACAAACCAAATGTTGCAAAATAAAATTATGATTCGCTACAAGGTGGCACTAGGTTGTTCTTGTTTGTTGTCTGCCCTTCAGTCAGTGAGGATCCAGTCATGGGAAGCCAAAACACACTCGTGTGGTCCAGTCACGGTGAAAGGTCTGTGGTGTGACTGGGCCATCCTTGCACATTGGCGTCTAGGGCCTCATGAACATGATTCGGTCCCTCATCTTCTTGAACAGCGTCCTTTGTAGCGGCTCGGTGAAGTGGTCACCTCTCATTTGCACTGCAGATTGTCTTGGTGACAAAGGAATGCCTCACATTGATGTGGCGAGATCGTTCACTAGCTAATCATCACCCGTTCTTTTCCTGTTGCGTTGCACTCTTGCTGTTTTTACAAACAATGTTGTCCTCTGCCTTGCACCATTGTGCCTCTAGGAAGCATCTTGTCCACAGAGCTTGCCCCTTCAGATCAACCACATTGGCCAACCATTTCTGTCTTGGTTGAGCTCCTCTTGCCCAGATTTTTCTTGTTGGTGACCCGAATGTGGCCTCTTTTCTGAGTGAGACAGCAGCTCCCGTGTTGCTTTGCAGGTCCTTGTGAACAACAAATAAACAATCACCATTTGATGATGCACATGTTGTCAGTCTTTGAAGTGTCAATGAGCTTCAAATTCTTTCCTTCTCTGAATGTTTCACATGAGCCCTGTCAACTTCACGAATGACTTGCCGATTTAGGGTTTTGATTTTGACGTCACAGTGTGTTGGCAGCTGATCTGCTGTGGAGACAGCAACTGTTTTGAGAATTGATGATGTGTGAGTTGCAGGAGACTGTTTTAGTCATGCCTTTTGTCATGTCTCTCCCTGCACACATCATTGTTTTTGGCAATTGTGAAGAAGGCATGAGAGAGCAAGGTGGGTTCTTTGAAAAATGAATGGACATGAGAAAGACAAGCAAATGAGACAAGGAAGTCCAACCAAATTTTGGTGCAAGTGCAGAAACAAAAAACACAGGAAAAACAAAACATTAGCTTCTTTTTGAATCCATGATGAGAGCAGTGCATGAGCAGAAAATTGTCATGTTTTGTCTGCTGTTTTTCAAGGGCGGGGTGTTGGATTAAAACACAAAGAACTGCTCCAGTAGATGACTGTACTGTAGAAAAGTAGTTTACTAAATAAAGTGACC
>ENA-ORBV01016610-ORBV01016610.1-microbial-mat-metagenome-genome-assembly--contig:-NODE-16610-length-10660-cov-5.268638_pt1 | contig 10660 bp, 12 predicted proteins | sample MGYA00237777_ERZ505514 | MGnify/ENA primary metagenome ERZ505514 (study PRJEB26160, sample SAMN06269048) | microbial mat metagenome | isolation source: Oligotrophic lake microbial mat | place...
ATGCAGGCCTTCGCGTATCGTCACCTGGTGCCGGCGCGAGAGTTGAAGGTAAACGTCGCGGGTCGCGGGGCGACGTTTCGCCTCGCCACCGCCGGTCCCGTGAAGATTAAGGCCGGCGGGCCGACGCGGATTCGGGTCAGCACGACGGCGGGCCGCGCGGCGGGAAAAATCCAGCTCGAGTTGAGCGAGCCTCCGTCGGGCCTTGCGATCGAGCGGTGTTCGAGCCGCGGCGAGACGATCGAAGTCGTCCTAACCTGCGATCCGACCCAGGCAAAACCCGGCGTGCGCGGAAACCTGCTCTTCGTTGCCTATGCGGAGCGGGCCAATAGCACCGCGAAAAAAGGCAGTGCCAAGCAGGGTCAGCGCTGGCCGCTGGGAGTGGTGCCGGCCATCCCGTTCGAGATCGTGGCAGCGGGAGACCCGGGGATTTGACGGACAATTCATGCGCAGTTTTGGCCAATGGATCGGTAGCGAGGTCGCGGCCACTGGAGGATACTAAGTCGCGCCACCCCGCCCCGCCATGCCCGAACTGCTTGCACCATCGTCCCCGGCGACCGCCATCGAGAAACGCGTGGCGCTGCTCGAGGAGCGACTCGCACGGATCGAGGCGCGGCTGAGCACCGATCTCCCGACGGGCGCGGTAACCGCGGCGGAAGAGCCACGCCTCGGACCGTCGGGCGAAAACGTGACTTCGTCCGCGCCGATCCCGACGGAGGACGAGTTGGAGCGCCAGGTCGGTCAGCCCGGTTTCGCCCTCGCGGGCGTGATCGCGCTCACCATAGGCGTGAGCTACATGCTTTCGCTGCCGTATCCAAAACTTCCGGCCGCCCTGCCCGCCGTGCTGGGCATTACCCTGGCCATGGGATTGTTGGTGGTGGCGCAGTTCACCCGGCGTCGGGCCGGAGTCCTCATCGCAGGCATACGCGGCTCCGCGATGGTCCTGTTGTTTTTCGCCACCCTTCGGCTCTACTTTTTTTCTCCCCAACCGGCGCTCGCCCTCGACAGTTTCGCTGGACGTTCCGTGCTCATCCTTGCCGTCATGGTCAACCTGGCGGTCGCCTGGGAACGCCGCTCCGCGTGGCTCGTCCTGCTCGCGTTCATGATGGGGTGCGCGGCCGCCATCGTGGTCAATGCCACCGCCTTCCTCCTGCCCACCCTGCTGTTTCTGACGGCGGCCGCGATCGCCGCGGAACGCTGGCGCGGCTGGACGGCGTTGCCGCTCGCCGGCCTCCCGTTGGTTTACCTCACCTATTTTGCGTGGTCGATCGGCAATCCCTTTATGGGCGGCCGGTTTCATTATGTCACGGCATCAACCGTCGCGCCCGCCACGCTGCTCTTGATCGTCGCACTCTTCGCGGCGGGCAGCCTCTTCCGGAAGCAGCACGACGCGGAGGACGGGCTAACGAACACGGTCGCGCTGCTGAACTGCGTGCTCGGATATGCGTGCTTCCTGCTGCACACCGCCGCGGCATTCCCGCACAGCTTTGTCGCGCTGCACACCGCGGCGTTCGCGATCTTGCTTGGTGGCGCAGTGCTATTTTGGATACGGGAACGGAGCCGGGTGCCCACCTTTCTCTATGCGCTGACCGGCTATGCCGCGCTGAGCATGGCGATCCTGAAGGCCGCGCCCTCGCCGGAAGTCTTCGTCTGGCTGTCGCTGCAAAGTGTGGTCGTGGTGGCGACGGCGATTTGGTTTCGCTCCCGGCTCATCGTGGTCGCCAATTTCCTCATCTATGCCGCGATCGTGCTTGGCTACATGCTGGTCGCGGAGCGCGAAACGGGCATCAGCATCGGCTTCGGACTGGTCGCGCTGGTGAGTGCGCGCATCCTGAACTGGCAAAGGGACCGCCTGGAACTGAAAACGGACCTGATGCGCAACGCATATCTTTTCAGCGCGTTTGTCGTGTTTCCCTATGCGCTGGCGCATCTCGTGCCGGGGCGCGATGTCGCCCTCGCCTGGATTGGGCTCGCCGTCGGGTATTACGTGCTGAGCCTCATCGGGCGAAACCAGAAATATCGCTGGATGGGTCATGCGACCCTGGGGCTGGCGGCGCTCTTTCTGGTATTGGCCGGACCCGACCGGCTCAACCCGGCGTATCGCGTCGCCTCCTTTCTCGCGCTGGGCACCGTGCTCCTGGTCGTATCGATGACGCTTGGACGAGGAAGACATTCGCGAACGTGAATCGCAAGGGAGCGCGCGACGCAGTTCGGCCCGCGCTTCGTTCCCGAAAGGAATCGGCTTCCGGCCGGCCGCAGCGGGCATGCGCTCCCGCGCGATCAACGCGCTGGCCAGCACCCGTGCGGCAATTTCCTGCGCAGCGGTTTCGACCGTGTGGCTGTTCAGCAATTCGTCCTTGCGCAACACTCGCTTCACTTAATTGGAAGGAAACTGGATCTTCCGGGGTCGGACCGATCGCTGAACGACGTTCAAGTCGGCGACACCGTCATACGAGATTTGGGCGGAGTCGCGATGCCGCTACAGGTGACAGCCATCACGCCCACCCAGATTCATTGCGGGCATTGGATTTTTAATCGGCGAACCGGCGGAGAAATCGATCCTGACTTAGGCTGGAATGAGGCTCAGACCGGCAGTTACATTCGCCCGGCGCTCGGTCGATCTACGCAACGGCCGATATAGATGCGCGATGTGAGGACGCACTCATGTTCAGGAAAACACCATGTTCACGCTGACGTGAACATGGCCAAAGTCGTGAACATCTAACTCGGCTCGACCTCGGACTTTTCCCGGCGCCGCGCTACCGCGCTCTGGCTTGCCAGATACTGCATCAAACTGTCGTAGCTGATCAGGCGAATACCGCGGAGTGCGCCACGCTTGCGGAGCACAACGCTCTTCACGGGTGGCCGGTGTTCGTTCGCGGGCCCGGGAATGCTCAACTCATTTAGAGTGCTGCGGGAGAGACCGGAATGAGGGCGGCGTTTGCCCGGTGCTGGTAGGCGGAGCCACTCCGGACCGGACGCGGGATTCGCAGGGCTGCTCGGGCGAGGAAGCGTGACCACCGCTCCGTAGCCCAGGAGCCGGACGGGGTCAGGCCGTTCGATGTTCGTGCCGATTTCGGCGGCGAAAAGCAAATCCAGGTCGTTAAAAATCAGTTCAGTGCCCTCGGAGCGCTTATGTTGACCGAAAAGGCCAAGTCCGAACTTTGAACGGCCTGACCCCGTCGGAATGCTCTGGCCACCGCCTTGTGAACTTCCTTTGCTCATAGTGATTCTCCTTCTTTATTTATTAGGGTTTCGTGGGCACGCGAGATGCGTGCTCGAACATGAGACGAGCTCGGAATGCGAAAATTCATTTTTCCCTAACAGACATGCCGTTCCATCGGAGAAGAATTTGTGGCGAATGCCGTCCCATCGCTCGGCGGTGTCATAGGACACGCCGGGCGGTTGAACTAGGCGGCAATGGGCAACGCCGGATGAGTTGCACTCGCACCGCCGGCACGCTTCGGCCGAATGCCGAAAAATGCTTCGGCTTCCTTTTGGGTTTTCGTGTCGAGGTAGTGCTTGCGGATGATTACCTCCGAGTTTCCGGCCTGAATCGCGGCTTCGCCGATCGAGCGGAATTTCGCGACGAACATTGAAATGAACGTGTGCCGCATCACGTCATGAGAAAGGCTAAATTTCTCGACCGCCTTCTCCCGGAGATGTTGAAGGTTCGCGGGGACAATCAGGAATTTCTCCAACGGGTAGGCGCGCAGCCAGGCCGCAAGGTTGGGGTGAATCTTGACCGTCCGCGGCTCGCGGACCTTCGAAACCTCGCCATCAATGCGGATGACGCCTTCGGCCAGTTTCACGTGCGCGGGCTTGAGCCGCAGGATTTCGCCTGTGCGGAGGCAAGGCCGGATGCCGGCGAAGAGGCACAGCGCGAAGAACGGAACGGCGGTCGGATGGTTCGTCTCGACGAACTCCATGAGCTTTTTCGCCGTCTCGACAGTGAGAGTCTGAGCGCCGGAGCGACGGCGGCGAATCCGGTGCGCCGGAATTTTGGCGAGCGGATTTTCGGTGATCCATTCCCGTTGGAGTGCGAATTTGAGAAAACCGGACATCGTCCCGCGCCGGTTATTGTAGGTCTTGCGAGAGCCCCCGCCGAATTCGAAATAAGCGACGAGGCGGGCCGAAGTGAGTACCGCAACAGTGGTAACCTGGATGCGATTCGGCACCCGCTCCATTTCGCGTTCTAGCCGCACGAAATAAGAATCGGAAATCAGGTCTTGATCGAATTCGTGTTTCTTGGCGGCCACGTATTCCGCCGCCGCTTCCAAGAGGAATTTTTGGCAGACCGGCTCCCGATAGTTCGCGAGCGCGAAATCGACGTAGAACGAAAGGGAACGCGGCTTCCCCACGAGCCGGCGAACGACGGCCTCGGCTTCGTGCAGCTCGTCTTCCGTAAGGCGTGTGACGGTGCGACGGATTCCTGTCTCGGCTTGAATAGCCTCGATTTCGAGGGCGTCCACCTCGGCTTTCGCCTCGGCGCGGCTTTCGACGTTTTTACGAATGCGCTTCCCGTCCAACCAGCCGGAAACGCGGAAAACGATCTCCCCAGAGGGATTCGTGAATTCTGAAATGACGAACGAATTTTTCTGCTTCATGACCGATTTGCCACGTCAACTGGCAAATCGGTTGTTGGGCTTTGCTCCTCAGAGGAGAAAAATGGCGGAGAGGGAGGGATTCGAACCCCCGGTAGGTTTCCCTACACACGCTTTCCAAGCGTGCGCATTAGACCACTCTGCCACCTCTCCTGGTTGTGTCGCAAAACCCCCGCAACCGAAGCCCGGCGACAGACGAAGGTGCAAGAAATGCCGGCGAACCTTACGGGTCAACAAGGGAATTGTTGCCCGGGAAGCGTCGCAACTCCGCCTCAACCGCAACATTTCAATCGAGTTAACCACGAAATACACGAAATACACCAAAGAGAAGAGGTTATCCCTGCTTCGCATCGTCGTTTTCGACTCACCAAAAAGTGACTGCGGTTCATGCCTCTTCCGCCGGATCGCTTACCTCTGATTTTCGTGTAGTTCGGGTGTTTCGTGGCGCCCCAATCTGCATCGTTACGCCTCAATTGAATCGATTGTCTGACCGCGCGCGAGAGAGACCAGAGACCACAAGCCCGAATCGATTCCGAAGGTCTCTGGACGCAGTTCCGCGACAAACTTCAGATCCAGCTGAGTCCCACCGGCGGCGCGGCCGCCACGCGCCAGGTGCGCCCCGGCGTGTTCGCACGCAACCTGGGCCTTTCACGGCGGCTGCCTGGCCACGCGATCAGTTATCTCGAGTGCATGTTCTACAACGACGTCGTCGAGTTCCCGCGGCTGCTTGCCGAGGATCACGTGATCGACATCGACGGCAGGCCTACGCCGTACTCGAACCGCCTGGCCACGGTCGCCGAGGCGATCGTCGCGGGCGTTCACGGTTACGCGGCGACTCTTCGCTAGTCGCGACGAAGCGCGCCCAGGCGATCAAGGTAGCTTCGCGCTGCTTCGATGAGCTTCGGATCACGGGTCAGAAGGAACATCTCGGACGATTCCTCGAGCCCGTTCTTCGTCAAATTTCCAGTCCCCCAGAGCAGCGTCTTTCCGTCGATCAAGAGCAGCTTGGCGTGGCTCTCATAGCGTTCGAGCTCGGCCGACGCCGGAAACCTCAGGACACCGCGCGCCGACTCGCGAAAAAGCTTCTCACTCCGGGTCCTGGCGCCGACGACGACTTCGGTGCCCACGCCCCTGGCGGCCGCCGCGCCCGCCTTCAATATCGAATCCGCACGGTGCGCGCCCCTCTCCGATCCTGGCTGATGTTGCTGCTGCTGAACGCCGCGCCGCCGTGGGCGGCGGCGAGCGATGGCGCCGTTGCCGACGACGGCGCGGCGCCGCCGCCCGCCGTGCAGCCGGCGGACGTCGAGGCGGACCTACAGTCGTGGATGCACGGCGAGACGCTGACCGGAGGGTGGTTCGGGGCGCGCCAGTACCTGCTCGACCTCGGCATCGCGCCGACGCTCAGCTACGCCGCCGACGTCCTCGCCAATCCGGTCGGCGGCCAGGTGCGCAAGCTGCGCTACTTCCAGGACATTTTCGTCGGCCTCGACTTCGACCTCGAGAAGCTCGTCGCCATTCCCGGCGCGCAGCTGCAGGTGTCGATGTCGTCGCGCGCCGGCCATGACCTGTCGCGGGACATCGGCAACGTCTTCAATGTTTCGCAGACCTGCTGCCAGCCGCAGACCCGTTTGGTCACGCTCGCCTGGCACCAGTCCCTGCTCGACGACCGACTGGACGTCCGCGTCGGCCATCTCGTCATGGGCGAGGACTTCATTACCTCGCCGTTCTATGCGCTCTTCGTCACCAGCGGCATCGACGCCAACCCGGGCAGCGTCGGGTTCAACTTCCCGTTCGCCGAGTATCCGGACTCGTCGATGGGCCTGCGCATCCGCGGCCAGCCGATCGAACCTCTGTCGCTGTCGGTGGGCGTGTACGACGGCAAGCGGAACGGCACCGGCATCCACGGCACCGACTTCGACGTCAGCTTCGACGACGGCGCGGTGATTCTCGCCGAGGTGCAATACCGCTGGGTGCGCGGCAGCGGCGCCGCGGCGCTGACCGGGCACTATACTCTCGGGGGCTCCTACGACACCGGCCGCTTCGCCCCCTTCGACGGCGGCGGGAGCGAGTACGTGCACGGCAACGGCGGGATGTATGCCGCCGTCGACCAGCAGCTGCTGTACTTCGGCGATCCCGCCGCCGGTCGCGGCCTGGTCCCGTTCGCCGCCGTCACCGGCGCGCCGGCGACGGATATCAATCAGGTGCCGTTCTTCGTCAACGGCGGCCTGGTGGTGCAGGGGCCGTGGGCGGCGCGGCCGGACGACGCCCTGCTGTTCGGGCTCGTCTTCGGTCGCTTCTCCAGCGCGCTCGACAGCGCCCCGGGCGAGCCTGCGATGACCTACGAGATGGTGCTGGAGTGGTCCTACGTCATCCAAATCACCCCGTGGCTGCACCTGCAGCCGGATCTGCAGTACGTCATCCGCCCGGGCGGTACAGGGACCATCCCGGATGCCCTGGTGGTCGGTGCGCAGCTGGCGCTGACCCTCTGAGCGTGCCGGATCAGCACAGCCGCGCCGTTACCACGGCGTCGCGCATCGCCAGCATGAGTTCCGCCAGCGCGTCGAGGGCCCGCTCCGGCCACGGCTCCTCCTGCGCCAGCGCCGACAGCGCGGTGATGACGGCGCAGTGCAGCAGATCGTCTGCCCGCGCGTGCTCGAGCGCCGCCCGCAGCACCGGGCCGGCCACCTGGATCTCGATCGTGAACAGCCCCGCGGCGTCAGCCACCATCCGGCTCGCCATGCGATCGCCCTCCCATTCTGACGATGGAGTGTTGGCAACCGGCGCACATCGTTGCCGAGGTCGACCCGACGCCGGAACCGCGTACCTCCGCGTACGGGAAAACCCTGATGACGGTAGGGAAAGTCCCAACTAACTTATGCAATTGTCGGATGTTACGCCTCATGCCTCACGATGAGGGGGAGCCCATGAGACGCCGCAGCATTTCCGACGCATCGGGTCGCTTCAACATGCAGGTCGAGGTGCACGGCACTGTCCTCGAGGGCGCCATGCACCACTCCAATGCCGAGGAGGTTCTCAAGTGCGCCGTCATCATGGCGCTCTCGGTCCTCGCCCAGGACGGCCCCTGGCCGACCGCGGCCTTGCAATCGATGAGCAGCTTCATGACCGACATGAAGACCAGCCTCATCGCCGAGCTGCACTGAACGATTCCCTCTCGGGCTGCGCGGGAACCCATCGTGAAGGGGTTTCTCGACGCTTCCACCTTGCTTCCTCGTCCCTGCGTCGCTACTTTCGCCACGACCCACCCTATGGGGGCGACCTGGCTTCGACGGAGGTTGTGCAGCGACAGTTGCGTGTACCGGGTACTTGGGGCCCGCCAAAACCCAGGCTGCGAAAAACTAAACGCAGACGATTCGTTCGCTCTGGCTGCTTAACGGTAGCTAGCGTCTGACCGGCACGCGCCCGTAGGGCCGGACCCAGACGTCATAAATTCGGGATAAGCCCCGGCTGACGCTCGTAGGTCGGGGACGAAAACTCACGAGCTGGCTGCTGCGAATCCTGCCGGTGGGAGTCAAGGCGGCGAGATCAAATCACCTGGCTACGCACGTAGACGCTGTTGTGAATCGCTTTCGGACGGGGGTTCAATTCCCCCCGCCTCCACTCCTGTAAGGGGCTGATTTCCCAGGGAAACAGCCCCTTTTCTGGGTCGCTTGGAGCCCACTTCGGGGCCCATTTTGGGCCCCGAACCCAGCAAACTGACCAGGTGTCGGCCGTGCCCGCGGCGTAGCGTGGGCATCCAAGTGCGGTAGTGTTCGAAGAGCATCTGCTCGCTGTTGCCACAAACCTGCGCCACCCAGCCCGGGTCCTCGCCGGCCGACAGCGCCAGCGTGATGAACGTGTCCCGGATGTTGTACTGGCCCCGCGCGCTCAACCCGATCATCCTTAGCGTCGGATGCCAGACGCGCTTCGCAAGCCATTCTTGGGACAGCGGGCGGCCCTCAGAATCAGTGAAGATATAGTCGCGCATGCCGATCGCCAGGCTCTCGCGTCGGCGACGTTCGAACATCTCGAAGATCGTCGGATCGTAGTCGCACACGACTTCCCGCTCTCCTGTCTTCGGAGCGGCCTCGAGACGGCCAAATCGAGGTGTCGAACGATCCGACTCGATCGGGCGGTGCTGTTCGAGCGTGTTTGGTCTGAGCCCGTCGAGACACTTGCCAAGAGCTGGGGGCTCTCCGGTCGCGGCCTGTCGAAGGCATGCCCCCTCTTCAGATCCCGGTTCCACCCCGCGGTTTCTGGGCACGGGGGCAGCACGCCCAGAAGCTGCGTCGACCACCCCTTCCCAGATTACCGCCTGGCGAAGCCGAGGGGATCATGATCCGGGTGCCGGAGTGAACTCTGACCTCATCCCGACGGATCAGCCTTCATCATCCTCCCACGCGCGTCCGCCGCGAATCGAGTGAAGATTGAAACGTTCGCCCTGGTTGTCGGACGGGTTCAGCCAGAGCATGCGCTCGAAGACAGCCGCAGCCTCGGTCATCTTGCCGAGGCGCCAAAGGCAGAGGCCGTAGCCGCCCATGCAGCGCAGGAAGGGGCGGTTGTCGATCCAGCCCCACGACAAAACGCCATCGAAGCCGGCGCCGAGCGACAGCTCGCCGATGCGCATGCCGAGCTCGTAGTGCTTGATCGCGTCCTCGGGGCGGTGATCGAACACCAGGTTCCCGAGATGGGCGTGAGCGTCGAGGCAGCGCAGGTCGGCGTCGACCAACTGCATGAGGATCTTCCGAGCACCCCCGAAGTCCCGCCGATCCTTCAAATCGTTCGACTGGATGATCGGGTCGCCATCGGGATCGTCAGGATCGTCGCCGGGCAGGACCTGCTCCATCTCGTACTCGGATCGTGGACCGCGCGCGATGATCGGCAGCGCCCATGCCGGGCGAGGATCACCCTCTTCGCCCCAGTAATTTTCGTTCGGATCCCACACGCCGTGGTCCTCGAGCCGCAGCGGTCTCAGCCCCATCGCGGGCACGTCGATCCGGATCGCGACGATCTGGCCGGAGAGGCACGGATTCTTGGCGTACGTCCAGCGTTTGCGCGGCTGCACGGTGATGATCTCGCCAGGAACGACACGCCAAAGTCCGGTGGCGCGCAGGGTGATCGGCTCGGCAGTCTCAAGAATTCGGCCGCGCGCGGCCGTTTGTTTCAGGCTCGCGACGATGAGGTTCAGCGGCTCAGGCGTCATCGGAAGTAGCCATGCCGTGCGAAGAGAAAGCGTTTTGCACGATCTGGAAACTCGCTTGCTTCGGACGGACTACTTGAAGTCCTGAAGCCAGAGAACCTGGTTGCGGATGTCTGCCTCCGACTCTCGATCCAGGCAGCGCAAGGTGCGTCAAAGCAACTCGCGAAAGGGCAGTTGATCGCAAACCAGGATGCCGTAGTGGGTTTGGCCCTTCGTACGGTACTCGCGATCGAGGAGCACGAAGTCGCGGATGTTGTGCGTGAGGAACGCCCGGCGCTGTTTGCCGGCGAAGGTCAGCTGCTCCGAATCGCTGAGTCCGCTTCGCTTCAGCTCGTCGACGTGCCGGGCATCGAAACCCCGTTGCCGAAGAGTCTCCGCGAGTAACGGTCGAACATCCTCATCAAGCAGCAGGCGAATTGCCATCCTCAACCCCCGACCGCGAGCGCACGCTGCTCTCGGTGTTGGCGGCCATATCCTGCTCTACCTCGCCCTGATGGTCATAATAGTACTATAGCGCATCGTGGACTTGTGCCAGCGTCAGGTGGCGGAATTCGGCAACCAGCTCTTCAGGGGCCATGCCCTGCCGCAAGACGTAGGTCACGACGGAGCGCACCGGAAAGTTCGTTCCCGCGATCATTGGGCTTCCCCCGCAGTACCCCTTGCGGGCCACGATGTGCGGGTGGCGCACCTTCAGCGCACTCTTCGTCATGGTCGTCCCTCCTGCCTATCTGTCATTTCGCCGGCTGATCATACCTGGACATTCGGACATTTTCGAGGATGCGCATAGGCGGTATGAGCTGGCGAATTGACATAATGACCAGTATCGGACGCGGCGGTGCCCGGGCCCCCAGCGGCCGATGCG
>ENA-ORBV01016613-ORBV01016613.1-microbial-mat-metagenome-genome-assembly--contig:-NODE-16613-length-10659-cov-5.276980_pt1 | contig 10659 bp, 12 predicted proteins | sample MGYA00237777_ERZ505514 | MGnify/ENA primary metagenome ERZ505514 (study PRJEB26160, sample SAMN06269048) | microbial mat metagenome | isolation source: Oligotrophic lake microbial mat | place...
GCAAAATGACTCCAAACCATCCCTCTGTCCTTTAGACAATCATCACCACTTCTGACGGGGACCCTGCGGGTCGATTACCCAAACATAATTTTATAAGCCATCGTTAGAGACTGATACAATGTTCTCGTCACCAGCAAGGTGGATACCAATGACAGTGGTGTTGCTATTATACCAACAAGGCACTCCGCTTGTCTGCTCGCAGGAGAATACTTGTTCGGCAGAGGATGCAACCTGTAATAGTGTCGCCGACAAATGTCATGACAACCATCCCGCCTCGAATGAGTGTCCCTATTGGGCACAGAACGGAGAGTGCAGTAAGAACCCCAAGTTTATGGAGGTGGAATGTCGGAAAAGTTGTGGCATTTGTGTAGATATTGGAGTGCCTCAAACACGGGAAAGTGAGTTTTACAAGGTAACATCGGCCCAAACCACGCGCCACTTGGAAGAAGCCGAAGCTTATTTCCAAACGGCCCGCCCGGAACTCCAGGAACTCTGTCGGAACCAAAAAGAATTGTGTACGGTTTGGGCGGTGGCAGGCGAATGCGAAAAAAATCCAGACTGTAAGCAAGGCAATAATATTTCCTCTTGATATTTGCAAAAGCGCGAAATTGTGCCTCTTTCTCTAACACCTGATGTTATAATATTTTAAATTGATAGATATGAAAAGAGAATGTCCCGTTTCTTGCCAGAGTTGTGAATATCTGACCATTCAAGGACGATGTCCAATCGACCCCAACGCACCCAATGCCTGGGGGCCGGGTGATTTGGACCGGATGTTCCAGCGGTTGACCTCGGAACCCTTTCGATCCCAATACTCTGTCGAGATTTTGTCGACAGATCCTTGGGTGATTACCATGGAGGATGTGGTGTCGACCGAAGAAGCGCAACGCCTCATCCAGTTGGGGGGGTTGGAAGGGTACCAACAGAGTCATGAGGTGGGAGAACTCAAAGCCGATGGGACTTATAAGGAGGATTTCAATGCTGTGAGACGCACGTCGACCAATGCCTGGTGCCAAAATGCCTGTTATGAGGATGCCCTGGCTCAAAGAGTAGTGCAGCGCTTGTCTCACATTACTGGGATTGAAGAAGCAAATTCCGAATACCTCCAGCTTCTTCGATATACCGAAGGTCAGAGTTACACAGTGTAAGTGATGGATTGGTTTGGTTAGCAACGGGTTGATGTGGCTGATTTGTGTACAATTTGGCTCAGGGCTTCTTGATTTTTCTTCCTGCCTTTTATATCAGTCATCATGATTATATCGTACACCATTTGGAACGGTACGTCGTCTCGTTGCAGTCGAGATAATCTGTTGTTATGTACTGCATCGCAGACTCACGAAGATAAATTTTCTACAATTCAATAAACATCAAAACTCAGACAACAAGGTGTACGTTTGCTGACGGTCTATCTGTATTTAAACGACGTGGAGGCCGGTGGCGGAACCAACTTTGACCAGCTGAACGTGACAGTGCTTCCCAAACGTGGCAGGGCACTACTGTGGCCATCGGTGAAAAACGATGATCCCAACCAAAAGGATGACAGGACCACGCATCAAGCACTGCCAACCGAAAAGGGAATCAAATATGGTGCCAATGCCTGGTTCCATATGCGCGACTTTAAAACTCCCAACCGCAACGGTTGTTCTTCTTAAGGCTTCATGAGCTGTAAGTAAAAGTGTGCGAATGGATTGGAAGTGAAGGTGGCTATCCAGTGCAGTGTCCTACGATGGAGCAGAACTATTCGATATGTGGGACCCCTGACCGATTCAACCACATTTTCCAGAAGAAAAGATGGGGCCCTTCAAAGCAACACCTATATCACCTGAAGTGCGAACATCAAGGACACAATCCATAATCTCACTAGACACCCCCATGGGAGCAGGCTTGCATGGCTTCGTCCTTAGAAATGATGGACTCTTCCAAGTGGCGGAGCCTAATCTTCTTGTTTGTCGGAGATGGAAGGTCACACTTTGGGGTAACGGGAAGGAACACACACGAAAGAGAAAGCCATCAACAGCACCCTGTACCCGCCAGTCCTGGCCATATCCATATTCATTAATGCCCGTGCGGTGGCGACAACTAGGTCCCACCATGTTCCACCCTGTCAGAGTCACCTGTCAAAGAAGCCCTGAAAGTTCCAATCGCTGCACTGTTGTGCGGTCACTCCAATGTTTGGAAGGAAAGAATCAGTCCAAAATAATGACATCTGCAACCCCAAGAGAAAGTTGCGCCACAACGAACAAGAGTGTAGCACAGATTGTAACAGAAATCATGTCTGTCCTTATTCCTGCCCTTGTAGCCTATTATCTGTAGTTGAAGGAGATGATGTTGTGAGTGGTGATGATGAATCACACGCAAGATAATTGAAGAGCAGGTGCGCTAACTATTCTTTTTCAAAACATTAGACGCACACATGTGCAATGAATCTTCAATACGCTATCATGATTCATTCGATGACCAAAACCACCACAATCATCTTGCACAATGAATTCAATTGATGAACCAAGAGCCCACCAAGACAGTACCACCTGGCATACCACATACAGCAGTACCGGATAAATCGAACTTGAGACGAACCTCACAAGGTCCTGCTGGCGGGCTAATACGTGACAAAAGAAGTTTACAAAACAGTAGTGCTGGCATCGCGCACTGACTGTCCTGATATAAACAACATGGCAACAGATAAACTTACTCCCCCCCAAAGACAACACCAACAGCGGCTTCATCGCCGCCGCATGGGCAGTCATACTGATTGTTGGCGGCTGCAGCCAATCCTGTGGGTCCTTTTCCTCTTTTGCTTCGACCAATTTGTGTTTGCTGCGCCGAACAACTTTTTGTGGATTAGTGATATTCATTTGGAACCCTATTATGGGACACCGGAAGCCATGTCGCTGAACAAATTGGGAGAATTTGATTGTTCGTCGGAGAATAAATCATCGACGCATCCTTTCGGGGATTATGGCTGTGATGCCCCCCAAGATTTGGTCGAGTTGGTCTTGGAGCGGTCATCTTCTTTGGAAAACGTGGACTTTGTCATTATTACCGGTGATTTTGTCCGTCATGGAACGGATGCATTGCCAAATCCCATGAATACCACGCAGCACATTTTATCCACCGTCAGTGATCTCATTAAAAAGTATCATCCCACCATACCCGTGATTGCATCCCTCGGCAACAATGATGTGACTCCCGATTATTATTTGGATGTCGATCATCCCGAAGAAATGTTAACCATGGTCACCAATGGACTATCGACGTTGCTAGGTGACGACAATGCGGATGCCTTTCGACTAGGTGGTTACTACGCCCAGAATGTGACCTCCCTCATGACCATTCTCTCCATGAATACCGTCTTGTATTCGATCAATCGTCAACCCCAACCACAAACTGTACAACCAGACCCATTGGGACAATTCCAATGGATGGAGGAACAATTATATATTGCCAAACAGGCCCAACGACATGTGTATATTCTAGGGCACATTCCTCCTTCGATTGGGTCTTATAGACACACACAGCTGTGGCAGGAACATTATTTGGAGACGTACTATCAAATTGTTGCAAACTATGCAGATATCATCAAGGGTCATTTGTTTGGTCATATCCATACGGATGAATTCCGATTTCATGGTGGCATTCCGCTCTTGATGGCATCGAGCATTACACCGATCTATGGGAGTAACCCAAGTGTTCGACTCGTCAGTTACAATGTCGAGACGAGCGAAGTGACGGATTATGAAGTGCACTATGTGGATTTGGCGGAAACGATAAACAACAATAACACTGCATTGGCCTGGAAACGAGGAGAAAGCTTTTGTCAAGCCTTCGGGCTGCCCGATATGAGTGTTGCTTCCCTCCAGACCATTCTGGACAATTTGAAAAACACGTCCGTGACAATCAACTTTAACGAAGAAGATATCAATGCTTCTTCTATTACGGTTAGTAGTACTAGTAGTACGAGTACCAACAAGAGTCTAGATTATTGGGAAATTCTGCTTTCCAGAGTCCATATCTATACACATGGATCGGAAGTTTGCGATAAAAGTTGTCAGAAAGAATGGATATGCACTCTGTCGAGTATGACCGCGGTTCAATACAACGCCTGCCTGTTCGACAAGGAAGCAGCCATGGGATGGAAAGAATGGTGGAAGATTACTCCGGTCCGATCGACTGCTCTTTCACTTCTTGTCGCCTTGGCGTTTTTCCTCTGTGTGGCGTGCACTGTAAGGAGTTTCTTCCATAAACGTCGCGACTACCAAGTTCCCAGTGGAGACCACCACCACCAGTCCCACGAAGAGGAGGAAGGCCACCAGCTGCCCTCTGTTACCTAATGGGTGTACCAGGCTTCAGTCAGCAAGGCGTTTTCCTTTTCGCCCAACCCAAAGTGCTGCCGAGCAAGGTGTGCATCATCGGAAGCAGATTTGTGGCTAGCTTGGAAACTAACTATGGGTCTCAAGGTCTTATTACAGCCACCAATTGTCGCAAAGAAGCCTTGCCCCGTCCGCCTGCGTCGCAAAAAGCAATCGCATAATTGGAAGCCGCTGGCACACCTTCACTACTACTAGGGATTTGGACCCATCGATTCAGATATCCAAAGCCCAAAACGCCACGAAACTTCCGATTTTCTGCCATTTCTACTTCCATGCCATTGATAAACGCCCTGATTAATCCCTTTTTGGTGATTCCAATTCCGAGGAACGCCAACTGAGGCTCGAGGAGCGTGATGGTGGGGCGCGAAGGCGTTGTCCCGTCCGCTGCACTACGTTCCGTGTCTTCGCAATAGGGCAAAGCATATCCCTTCTTTCGGTCGTCACGCCAACGATATGTCTTCTCGGTCATGAGTGTCGGCCAGGTATTTTGGATATGGGTCAAATTATGTACGTGCAAGGTGGAGCGTCCAACGTTGGGTTCCCAGGGTGTAAAGGAAGATACTCGTACTGTGGGATCAATCATGAGATTCCAAAGTTCGTTTAAGATGGGATTCTGCTCCAATTCCTGTGCCGGTGGTGGCGGAGGGGGGATGACTGTGTAATTCAAAGACACATGCATCGGCTTCTTCGCCATGCTGCTATCATTATTAATGTTGCTGCTGCGGCTACCAACATCATTACAATTGGCGACGTTGGAATGAAGCGCATGTTGGATCATATCCGCCATCAGATGGACGGTATGACAATTGGGGTGAATCTCGTCATCAATGAGCATGGTTGGATCGTCAGCCAATGCTGTCAAATTCACCGCTGTGGCTCCAATGTTGATGGCATGAATATTCCATCGTGGTTCATAGTCTTGCTTGTAATACTCTAAAAAGGGCAAGGCATTTTTGCCGCTGGCAGATAAGCCTCCACTCAGTAGTATTTGTCGTTTTTTGGGCAGTCCAATGTTTCGTTCCCACAAGAAAATCACAAAAATGGGTGGCAGTGGCATGCCACGCTGTTGAAACAAGGCTTGCACACGTGTCAACCAAAATTGTAGTTTGCGAGGATCGGACCGGTCCTTGCCCCAACCTTCGTTGGGAGAAAATTCCCAAACGAGAATATCCGCTTGTGTTGGATCCACAAGGGTATCCAGGGTTGCTCCGTTCAGCATGGAATTCGTAGATCCCTGTGCCATGTTATAGATTTGGACCTCCAAGGAAATGTTGTTTTTGCCATTCTTATTATGGTTGGCATGATGACGATCGCCATTCAGTAGTTTCTGAAGTACATTGCTGTATCGTCCCGTCAGTAACTCCCCCGTCTCATCGGTACAATTATTTGCGGCACGAGCCGAACAAGAACCGCCTAACACAACAACTCGTATGACTACTTCTAGGGACGAATCATTGTTGTTATTGTTGTTGGCAGTTCGTTGTTGCTTGGACTCTAGCAAATTGTGAATGGTACAATCTTCCCATTGCGTTAGAAATCCGTGTTGCAAGACAGATTGCCGTGTGGCATAGGGTGTGACAAAAGCCTTTCGTTCCTCCATTCGTTGCAGGGCTTTTTGCGAGGCTTGCCTCAACTGTCCTTTCCAGTCCGTCGTCATTGTCGGTTCTAACCCTGTTTCAGATGGGGCATTGCCTTTGTCGCTGATTTGGCCTAGGGTTTCCGTTGGCTGAGGCTCTACTACTGGCAGTAGCTGAGACTTGTCTTGCTGCCGATTCTCGAAGGCTCGGGAGGCAATGCTGTTGTCGTCTTTGACAATCGTTTCGCCATTCTCTGCATCCGTAGCATTCGCAAATGCTATTTCTGACAATGCCATGGATGCCATCGTCGTGGACGCGAATGCGGATACGGAATCCAACAGCCGAATGTCATGGCGCATCAACAACAGGTTGAAGCCGGCAACGCCAAGAACGACCATCCCAACGACTCGTTTGAGTGATGAAGCTATTGGTCGTGTCACTGTTGTTTGGAGGGATCCATCATTCTGATCGTATTCGGCATTCTTGGCCGCCGAAGTTTTGATTGTTTTCTTCACCATGATGTGTCGCTGCCATCATGCTGCTTCCAGCAGACACAACCCATCCATGAACAACTCCTCCACACACTAAACGCGTCTCTTTCTCGTCCCGTCCTTACGAGGAGGACTTTGAAAGGGAGTTTGAGGATTGCAATAGCTATCTTGTACTAGTACGTCGTACTAGCTAGCAGGTCATGATCCATGGGGAATCAATCTTCGTTTTTCCAGGTTGTGGCGGTGGGTGATGGGTGCATCTGATCGGTCATCATGGTCGCGAGCTTTGCTATAGACTCACACTTTCTCCTCGCATGAAGACGACCACGACAAATACAGCGGTTCATCTTTTGCTGCAACGCCCTCCAAATAGTCGAATAGAAGAGCTACTATAGAAGAGCTTTCAAGACAACAGTTACTACTGAAGATGTTAAAACAATATTAACGAAAGGTGGAACGAACTCTTCTTTGTCATAACTTACCGGGCTTTCTGGTCTGATCGATCGTTGCTGCGTGACTTTTTGCGAACCGCGTTTGGATGGGAATTGCAGAGACCGAGAGCCACTTGGATCAAATTAACCGAGCATCAAAATTAATTGAACACACACTATTCCATGCAATGGTACTTTGCGGATTGAAACGGCCCTTCCTCCTGGGAGGCGTGGCGCTCCTGCTAGCTTCAACAGCGGGATGGAATTATAAAGAAATCAAAATGGCCTTGGGGGTCATGATGGCAGAAAGTCTGGAGGGAAAGCAACAGAAACTTTCGGACATTATTCAAGTCCACAACCACAGCAATCATGACATCCACGGCAAAAATAAGAGCACCTTTCCAGAGAATGAGAAAAAGCAGCAAGAGAGCAACGACGATCGTAAAGAAGAAACGACAGGAATTTCCGAATTTCCAAAGAACGGTGCAAGCGAAGAAGAAATCCAATCCTCGGAACCCTCAGATGATTCTGTGACTAAGAAAGCCAAAGAGATTGCAGGGCTGAAAACCACTGATTCTACGGAAGAAAGCACATCCATTCAACAACAATCGACAGCAGACAAGGCGGCAAAAATTGAAGAGAGCACAACTTCTTTGGGTGCCGCATCATCATCCAGAGATGCCAGTACTAGGTATGTCATCCCTCGTCCACTCCGACGACCAACGGAGGCTTGGACTGAGGATTGCGTTCAAAGCCTGGAACAAGTGGAACCCGAAAAATTAAAAGTAGTACGAGAAAATTACGCCTTGGGGGATTGCATCAAACGATGTGCCAAATGCGATTGGAGTGGCAGAAGTCGAAAGCCTTTACATACCAATGCCACCATGGCGACTCGATATGGGTCTTTGGCGTGTGATGAAGATGATCCAGAGTATATTCCAGGAAGTGGGACTTCTAATCTAACGCTGGTGGAACGCATTTTCCGCGAATTTCAACAACGCGAACCGGATGTCTTCGTGGCACCACCTCCCGATGCGATTCTCTTGCACTTGCGATTGGGCGATGTCATTGAATGGTCGAGAACTCACGTCAAGAATATGCTCCTCAAGGGGGGTGATCCAAAACACAATAAACATTACCGAAACTCCATCAAGAGTGTGTACGAGTAATTGGACAATATTGAAGAATCCAATGCCACCCACGTTACCATTATTTGGCGGTTCGCACAAACCCATGGAGGCCCCGAAATCTCGCATCTATGCCGGATGTTTGCAACGCGCTATTCAATACGCCGGGATCAACACGACCATGAACATGGAAGGAGGCAATCCCGATGTCGATTTTTATTGCATGAGTCATGCCAAGAAGATGGTGGTATCGGTGGGCGGGTATTCACGATTGATTGGAAATTTAGTGGTGCGATTTGGTGGAACCGTCTTTGGAAGGACCTTTTAAAGGGAAAAGAAAATGACAGGATGGAAGACACCACAATAATAGCAGCAGCAAAACAAAAGCGCATCTACATTCCTGGGTTCTAAGATGCCCATGGAAATCTCGGGAAGCCAGCATTATTTCAGTGTCACCACTTGAGTGTAGAATAGATTCATGGCTGTGCAACAGTTTGACCACACCGTATAAATTGTCGAGATATTTCACCATTGAAGAATCCCGTGTACATGCGATACAAGACAAAAAACAAGAAATACTTTGTCGCACAGCACACATACAGTAGAATACGTGTGTACACAAGCAATCAATAGTAGCAATATCTGGCATCGCTAACAATTTAACAATAGCTCAAACAGAATCACTTCTGTTGCACTAACTTAAATGGAATCTTTGTGGGACACTTCCTGGTTGGCTATCTACTAGCTAGATAGTTCAGCGACCATTAGATAGCTAATTAAATAGGCGTTCGATCATTGGATGAGTTTTTCTTAGCCCTAGCCCTTTCGTTCCCATGACTATGGACAATTATGTGACCTGGTTCGTTTTCCACTCGTGCGTGCTACGTGGTCAAATTTTTGTATTCTGATTGCTACACGCCAACGTGTTTCCCAGAAGAACTCTAATTTTCTTAGAACTCCATAGGTCGGCGCCGTCATTACACAGTCAGTGCATGTCAGCATTGTTCTATCGTACATTAGATACTCAGCGGTATCTTGTTGTCAGCATTTGTGCCACTGCACTACTCATGTCTATTTTAGGGCACAATTTTAATTCCTCACAGAATTTCCAGGCCACCGGCATATCACCCGTCGGGAAGAAAAAAGACAAACAATAACAATGGTTCGATTTGGTCGCAAGATTCCAGAGCTGCTGCTAGCAGCCTTTATGTTCACTCCACAACTAAGTGCAGGATTTCTGGTGGGAAATGGTGTGAGTTCTGGAAAAAGAACATTTCTCCAACGAACCTCTGGTCCTGTCACCACTGTGACTAGTGCTACTTCCAGCAATGAGGATTTCTCGTTCTTTGAAGATTTTTCGGGCGAGAATAACAAGGACAACTATAAGAAAAGAGAAATGTTGGAAACTTCCAGCGAAAGTAGCAATGACAACAGACGGAAGAAAGAAAAGCCATCCTTGTTTTCAACCGGAGAAGAATTGAAACAACTACGCATGGACTTGGAATCCTTTCGTGAAAATTTAAAATGGGCAGAAGTTATTGACGATGAGGAACTGGTCGCATCCCTTAGCAAGGAAATTGAGGAGAAAGAGAAACGTGACCCCGAATTGGTCTACAAGAAGGCAAAACTTCTTATTACGGAAGCAAAAGCGGCGTCCGGTCGAGACCTAAAACCAGAGTTGCAAGAACAACTCATTCAGCACTGGTCACAACAGGCAGAGTTGGCGCGAGCTTGTCTGCCTAGATTTCAAATGGAAGGGCTATGGGTCGGGAAGTAAGTAATGTTTTTGCCGGAAAGATCTTTGCATCGCATGCCACTATACATCATTTTTCTAATTGAACTTCTTGGCGTACCTATTAATGGCAGTTACGGTGGTGGCCCCCAATTGGTCAACATCACATATGATGGTGATACCATGATCGCTATCAAAGTGACGGGCGATGATACCGTTCCACGTGGTGAAGTCACCTTTAACGCAAACCTTTCCCCACCCCCACTGAAGAGTGCCGCCACAGAGGACAGCGACAGCGAGTCGTCTTTAGAAGAGACGTCGGAGCCGTTGTCATCCGGCGAGGAACACACTGTTTTAGAAAGCAAATATGGAGAATCCATCTTCCCGGGACAAGGGCACATTTCCAAGAAGAACTTCAAGGACAGCAAATTTATCAACGGTGTCTTCATCATATACGATACGCATCGGTTCTCGTTCTCCTGGGTACCCACAAAGCATCATGTATTCTTTGTCCGACCATCTCCAAATGAGACGATCCGACTCATGCGGGATGTGATTTCCAAAGAAGATGAGATTGAAAACCAAAGACATCATTTGGCCCGTTGCTTTGACATGGACATGACCACGTCCCAGCAACAACGAAACACTGCAGACGAGGATGATTTGGAGGAGGAGAACGAGGATACCTTTCGCCGCATTAAAAGTCACAGTGACTTGCAACTATGGCGTGCGGCAATGAAGAACAACGACATTGTGGGAGAGAGCACTGGACACAGTATTTTCAAATTCTGGAGAGCTAACAAGTGGAGAAAAATAATTGACAACGTCCTTGGTCAAGATGGAACACAATAATTTCGATCTGCGACTGTTCCGCGTTCTGACTTCAGTTGCACTCACATTATGGACAGCTTGATAATATATACACATATAG
>ENA-ORBV01016614-ORBV01016614.1-microbial-mat-metagenome-genome-assembly--contig:-NODE-16614-length-10659-cov-5.029484_pt1 | contig 10659 bp, 8 predicted proteins | sample MGYA00237777_ERZ505514 | MGnify/ENA primary metagenome ERZ505514 (study PRJEB26160, sample SAMN06269048) | microbial mat metagenome | isolation source: Oligotrophic lake microbial mat | place...
TTTCGATGACGATATCTTCAAAGCAGGAGACGACGATGCAACAGAACACAAGAATGAAACGGAGCCTTTGGAAAGTAGTGATCTCACAACAGCCCGACGAACATTGAGATCGTCCATCTCTTCCACCCCGAACAAAAGGGAAGTTAACTTGTGGAGGACGGTTCTGGCCACCAATGCCACTTTCAAAGTGGCACCTCGCCGTAGTTTTGTTTTGGAATCTCCATTAGAGAACGGACGATGACCCCAACTTCCTTATTTAGAATAAAATAGAAATTTTGAACTTTATATAATATTTTTATAGAAATTTGTTAGTGATTTTATTTATTCTCTGTTTGTTGATGGCATCGGTCCATGACTTCTTCTCTTCTCTTCGCCTTCCGCTTTGCTGTTTTGATTTTACTCCTTTAAAGTGGCACACGGTTGTAATTTTATGTTAGCTAGCGAAAGGCCAGCATGGAACCATCCTAGTGAGCTCAGCAGTAGACTAGTGGCAGAGGGGTGAAATTTTAATAATTACCGGAAAAAGAGAGCCATTTTTAAATACTGTGCCGCGGAATAAATTCGACGACTTTCACACGAGAGAGAATAATTCCGGGGTGGGAAGCAAGTGATTCGTAGATTGTAGTTTTCTATGTTCCGCATTTTTCGCATGGGCAACGACGACTGGGTGTGCCCTTGTTATGAGTTTTATGGAAGCAGCATGTCTGGCCATCCTTAATCGCCAACTAACAATAATTATTGCCGTGAATACGAGCCGTTGTTGACTGTATGCATCGCCGATCTCCTTTCTGCAAATATCTCTCACCATTACCGTCCATTAGTATTATTTTATGGCCGCTAGGTTACAATCATGATACAACATTTCCAAAATAAGCCGTGGTTGGTTTTTGATATTCTTGGGTGGTGGAATAATAAATCAACGAGTATCGTTCTCCTTGATATTCATCGACCCAATGAGGGAATCGTCCATCCACTTTGGCAAATCGGTCGTGGGAATCACATACGGCCACCGTATCCCATGCGGCTTCCACGGCCACACCACCACCGCCTCTTTTTTCTCCACTAGTACCATTTTCTACTATAGGTCCAAAGTCTCCCAAGGCCAATCCATAAAAGGGTCCTGTATTTTGCTTGTCAATATGAGGAGACCCCGAAAACCCATAGGTTACCGCCAGAGCCGAAAACCCTTGACAAAAGGCTTCGTCGTGGAGTGTGTCGTGAACCACTTCCTCGAGGGCTTGACAGGCCAAATTCCATAATTTGGAGTATTGTTGCATTTTTTTCTGGGCTTGTCGGGCTTTGCGGGATGCCGCTTTACTACTAGTAGTAGTTGTTGTAGAGGTTGCATTGTCGTCATTGGTGTTGAGCTTTTTCTCCTCCCTGTCATGATCATCATCATCATCATCATCATGATTGTCATGTTCGTCGTCGTCTTCGTTGTCTGGAGTAGTGTTGGTACAATCCTCTCCATCATGCTCGTCGTTGTCGTCATCATCGTCATCATCAAAATCCAGAGAACAATCTTTGCGTAAAATCATGTAGGCCTTGGCCCGAATCGAAGGACGAGTATTGATGGCATGTTGTGTTCGCCATTGAAACAATTCTTCCAACAAGGCTTGTCGTAATTCTGGTCGAACTTCCGCGTTGGACAGTTGTATGTGAATGCGTCTTCGATTGGGTGGAGTAGTAGTAGTATGCGTCGGTGGCTGTTGTGGATTTTGTTGGGAAAGCACAGTCGCATAGCCTCGGAGCAAGGCGTCCATGATTTCCGTGCGAGAAGCACCTTCCCAATTGGGGTACAACAAATCCCCATCCCCATCATCACCACCACTATTCTGCTTCTGAAAGACAGTCACCAATCGATCTCGCAAGACGGCCGTCGGCCATGGTTCCAATTGGGATCGCAAGGCCGTCGCATCGCGCTGGGAAGGAGCATCGACACCAATGCTCACCACGACGGAATGATTAGTTCCACTTCCACTTGCACCACCCGTACGATGAGACGTCCAATACTCGACACGTTCTTCGTAGGAGGCTCCCACCAGTGCCGTCACACGCTTGGCATGGCCAAACCGACACGTGGCACCAAAGCCGCAGGGTGTCACACCATCATCTTTTGGGATCGAGTGATCGAAACGACACCTTCCACGAGGTGGTTCACAGACACCAAATTTCCACAAGAAACAACAGGGCTTTTTGGGTGGCGTTTGTGTTTGTGATGGTGATGGTTGTGGCAAAGAACCAGTATTGCTGCTGGTGGTGGCAAGTGATGATTCTTTCACGTCCAGTACGCTTGTTGGTATTGGGTTTCTACACTGTGTAGTTTGTTGGCTGCTGCTGTCATCATCTGCACTCATGATGGCAAGATACTTTCATCCCTTCAATTGATCAACGACCAAATGAGTTCCGTTGCATTCATATGTATTGTGTGTAAAGGTGATGTACATACTAGCTACTAGTAAAATGAATACAAGCAGTTTTGAATAGCCTGCTGTGTAGTGAATGCCTGCCGATGAAACAAAAGAAAGCAAATCATCGACAATCAAAATAATGGTTGTCATGCATACATGCTTATGAGTGGTGGCCGCACATTTGCTCGTATCCTTATCGCTTGGATCCGATCAATGATGAATCAATAATTGTGGGAATCACGAATCAATGGATCTTCGACGATCTTTCGCTGATCTTGAATTGAAAGGACTCGCTTTTGTCTGATCGACAAGACGACAACACAGATACAATCACTCGGTGAGTCCAGCTCCTCTCTCTTGTTGCCGGTATTAACACAGTAGTTTTGAATGAATGCTCCTCGAGCTCTAATATGCTAACTAGCTTTGCAGTTGGTGCAAGATGCTGCAATCCACGATCGGAATAAGGCGCTTTGCCAGATTGTCAGCTGCTTGTGCTAATCATAAGCTGTCATCGTCCCGCACGAGTCGCCGATTGTTTGCGAGTCAACAACCTCCACCACCTCGGGACCCAAAAAAGATTCAATTCCAATTGACGGCAGGGGCAGCGGTGGTTGTGATTGTGGGAGGCGCTGTGGCGGCACGCACCATATATGGGCAATTCGTGCAGACCAACACGAACAACAATAACCATGGCTTTCGCCGCGATGGCTCGACAGCCAAAGTGTTGTTGCAAACCCCAGCAGCACCCGCTCCACAACAGGGAAGGATACAACAATCCGCAGTCCTCCAGGAAATGGATGCGGCCGAATTCCAAGATTTTTGCCAACAACAGCGTCACTATTTGAAAGAATCCGCACTTCGCAATCAACAACAAGCCAAAGAATTGCTACACCAAGAGCTTCGAAACATTTTGCCCGTCGATCGCATCGGCGTCTTTCGAGACTGGTACTTTAGTTATCCGACCACCTATCAACTCTTGGGAGTGGCCATGAAAAGTGCGCTCCAACATGCCGTGTCCATTCGGAATGAACAGACCCTGGCCGAAAAAGTATCGCACGATTTGCAAACCGTCGTCCAACAAAAATATCAAGCCATGGTGCTACGGCCGGCCCTGTTGGATCCCAAAATTCATCGGGTCTTTGTCAAGAGTCTCCACCAGGCACAAGCGTCCTATTGGAACACGGTGTCCAATATGGAAGCCTCCGTTGCCCATTTTGTCATGCAACAATCCAAACCGTATGTTCAACCCTTGCAACATCATCAAGTGGTCGTGAATTTGGATTGGACGGCGCAACTCCAAAAGGTCCAACACTTGCCGGCCGTATATGACAAAAAGACGCCCACCACGAGTGTAGCATTGATTGCCGGAGGAGCCGCCGTGGGAAAAATGGCCGGTGGAGCTGCCATGGGAGGAGCGGCCAAGGCCTTGACGGCCAAATTGGCCGCTCCCTTTGCCACCAAAGCCGCCGGGGCGGCCCTCAGTTCCAAGGCCGCCGCAGGAGCTGCCACGGGAGCCTTGGTGGGCGGTCCTTTACTGGGAGGTGTCGCCGGTGCCGTCGCGGGGGCCGCTCTGGGTGTGGGTGTGGACATGACCGTCAACTTGGGAGTGGCCGTGATGCAACGATCGGCCTTTGAACAAGATGTGCGCGACTGTTTGGAGGAGACCCTGCAAGAATGGGAAGATACCTTAGGGCAAGAACTGGCCAATGTGCAGTCGGTGTGGTATGGGCATGCCGAAGATGTCGTATTCGTGGGCTTGAAGACTACTAGTACTACGTCTACTACTCCTCATCCTGGGGACGACGACAGCCCCAAAACTAACCCGGATCATCTCAACGATGACAACCCCGAAACAAATCCCAATCATCCCAACGATGACAGTGTAGTGGAAACAAATACGGACTAGTGGCCCAAACAAGGTACACACAACAGATTCAGTAACATCCAACGAACGTCCATAGTAAGTCGCAAATATTGGGCATGACTGGTTCACAGCGAGGCCCAAATACTCTGGTAATGTCTTGCTGGTATCCTGCCTGGACGATGAGGTTATCCGGCCCAGGGCAAGGGCTTATTTACGGCGTGGGGGAATGTCCAATTCATTGGAGGGATGCCACTACCAGTCGCATACCCGACCTAGGCAGATTCCTGCTTATTTTCCAAGCGGGTTTGTGACGTCGCGACACCATTCAATGGCCTGAGTTTCCTGTGGGACCAGCGGTGGGCAGTTACCTATCGTAACTTGACCTTCACTACGGGAATATTATTTTCCATCAAACGTTGGAGGAACAAGCGTGTCTGCGAAACTGAAAAACGCATGTGCTGATTATGGGTTAATTGCCTAGTACTTATTACTCTAGCTAAGGTATAACTTCGTCTAGCCAGCCTAGGAACGTCTTGTGTGTTTGTATGCAATCTAGTGTCTCGTCTTTTTTTTTATAAATATGGGAGGAATAAGTCGGCATTTTCTTGGAGGCTCAAGTGCAAGACAGGGAGTTTGGCCCCCACCTTGGCCAAGTAATGCGGCAAGAGACTACTTGTCACGTGTGACTGGTCCTTGTCGTCGCTGGTGGTGGTGGTGGAGGAACCACGGCGAGCAGGTGGCAATAGTAAAGATGGACCAGTGGCCTTTTGGGTGTTGTGATGAGTATTCCAGAGTTGTCGTGTCGCATTGATGGACAAGAGCCGACCCATTTGTTCCACCACCGTCGGACGAAGAGGATGACGACGGGTCACTCGAAGACCCGTCGACACGAGACTGATATTGTATTTCAAGCCCTCCACGAGAGCTTCCTTGCCTCGAATCAAGATATCCGGATTGCCCGACACATCGAGTTCGTGTAAGGTGGTATTGTGCGGCAACATGTCTGCCAGCGCAAAGGCACCTGCATTGCCAATGTCACAATGCTGACACAGCAACAAGTGACGCAAGGTGGTATTGTGTCTCAATGCCTTGGCCAAGGAGGTGGTTCCTTCATTGCCAATGGGATTGCCTTGCAGGTTCAAATACTCCAAACGGCTACGGATGTTGTTGTTGTTGTCATCCATGAGGGCATTGGCCATGGCGGCGGCACCATTGGGTTGGATGTTGCATCGAATGAATTTGACATGCTGTAAATGCGGAGCTTGCAACAGTTGTCCCAACAAGGAAGGATCATGACTCCCCAAGGATGGTATATCGACCAGACTCAATCGCTGCAACGTAGCAGTACCCGTGGGAGAGCGAAGAGCCTGCACCAAGGCCGTCATGGTCTCAACTTCGTACATGGCACAATCGTGCAGGACCAATTCGTGAAGGCGCGATAGACTGATCCCTTGGTCAAAGACAGTTTGAAGGGCAATTTCTGCTTCATCGCTATTGTGCTGCATTATTTTCAAAACGACCAAGGAATGATTCTTCGATTGCAAGGCGACACGTAGGGCCTTGGCACCTTGATGCTTTAAGCCGCGCAGCAAAAACACTTTTTGGAGTTGCAAGTTTGGCGCCGTTTGCAACAATTGGGCCACGTGTTCCATCACGTCGTCTTGATGGCTGTCCATGATTTCCGCTGACTTGGTCGTTAAGATACGTGTGCTCACATGTTCCAATTGCCGTTGTCGTTCGATCGCTTGCTTGCGAGATGCCATTAATTCATCAATCCGACTGCGGGGAGGTGGGGTGTACTGGGCAGCCATTGTAGTGGTTGGGATGGCGGTACACGTAGTAGCGATAAAGAATGAGTTTCTGGATAAATCCAATTTATGAAGATTCCAGTTTATGAACAAGAAACAGCATAAATTGCTGATATTCAAGGCTGGTGTCGCCAAATGAAACAAAAGTGATTCTAGTGATGAAACCAGTCAGCCCCTGACTCGTACTTCCAACTACTAGTAATAGACCTTGTAGCTACTGACACCAGTAGCTGGCTATGGGGTGGCGATGAGAGAATGATAATAGGCTATTGACCGGAGAGGATGCTGCTGCGACAAATTCTTTGAATGGGAAAGGCGGAATGATCAATCGAACGCGATCTACTAGTCTCCATCGTGTAATTCGCAGACGCACACGCAGGAAATCAAGTGGAAGCACGTTTGACCCAGTGAGCGAGTCAACTGGAGAGAAAAGGGGCAAATATGCGTCTCTAATGTTTAGGTTTGTGGTCACAACCATCAACCAAACAACACTTCAATGTACCCAAAGGAGCCACATTTTTTCTGAGTAACTGTATTTGGATGGTCAAGTGTCCCTTGTCGCGCATTCCTTCTAGCCAGCCAGCCAGCTAGCTAGCGAGTTGAAAGGCTTGTTTTTTGCAGGCATGCTACGAGCTGCCTCCGTCCCCATTCCGCCGAGGTTCGCGACTCCGTCCTGGACAAGGCGATGCAAAACTACAGCAAGCAAGTAATTGCAGGAAATTCTTTGTCTACGGATTCAAAAAGATGGCTGTGTTGTTCATTCTTTTTTCAATGTTCATTTCATTTAGTAGTTCTTCTTTTAATATTTTACTTGCATCTAAAGGGTTATAGTTTTTTCGTGAGAGCGCCTTGTTTCTCTCTTTTTTCATGGCGTGCCGGTCCGTTTTCTGCTCATCATGTGTGTTCGTGTGCGCCACGCTTGCTTTTTCAAATTCATGGTCAATGTGTACACGCAACATGGATGGACTGTGTGCATCATCCGCATCCTTTACTGTCGTTGCGCTTGCTTGGCCTTGACCCACTCTTCGTGATCGACACCGAGTCCTTCAGTAAAGGTGGGTTTGTAGTAAGGATTGTTGGCACCAAGGACTTGTACCACGGGTGTGACTCGTTCACTTCCCCACGTTTGCAATTCGGCATGCTTTTTGGAGGGATTGATGCGAACATCCTTGTAATACGCCAAAGCGTGCAGACCCATGCCGGTCATAAACGTCAAGGCAAAACTCATAATGACAATAATGGGATAGGTGGAAGGATCGGACAACCAATTGGCTTGGAATCCTCCTACCTTGCTGGTGCTGGTGGGGTGGAGAAGTTGAGGAGGGACGGCCGATTGGGGAGACAAATTGTGCATGCCTTGCGGAGCCGCCATGGTCGCCTTGCTTCGTTTCATGGCCGCCAAAGTGGCACGTTGGATCATGGGGCGCATGCAATTCATATTTATTTATTTATTTATTTATTTGGAGCAGTGAAAAGGAAGGATTAAAAAAAGGGCAGGTGAGTGCGTTTTCGTTTGTGCTTTTGTTTGGCTTTGAGGTTTTGGTTTTGTGAGAACAAACCAAAATCGATCAAAACTTGTTTTGTTTTCATGTTGATGCCAGTGTGGAAGAATGTTCGCATTTGTTATGATTCGCGCGGAATCCACGTTCCTCTCCGGTACTACGAGTAGTACTAGTTTACCCAGCAAAACGGTAGATAGTAGTAAGATAGATGCCATTCGCATTTCTACTTTGGATGCGAACACCTGAGATTGGACGCTAAGTTGATCGCTTTGCAACATCAAGATTATTAGGGTGAGAACTATTTATCATGATCAAGTTTGTGACCGTTTTCATCTCACTTATTTTTTGAAATTCATCATTTTTTCGGAAGCAACAACCAACCACGCCATCCAAAATTAATAATGAAGAAGTGCTTATTATTACTACTGTACGTACACGCACCGATGGTTAGTGATATTCATGCACAATCAATATAGTGTTCTAGTAGGTCTAGTCTAAACTTGCAGAAGACAAGATGCCGGGAATATTACAAGCAACAATCTATTCTTCTTCTCGTGGTAACAAGCACGAGCGTGATGTATGCTGGCGTACCGGTAGGGCGGGTAGCTATGATGACGACTCCATAGCAGAGCACCACCACCATCATCACCAACATTGTCATGATCCATATCATTCCAGCAGCAGTTGCAGCAGCAGATACAACAGGTCGATGGCATCCATCTCCACATCACATGACGCTGAATCCTCCTCCTACTTGTCATTGGTATCATCATCATCAACATCCCCTTGTACCGGTACACCTCCCATTTGCTGGTCCTTACCGGCTCTGATTTTATCCAATGCATCCCAAGCTCGTCAATTCCTTCGTCATCAGCATCATCATGATCACCGTTCTTCCAACCAGCACCAACAACATTCACCCACAGGAGTCGCAGACTTTGGTGACCATGAAAATGACATTCGGAGCAGTGGTTATCACCCCTTGATTCTACATCGCCGTGTCGCCGATGCCTTGGGCATTGAAGAAGGTGATCAAGTCACCTTTTCACTTCGTGATTATACGTACGCTGCCTACGATTTTTGTGAAGCCAAGACTTGGGCAAGCACCAACAACAACAAGCATCTCTTGTCGCTTCGGGCCTCGATTGATCCACGGGCATCCTTTGATGTCGCCATTGACACGACGGTGGCCAACGTGTCCCAAAAACATCGAATCTTTGATGGTACCATGCACAATCCTCTGGGGAACTTTCTCATGCTGACCAATGGAAGCATGCTCAAACTGAATGAACAAGAACGCATCTTTCGACCCATCAAAACGATGCGCGACTTGCGTTGTGCCGGAATCTTATTGCAAGTCGAAGGACAGGCCGACACGGATGAGTACAACAGCCGTAACCATAACCACGTGAATCTGCACATGTGCGACAACAAGATAGAGAATCCTCCTCCTCCGAAAAATAATAATGGAGATGGAGCAGGATGTGGCTTTTGCATCTATGCCTCCACGCCACTGACCAATGTGCTCAAACCATGTGAATTGTTGGTGCGTGGATATCGCTACTTGGGAGATTATTGCGGTTGCAGTGCCGAAGAGGCCGTGTATTTTGGCTTGTGGGAAGCCCTCTTGTGGGTATCGCGACTGGACTTTCAAACGGTATGGATTGTGGGATCCGCCGATAAAGTCTTTCGCAACGTTTTAAAGGGGAACAAGAACAACAAGAGAGCCAGTACGACGGCAGGTCTTTCCAACAGTACCAACTGCTCCAACAGCAGCTGCAAAACTTCTACGATTCCCCAAACAGCAAAGGAAAGAAGAATGCAAGTCCTGCAAGAGCAAATGGATGTCTTGTTGGATCGTGCCAGGGCCCGACGGATCCAATTCAAATTTCTAAAGAGCGAACGAACCGAAGAGGCCATGGATTTGGCCACACACGCCATATTGCAACGACGAAGTGAGACGTGGTGTCATTGGTCGACGATCAATTATCAAAGTCAACGGAGCTTGCCCTTTTCCCAAACCATGGCACGACAGGCTTCTATATGATAGGATGCATTGATAGGGAATTTAGTAGTTTACATATCTAGTAGAATTGTTGTGTTTCAGGGTTTCTTATAGACTGCACTATCATTTCCTACAACCTCTCTTAGCAAATAGACGCGACAAAGTTCGCGAAGAGGAGATAGAATTACATTTCATTTGCAAATCGCAACTGTTTAGCTTGTCAATGGCTACTGCTGCATTCGTTGTCGCAGCGAAACTTCCCTTCTACGATAATAGTCTAAAAAGTCTTTGGGTGTATATACCATGACATGATCCGCCCGTGCTTTTCCCGAAAGGACATGGTCCAAGGTCAACAAGACGACCCCACCCGCCGACAATGGGCCACCCTTTGTAGCTTCGAGCCGTGTTTGTTCGGCACGGGCACAGCACAAGATGTGATCATCATTGTTGGCGTCGCCATGGTTCAACCCCAAAATCATGGCTGCCTGGTTCATTTCTTGTCGTGATTGAGATCGAATGGCGACTCTAGTAGTACTGGTAGCAGCATGGCTAACGGCGTTGTCAGGATTCCACGCCGTGGTGGTGGCATCCATCGCTCGTTGCCGATCCTGCTCTTGTTGTATCGACCGGTTGAGCATACGGACAGCTCGTCGGGCCTGTTGTTGTTTTTCTTCGCCTTGCTGTAATTTGGACTGATAGTCCAATTCACTCCACAGTTTGTAAGGCACAACGATGGTAAGTGGTTCAATACTTGACAATGACGATGATGCTTCCGTCAAGAGGCCACCGACAGCGTCCAACGATTCCATCAAGGCACAGGTATCGAGAACGGCAATCCACTCTGGCTTGTTGTCGTTGCTCTCGACAATGTCTGGTGGCGGCAAGAATTGCAGATGATGAAGATTGGTTTCATTTGACTTGTTTAGTGGATTGGAAGATGCCTTTCCATTTTTCTTGTTTTTCTTCTTTTTCGTATGGAGGAGGGTGAACGAGATTTTGGGGCGTTCCTCACTTTTCTGTGCTTCGCTCTTGGATGGAATTTTAAACTCCTGCCACGATTTCGCAGATT
>ENA-ORBV01016615-ORBV01016615.1-microbial-mat-metagenome-genome-assembly--contig:-NODE-16615-length-10659-cov-4.039218_pt1 | contig 10659 bp, 6 predicted proteins | sample MGYA00237777_ERZ505514 | MGnify/ENA primary metagenome ERZ505514 (study PRJEB26160, sample SAMN06269048) | microbial mat metagenome | isolation source: Oligotrophic lake microbial mat | place...
ATGATACGGCGACCACCGAGATCTACACCTCTCTATTCGTCGGCAGCGTCAGATGTGTATAAGAGACAGCTCGATGCCTCAGAGCGATTGGGCGATGAACTGCGCACCCTCATCGAGACAGGGCGCGTGGCCCAGGCGACACAACCCTGGCATGCACGCTGATCGGGGTGATTGACGCCGAGACAGGAAGCGACGAGCTTCTGCGTGCTTGACCTCCCCCATTCAGCCGCCACCCGCAAATGCCCGAGCCACCCGGGCATTCGACTACACCGCGAAGGACCATCATGTCCGAACACCCGCGCAATCACGAAGTTGCCTGGTGGCATCATGAGATCACGCCGATTCGGGAGTCACTGTCGCACGATCGCGAGACGGATGTGTGCGTGGTCGGCTTGGGTGGTTCCGGAATCGCCGCTGTGCGGGCCGCGCGCGAGATGGGCGCGAGCGTGATCGGTATCGACGGCGACCGTATCGCGGGTGCCGCTGCCGGACGCAACGGTGGGTTGCTGCTTGGCGGTATGGCGCCATTTCATCATGACGCCGCCGCGCAGTGGGGAGCGACGCCCGCCGCTGCGCTCTACACCCACACGCTTGCCGAGCTCGGGCGTATGCAGCGCGACTCCCCTGCGGATACCTGGTGGAATGGTTCCCTGCGCATCGCCGAGTCTGACGAGGAGCGAGAGGACTGTGTGCGTCAGCAGGAGCAGATGGAACGCGATGGATTACCGGTGTCGTGGTATGTCGGCCCGGAGGGAGAAGGCCTCTTCTTTCCCCATGACGGCGCGTGTCACCCGGTGCGGCGGGTGCATGCACTCGCAGCGCGTGCCGAACGAGAGGGAGCGGTGTTGCACGAACAGTCGCGCGTGCGTGCGGTTCACCAGGGGCGCGTGGAGTTGGTGAACGGTGTGGTAGTGCACGCGCCGGTCATTGTCGTGTGTGCTGACGGAGCGCTCGGCGAGCTCTTGCCGGATGCCGCACTGCTCCTGCGACCGGTGCGATTGCAGATGCTTGCCACTGAACCGGCGTACGACGTTCGGCTGCCGCGTCCCGTGTACGCTCGATACGGGTATGACTACTGGCAGCAACTGCCGGATCATCGGATTGTCTTCGGCGGTGGACGCGACCAGTTCGTCGATGACGAGTTCACTGCGGACGATACACCAAGCGATGCCGTGCAATCGTGGCTGGACCAGCGACTGCGACAGTGTGTGGAGACGTCGGCGGCGATCACGCATCGTTGGGCGGCGACCGTATCGTATACGCCGGACGAGCTGCCCATCGCGCGCGAATTCGCCGACGGCGTGTGGGGCGTTGGTGGTTACTGCGGCACCGGCAATGTGGTGGGTGCCCTATGCGGCCGAGGCACCGTACGGCGTGCCATGGGTGCATCCGATGTGTTCCTGGATGTGTTGGACGCAATTCGTGCCGAACGCGCAGCACCGTAAGTCTCACCGTCCACATGGCGGCAGCTACTATGCCGACAGCACTCCGTACAGGGCCCAGCAGAATACGCCCGCGATCGCCAGCACGGCCACCATGCCGATCGTGCGGAATCTCGGACGCTCGATCATGCTCTCGTAACGCGCCTCGTCAAACCAGAACGTGGTCCGCTGCTCCGTGCGATGAATCACGCGCAGCTTGATCAGGTCTTCGAACGGCGCATCGTGGCGAACGGCGAGCGTTTCAAGCGTGGCCGCTTTACCCGGCTCGAGCGCCTCCGCCGCGCGAAATGCCATCGCAATTCGGCGCCGTTCGGCGAGCAGTGCCGCCGCGACTCTGGGAAAGGTGTGCGTCTGATTTTTTACGCTGGCGCGTGCCATGCCGTCAGTACCTCGAGTGGAGTCACATTGCTGGTGGCGCGCGCGTGTGCCCACGGCAGCAGTTCGCGCGCGGCGTCGGTGCAGAGACGCTCCGGTCGCGGCGTGATGCCCACGCGGCCGAGGTCGAGACGATCCGCATCCCAGCAGGCGAGCAGTGTTGGATCACCGCTGGTATGGCCATCGGTGTGCAGGCGACACGCTTCGAACAACAGATCAAAGCGGCTGTCATCGAGATGTACGTGCGTGCCACGCAATGAACGCGCCAGCTCACCGCCGCGTTGCCCATGGCCATGATCGCGATGCTCGTTGATTCGACGCGAATCGTGGAAGAGGGCGAACAGCGTGACCACCTCGCGGTCGGCGCCCGTTTCCTCGGCAATGCGCAGTCCGTTCTCGAGCACGCGCGCCCAGTGGACGACTCCGTGGTAGCCGCGCACCGGCAGCACGTATCCCGTCAGGATCTCCTGCATGATGGCGCGCACATCGTGCGTGTGGACTAAAGTCATGATGTGATCATAATCGTGAAGCGTGACACAATGTTTCGGATCGAACTAAATGCCGTCGAACAATCCCACGCTGAGCTTCCGACGACGCTGTGTGCGGGCGGTGTGCGGGCGGTGAGCGGTCATCAAGAAACGCTTCGTCGGGCGTGGGAAACGGGAAGACCAAGCCCGGGTTCGATGACTCACGCTCCCGGATTCAGCGCACGCTCCAGCGCCGTCAACGCACTCTTCGCCGCCGCCAACGCGGCCTTGTGCGTGCCCGTGGGCGGCTGCAGACTCGCTTGTCGCACGCCGCTGCCAGTATAGGCACCGATGATCTGGCCAAGGCCGGCCACCGGACTCCGAACACCACCACGACCGCCGCGTGCACCACCGCCAGCGCCCGCCGCGAGACCCAGTTCGGCGGCCACTGCCTGCAGCCGTTCGGCCTCGGCGCCCGTGGCCGCCTGCAGCCGCGTGCGGAACTCCGCCGAACGCGCCGCGTATTGCGCCTGCGTGTCGAGCACTTCGAGCAAGAACGTCTCGCGCTCCTGATGTTCGACCAGCGTGATGGCACTCGTGGCGTCGGCGCGCACTTCGAACTGCTGACTGAGCGTATCCCGACCAGCGATCATCGTCACCGTAAACATGCCCGGCGCCACGTGAATTCCACGCGCACCGATGTTGTGCACCGGAATCGGGAGCGCCGGACGACGCGCGCCTGCGGCTGGCGGGCGTGTCATGCCACCGGCGCCGCTCGGTGTGGCCGGCGGACCCTCGCCAGCTTCGCCACCACCGCCGAAGCCACCGCCAAAGCCACCACCCTGCGCGGGCGGCCACCGCAGATCCCACTGCACGCGCTGCACCACACCCACCGCGCTCGGTGCCGTGAACGTGCGCACGGTGCGTCCGTTTGCATGCGTCACGACAAACCGTACCGTCTCCACCGGTTGCGCGAGATGATACGTGAATGTCGCGCCCTCGGCCGGATTCTCCGACGCGTAGATCGCATGGGCCGCCGTTGACACATCGGCACGGTACAGCGTGAGCGTCGCCGCGCGCACCGGAAAGAGCGTGGCCGGCTTGCGTGCCACGGCGCTCGACCACTCGGCCAGCGGCGACGCGTCGTCGAGCACCCAGATGCTGCGACCGTGCGTGCCAAGCACGATGTCTTTGGTGCGCGGGTGAATCACGATGTCATCGTAGCGCGTGGGCGGGAGATTGGCCGCCAGGCGCGTCCATGTGGCGCCGCTGTCCAGACTGTAGTGCAGGAAGCGCTCCGTGCCGGCGAGCAACACGTTTGCTTTCCCGGGATACTCGGCAATCGAGCGCACCGGGTTACCCTCGGGCAGGCCTGTTGTGGTGCGCTTCCACGTTCGACCAAAGTCGGTCGTACGAAAAATGTACGGCGCGAAATCGCCGCGGCGATGGTTTTCGAATGTCACGTAGGCGCTGCCAGTGCCCGCTGAACTCGCCACGATTCGGTCAACGAACGAACCGTTGGCAACACCGGTGATACGCCCACTCACCTCGTTCCACGTACTGCCGCCATCACGCGACACTTGCACATTACCGTCGTCGGTACCAACCCACAGCACCTTCGCATCGAGCGGTGATTCGGCCATCGTCGTGATTTCGCTGAAGTTGCTCTCACCATCGTTGCGCGACAACCGGATGTCTGTGGTGAGTACGCCGGCAATGCGCAGCGTGTCACGATTGACAGATCGCGTCAGATCACCCGTCGCGGTCCACGTACTGCCAAAATCGCGAGAGATCAACAACTTGTTGGCACCCAGATACACCGTGCCCGCGGTGTGCTGCGATGCCACCACGGGCGCTGTCCAGTCAAAGCGATAGCTCTCGCCCTCCGGCGCACGCGGCTGAATGTCGTAGCGATCGCCGGTGATCGCATCCACGCGCGTGATGTTGCCGCCGCTCGACGTGGAGTACACGTAGCGCTCGCCCTTGAGATCGATCGCGTGCCCCGTGCCGTCGCTGAATCCGATCTGCACCCAATCCGAGTTCAGAATGCCCAGCCAGTGACTCGTGGCACTCGGTCCCATCCACGAGTGCGCGTCCTGCATGCCGCCGTAAATCCAGTACGGATCACGGTTGTCCACGGCAACGCGATAGAACTGTCCGATGGAAAAGTTGTTGAGGCGCGCGTAGGTGTAGCCCAGATCCCAGCTCTCGTGCAAACCGCCGTCGCCTCCGAGCAGCAGGTGACGCGGATCCTTCGGATCGATCCAGAGCGCGTGATGATCGTCCTTCAGGCCGAGATCGTAGGTCGGCGAGTTCGGCATCCCTTCGAACGTCTCACCACCGTTTTCGCTCTTGGCGGGCTGCACGCCCATCATCCACACGCGCTGATCGTTCGTGGGATCGATGGTTGGTTTGGAGTAGTACATCGGACGCGGATTCGTGGCGCTCAACCGCTTCCACGTGGCGCCGGCGTCTTCGGAGCGGTACGTGCCACCGCTACCGGCGTGTTCGATCGTCGCCACGAGCACATCAGGCTTCGACAACGAAATCGACAACCCGATGCGTCCCTTGTCACCATCAGGCACGCCGTTCAAGAGCGGCATCCATGTATCGCCACCGTTCACCGACTTCCACAGTCCGCTGCCTGAACCACCGCCGTTGAAGCCGAAGCCCGTGCGCAGTCGCTGGTACGTGGCCGCGTACAACACGTTGGGATCACGCGGGTCCATCACGAGCTCGGTGGCACCGGTAAGCGTGTCCACCGTCAGTACGCGCGTCCAGGTGGTGCCACCATCGCGCGTGCGGTACACGCCGCGTTCCGCATTCGGGCGCCACAGATTGCCCACGGCCGCCACATACGCCGTGTTCACATCCGTGGGATGCAACACCACCCGCGCAATGCTCGACGTTTCCCGCAGTCCCAGAAACGTCCACGTGCTGCCCGCGTCGGTCGACTTGTAGATACCGCCACCCCACGTGCTCGACTGCCGATTATTCTGCTCGCCCGTTCCGGCCCAGAGCACCTTTGAGTCACCGGCGAAGATCGCCACATCGCCGAACGCGTTCTCACCGGTCGCATCAAAGATCGGCGACCAGAGAATGCCGTGATTCACCGTCTTCCAAAGGCCGCCACCGGCTGCGGCCACGTAGATGATCGAGTGATCGGTAGGATCAACCTCCACGTCGTGAATGCGTCCGCCCATCACGGCCGGTCCGATTTCACGGAAGCGAAGCCCGTCGAAGGGAGACTGCGACGGCAGGGCGGCTGCTGAAGCGGCGAGCAGTGCGAAAGCTGAAACGAGCGAGCGGCACATGATGAGGCGGGTGGGGGTTCAACGGCGAAAAGTGTCGCCATTAGCCCTCCCGTGGTAAGTGCTGCCAGCAAACGCGCCACCGGTCCGGGCCCCTTAGAAGACCGCGTGTTCCCCACGCTCGGCGGACGATTCGCCGCGCACGAGTTGCGCGTAGTAGTCGAACAGCGTCTCCGTACCGGCCGACGGCGTTGCGTCGGCATCATAGCGCTGTGTGGCGTCGTCCCACACGAGCATTGACTCGGTGGCGTAGTAGTGACCGATGCGCGCGAACTCTGCTTTCGCGGCCAACGGTGGAATCACGCGGCCAAGCGCGCCCAGCACGGCGGCGATGACGCGCAGCAGGGAGGGGGGTACCTGCTTGAAGCGCGGCTCGCGTCCCAGCAGCGCAAAGAGCTGCTCGCCCTGTTCGCGCGGCGTGCTCGCGCGGCCGGGCCCGCCAATGGGCAGTACGCGATTCTGTCGACCCGGATCGCTCAGACAGCCGGCGATGTACTCGGCCAGATCGTTGTCGCTGATCGGCTTGCAGGCCGTGAGCGTGCCGTCGCCAAACACCAGAAACGGCTTGCCCTGCTTCACGCGCTCCACCTGTCCCGAGATCGATTTGAAGAACGCCGTCGGCCTGACGATGGACCACGTCATTCCGGATTGCTGGAGCGCCGTCTCAAAGGCTAACTTCGCGTGCTGAAACGCCAGCCTTGGTTTCTGCACGCAGATGGCGGACAGCAGCACGAACTGCGTGACACACGCAGATTGTGCGGCCGCCAGCAGCGTCAGCTGCGCACGGTGGTCGATCGCCCACGCGTCATCTGGAGCACCGGTTCGCGAAGCCATGCAAGACACCACTACATCAAAACGCTCGCCGCAAAAACCATCTCGCGCAAGTGACGCGGGATCGGTGATGTCACCCGTTCGCACGGTTGCCTCCGGTATCTCAACCGGACCGGCTCGACGCGCACGGACGAAACACACCACCTCGTGTCCTTCACGCCGCAAGGCACGCACGGTAGCGCGGCCGATTGTCCCGGTGGCACCAACCATGAAGACACGACGTGGCACGACCGGTTCGGATTGTCTGAGTGGGTTCACGGTGGCTGGCAGAGGCAACACGGTGCGATGGTGATCGCGTCAATGTACTACGTGACACCCGTGCCACCACCGGAACGCTGGCGTGTCGCACCCACTGTTGAATCGTCTCTCAGGCAGCCCTCTACCGAGCCTCCTGTGATGCGACGATTCTTCGCGCGCTGTGCCCTCCCGCTGGTGCTGGTCGTACTCGCCGCCTGTTCAGGTGGTGACACGCCGGTCGTCACTGAACCGCCGCCAGCGGCCCAGCCGCTGCCGCCCGGGATGCTGAGCATTACCGTCGAAGGATTGCCCGATGGTGTGCCGGCCGACATCACCGTGTCCGGTCCGGGATTCACCCGAACGGCCGCGGCGTCGATCGGCTGGAGCGATCTGCCCGGCGGGAACTACACGATTACGGTGCGCCCCGCGCGCGCGCTGACCGGCACGTACTCGGCGAACCCGTCAACCCTTTCGGTCACGGTCGTGAGCGGCGCACCGCCGACGATCGCAGCCGTTCGTTACGAGCCGCTGCCGTCGGCGCTGGCGCTCACGATCTTCGGCGTGCCGGGCGGCGTGGCCGCACCGGTGACCGTGACCACACCGGCCGACTCCGCGGTCAGCGTGGGGGAATCGCGCGTGCTGACGCATCCCGTGGGCGGGCGCTGGCGATTCACCGCCGACACGCTCCTGCACGGTGGCTTCCGGTTCGCACCGTCGCCCGTAGCGGCGGAGTCGAGCGCATTGTTCGGCGATACGGCGCGACTGAGTGTGAGCTACGCGGTCTCGAGCGGCGCGATTGCGGTGGCCGTGGCCGGACTGCCGTCAGGTCTCGACGCCAATGTGAGCGTGCGTGGGCCGAACGGGTTTCTGCGTTCGCTGGCGTCCACACAAACGCTGACCGATCTGTCGCCCGGAGTGTATCGCGTGGTGGCGGCCGCGCTGACACGCAGCGGCATCACGTATCGGCCGCAGCCCGATAGCGCGGACGTCACGGTCGCCGCGTCGCTGGTGGCCTCGCCCGCCGGTGTCATCTACGCGGCACAGGTGGGCCGTCTCGTCGTCACGACCAGTGGTTTGCCCGATGGCACGACGCCTACCTTGACGCTGGTCGGCGCCAACGGCGTGCAGGCACTCAGTGGTGCCACCAGCCTCGATTCGCTGCCGGTCGGCCAGTACCAGGTCACGGCCGTCTCGCTCACGGCGGGCGGTGTGAAGTACGCGCCTGCCGCCGGATCACAAAGCGCTGCGATCACCACCGGTGTGACAACCAGTGTGAACGTCGCGTTCAGCGTGTTGCCCACCGTTGTGGAAGTTCCGGTGTCGGGACTCCCCGACGGCGTGAATGCCAGCATCACACTCACGCCGCCGTCCGGTGCACCGGTACCGATCACAAGCACCCTGCGTGTGTCACCGGCGCTGGCGGGCACGTGGCGGGTGACGAGCGCGAACGTGACGAGCGGTGGCGCGACGTATGTACCGTCTCCCGCCAGCACTGAGGCGACGGTCGTGGCAGGCGACACGCTGCGGCTCCCGGTGCAATACACCATCACCACCGGTTCGCTGGTCGTCACTGTGAGTGGTGTGCCCAACGGCAGTAACGGGAGCGTCACCGTGACGGGTCCAAACGGATTCTCGCAAGCGATCCCCGCCACCACCACACTCTCGTTGCTCGCACCGGGATCGTACACCATCTCGGCGAATCCACTGTCGAACGCCGGCGTCACGTACCTGCCCGATCCGTCCGTGCAGCAGCGCACGGTTGTGGCGTCGCTGCAGCCGGCGACGGCTTCGGTGACGTACGGTCTGGCCACGGGCTCCATCACGATTGCCGTGGCTGGGTTGCCGGGCGGCATCACTCCAACATTCTCGCTGTCCGGCACGACGGCGACAGTGCCGTTGTCCGGCGCGCAGACAGTGTCCGGGCTGAACCTCGGTGCGTACAGCATCGGTGCCGCAACACTGACCAACGCCGGCATCATGTACACACCGTCGCCGTCATCGGCCAACGTATCGGTCACCGCCAACAGCAATACGCTGGTGACGTTCACGTATGCCGCGTCGGGCGGTACGAACTATTCGATTGCGAATGTCCATGTCACGCAGGCTACGCAGCGACTCGATGGCTCCGTGGCACTGGTGGCCGGTCGTGATGCGCTGCTGCGTGTGTTCGTGCAAGCGACGGTCGCGAATACGGCGCAGCCGGCTGTGCGCGTGCGTGTGTACGACGGCGCAACGCTCTTGCAGAACGTGACGATTGCGGCGCCGGAGGCGAATGTACGTACGTCTGTTGCGCAGGGCACGCTGCAGTCGAGCTGGAATCTCCTGGTGCCGGCGGCCAACATGCGGCCGGGGCTGCGCGTGCTCGCGGAACTTGATCCAGCCGGCGCGTACCCGGATGCCAATGCCGCTGATAATGTGTGGCCTGCAGGTGGTTCACCGCAGTCCATCACCACACACAATGTCCCGCCGTTTACCGTGCGCTTTGTACCCGTCATCACGGGTGCACTCACCGGCAACGTCTCCAATGGGAATTACGAACAGTTCCTCGTCACGACGCGCCGGCTGTTTCCCATCAGCCAGGTGGTCGCGGACGTACGTGCGCCGTTCACGTCAAGCGCCACGGTACTGCAGTCGAATGACGCGAACGGTGCCTGGCTCACCGTACTGAGTGAAATGAACGCGCTCCGCACCGCCGAAGCCGCGCCCGGCCAGCATTACTACGGCGTAGTGGCCACATCGTACGGAAGCGGCATCGCAGGTTATGGGTATGTACCCGGACGCGCCGCGATCGGCTGGGACAAGCTGCCGAGTGGTGACAATGTCGCGGCTCATGAGTGGGGGCATAACTTCTCGCGCAGTCATGCACCGTGCGGCGTGACCGGCGATCCGAACTATCCGTATGCGGGTGGCGTCATCGGGCAGATCGGGTGGAATGGCACGACCAACACACTCGTGCAGGCGAACGCGACAGATGTCATGAGCTACTGTGGCAACAACTGGATCAGCGACTACAACTGGAGCGCGGTGCTGCAGTATCGTGGCGTGTTGCCCAATGTTGTCGCGGGCAATATTGCGGCCGGTGCGACGTCGGCAGCGATGGAGCCGCAGGACGGCTTGTTAGTGTGGGGACGTGTGGTGGATGGCCGCATCGAGCTGGAGCCCGCGTTCCGCGTGCGCGCGCCGGTCTCCGCGGCATCCACCGGCACACACCGGGTCGAGCTGCTCGACACCGATGGCGCCGCGCTGCAAACCGTGTCGTTCAGTGCGGAGCGTGTTGACCATGTGACCGCCCGCGACGAACGTCATTTTGCGGTGGTCGTCCCGTGGACCACGCAGCTTGACGCGCGTCTGGCCACACTTCGCGTGCGCGATAGTCGGTCCACCCGTCAGAGCGTCGTACAATCGGCGGCCGCGCGTGCGACCGGACAAAGTGTTACCGATCCAGAGGCGAATGTGATGGCGATCGGTGGGAGCGCCGCACGCATCACCTGGAACAGCTCGGCGTATCCCATGGCGATGGTGCGCGATGCCCTCAACGGGCAGATCCTGGGCTTTGTGCGGCGGTCCGGCGGCACCGTAGTCACCAACGGCCGGCCGGTCGAAGTGGTGCTTTCCGACGGTGTGCGTTCGGTGGTGAGGCGGTAGCGCGGCACAGCCACCGTGCCGTGCCTGAACCACTAGCGAGATCGGGGTAGTGTGCGGGCTTCTGAAACACGCGATGCCGAATGGCCGGAAGGCCTTCGGCATCGCCCATTTCGTTTGTCCCCAAGCAATACCCAAGTAGCGCGGCGCCTCAGTTCCCGACCACCCCTCACGAATCTCAGCCCGCTCGACCGCCGTACGTTGCTTCATGGACGCATCTCTCACGCATGGTCTTGCCATCGCCCTGCTCGCCGTATCGCTTCTCGCGGGACTGCTGCTTGTACCTGTCTCTTATACACATCTCCGAGCCCACGAGACTAAGGCGAATCTCGTATGCCGTCTTCTGCTTGAAAA
>ENA-ORBV01016618-ORBV01016618.1-microbial-mat-metagenome-genome-assembly--contig:-NODE-16618-length-10656-cov-5.492674_pt1 | contig 10656 bp, 11 predicted proteins | sample MGYA00237777_ERZ505514 | MGnify/ENA primary metagenome ERZ505514 (study PRJEB26160, sample SAMN06269048) | microbial mat metagenome | isolation source: Oligotrophic lake microbial mat | place...
AAGAACTTCCGAAAGCCACGCTCGTCCAGATGCAGCGCATCAAACCGGGGCGTCCAGTTGACAGGACCCGCCCGGAATACTTCGACAAAATCGCCGCCGGCAAATCCAACGGACCTACCAGTAACTCCGGTGCGTCCTTATACTTCTTATTCAAATACCGCGAGTCCGTCGACGCCTCAAACATCCAGTGCCCATGGTTATGCATCAAGCTACAGCCATGCACCTTCACCTCCTAAACCCCGAGTAACGGTCCATCAAGGACAACGCCTTGAGACCCGGGCGTGATACTCGTTGCCCTTGGCGATAGCTTCACTGAGCCGGTCGTCGGGCGAGAGCACTTCGACGCAGAGGGGGATGGGTTCGGGTGGGATAGGGATCTTCGATTTAAGCGCGTCACTGGGCGGCGACGTCCGGGACCAGGTAACGGCCGGGACGCACCCTGACGGTCAGTTCGCTCCCGGCTAGGAACTCGGGCTGGCCGCTCATCAGGAGATGAGCCAGTCGAGCCTGCAGTAAAGAATGTTTCCACGTGGGCATGGGTTTCTGGCGCAGGATTCCATTCTGGACCTCGAACGCGGGTTTGTCAGAGAGGCGTAAGGATTCTTGTACGGAGCTGAGCGTGGCGTTCGTACTCATGGTCACAGCTTAGCTTGTTAGTGCGCACCCGTGAGAATCGCGAACCGGGCGGTGGGTTGGTAGCCCATGGCGCGGTAGACGGGGGCGCCCATGTCGGTGGCGTGGAGAGTGGTGCGCGTGACCCCCATGGACTTTTGCCCTTCGGCGATCGCGTGACGCATGACGGTGTCGGCGTAGCCTTTGCCGTGATGGCCAGGCATGGTGGCGACCATGGCAATGTAGACGCTGCCGGCCGCTGGGAAGGCCGCGGCGGCGGTGACCGGCTGGCCATCGACGTAGCCGACATAGCCGTGGCTATCTTCGTGCCAGAGGTGTAGATTATGGATGCAATCGAAGAGCTCTTCGGGCATGGTGTAGGCGTGGGCATTCACTTTGGCGAGATCGCGGGCGGTGGCTTCGTCAGCGACTCGGCGCAGTTCGAGTTCGGGTGCTGGACGGCGGGGCGGGAGAATTTCCGCCGCTTCCATGCCGGTAAGCTCCATGGCGGGGACGAGACCGGCCTCGGCGGCGACCGACTGCCATTCCGGCGGGGCGAAATCCAGGCACAGCGCGTACATCGAAGGGTGCGCGCAGGCGGCGGCTTTTTGCTGGGCCTCGCTGAGGAGTTGGTGGACCGCGGCGGCATCAGTGAGGGGCCGATCTTGCACCAACATGTTGAAGAAGGGCAGGGGGACGTGGCCGAGCATGGTGGCGAGCCCGTTGGTGTGTTCGACGGTGGCGGTGGGCAACCGGCCAACCATCAGTTTCCAGGCTTCAATCAGGGTATAGACGCTATCGACGGCGGGATTGGACATGGGCCTGATTTTAGCAGGCGTCGATCAGCTTTTGGTGGAGACTTTTTCGAGCAGCTTGCGGGCTTCTTCGCGCGGCCGGTCTTCGGGGGTGAGCTTGGCTTTAAGGTACCGCTCAAGCAGTTTGCGGGCCTCGGCGAGTTTCTGGCCTTGCTCCACGTAGGTCTCCGCGCGTTCGATTAAAAGCTTGGGATTATCGGGGTTGATTTGGGCGGCGCGCACGAAGGCGGCTTCGCTTTCGTTGGGCTTGCCGCGCTTGGCGAAGAACTTGGCGAGATCGATCAGACGGCCGATCTGGTTGGGGGCGAGTTCGGCTGCGCGGCGGAGTTGGGCTTCGGCCTGATTCCAGTCCTTTTTCTCTTCGGCGAGGCGCGCTTGGGCGTAGTGACGCTCGGCGGGATCGAGGGAGGCGATTTTTTCGATCAGGGCCGCGGCGCGGTCGTGTCCGCCGCCCAGGAAGCCGGGGGCTTGCAGGTAATATTCGAACAGGTCGCTGAGGGCGTCGCTGTTTTTGGGGTCCAGCTGAACGGCGCGTTCGAAGTTTTGGCGGGCCTTTGAGGCAAAGGCCGGTGCCGTGAGGAACGATGAAGTCTCTGCCCGGCGGCCATAGGCGCGCCCGAGCCAGAGGTAATGTTCAGAGGAGGTAGGTTGTGCGGCGACAGCGCGTTCAAGAAACTCGGTGGCGCGCTTGAAGTCGTTCTTCATGAAGAAGTTACGGCCGCGAAGGGCGAAGACTGGTCCAGAATCCGGAAGGCTCTTGAGAAGCACTAGCGATTCTTCATAATTCGTCTGACCGTAGAGAGTTTTCGCCCGATCCATTACTGGATCGGCCGCCAAGAGGCCCATCGCAATCCCTAACCCAAACAAGCTACGCACTAACATATCTGTCCATATGATACGGCCCCACTCCATTTGGTTGCGAATTCTCGTAACCCATGTTGCCTCATCCATCGTCCAAATTGGTGAACCCGGTGTAGTATGCTGAGAAAGTTTGCGTTGTTTGCCCATAGGTTCGGGTGAAGAATAGAAGAGGTAAGTAGCTCCATGATGAAGTCGATGCGGAAGATGACGGTGTTGGCCGGTTTGGTGGCGGGATTTGCGTTCGCCCAGACCGGAGCGATCGAGGGTGTGGTGAAGGGTCCCGACGGCAATCCGCTGGCGGGGGCCTGGATCCGGATTGAGCGCACAGACATCAAGGGTGAGTACCTGTGCGACTCCAAGAAAAAGGGCGACTTCTTTCACGCCGGCTTGCCGTTGGGTACCTATAATGTGCAGCTCTATACGGGCGCCAAGAAGGTGAAGGGCAAGCTCGAGGGCGGGGAATTGGTGGATCAGGTGAAGGGCGTGCGGACGCGCCTGGGCGATCCGACGCCGGTGAACTTCGACCTGTTCGAGCGCGCCTCGCGTCAGGCCGCGGTGCAGAAGGCCGCCGAAACTGGCACCATAACCGCGGAAGTGGCACGCGATATGTCGCCCGAGCAGAAGGCGGCGCTGGAGAAGGCGATGAAGGAACGCTCGGCTTCGATGGCGAAGAACAAAGACCTGAATGACGCCTTCAATGGCGGCATGGAAGCCCTGAAGGCGCAAGACTTTGCCACCGGGATAACGCAGTTCACCAAGGCTTCGACGATGGACCCGAAGCAGCATGTGATCTGGGCGCAGCTGGCCGAGAGCTACTCCGGCATGGCGCGGTCGCAGAAGGGCGAAGAGGCCGATGCCAGCCTGGTGAAGACCTATGAGAGCTTCCAGAAGGCGATCGAACTTAAGCCCGATGATGCTTCTTACATCAACAACTACGCGCTGGCCTTGGCGCGCGGCAAGAAGTTCACCGAAGCGCAGCAGGAACTGGAGAAGGCGGCGACGCTCGACCCCACCAACGGCGGCAAGTATTTTTACAATCTCGGCGCGCTGCTCACCAACGCGAACCAGAGTGAAGCCGCCGGCACGGCGTTTAAGCGGGCCATCGAAAGCGATCCGAATTATGCCGATGCGCAGTATCAGTACGGCATTTACTTGACGGGCAAGGCGCAGACGAAGGCCGATGGCTCGTTGGTGTTTCCTCCCGGCACGGCGGAGGCCTTCCAGAAGTATGTGGAACTGAAGCCGGATGGCGCTTTCTCCGAGTCTGCGAAGGGCATGTTGCAGGCGATGGGACAGAAGGTGGAAACCACGTTCTCGAATCCGAAGAAGCCGTCGGGAGCCAAGCCGCCGGCTGCGGCGCCGAAGAAGAAGTAATTGTTGCGTTGGGTTTAGGAAAGCGCTCGCGGCGTGGTCCGCGGGCGCTTTTCTCTTTGGAGAAGGAGGCTTCATTATGATACGGATGGTGGTCTTGTTTCTCGGCGGGATTATAGCGATCACTCTGTTGCGCATGGTAATGGGCTTGATCGGCAAAGCGGTGGGGGACTTGGTGAATCAGCCCTCGGGAGGGACCCCAGCCGCCTCGACAGGCGGTCATCTGAAGAAGTGCGCCATCTGCGGCATCCACGCGGTGCCCCATAAAACGCGCGGCGAATCGCATTATTGCTCGGCGGAGTGTGCGGCGAAGGCATAAAATAGCGAGATGCTTCGCCGAAATTTTCTTCCTTTACTCACCCTACCCGCCCTCGCGGCCAAGAGCCGATTGCGCACCGCGATCTGCGCCTACTCCTTCCGGGAGGCCCTGGAGAAGGGCAAGCTGAAGTACGAGGACTTGGTGCCGATGGCCGTGGAGAACGAGGTGGATGGGCTCGATCTGACGGTTTACTGGTTCCCGTCGACTGACGCCTCCTTTCTGTTGCCCTTGAAGCGCGTTGCCTATCGTAATAGCGTCGAGATCTATTCGATTTCCGTGCGGACGAATATGTGCCAGCCGACGGCCGAGTTGCGCGACAAGGAAGTAGCCGAGGTGAAGAAATGGGTAGATGTCGCCGCCACCTTGGGCGCGGGTCATATCCGCGTCTTTGGCGGGACGGTACCGAAGACTTCGACCGAAGATGAAGCGGCCAAGTGGGTGGTGGACGTGCTCTCGCGTGGGGCGGCCTACGCCGGCCAGCACGGCATAATCCTGGGCCTCGAAAATCACGGCGGCATTACGGCGCGGGCTTCGCGGATCGTGGAGATCGTGAAGCAGGTAAACTCGCCTTGGGCGGCCGTGAACCTTGACACCGGCAACTTCACCGCCGATGCTTATCAGCAGATCGCCGAGATCCTGCCCTATGCGGCGAATGTGCAGTTTAAGAAAGACATTCGGGTGGAAGGCGGTAAGCAGGAACTCGCCGATTGGGACCGGCTGACGAAGATGCTCGCCACCGGCGGTTATCGGGGCTATCTGGCGCTGGAGTACGAAGAGAAGGAAGACGCGCTGGTGAGTGTGCCGCCGTTACTCAAGAAACTCAATCAATTAGCCCGGAAATATTCGGTGTAAGTGCTCCACTTACTCTTGATTGCTGCGCTGGCTGTAGAGGGACGAGTATTTGACGCCCGGACGGCTGAACCCTTGGCTGGTGCTGCGGTGCGCGGGGGGAGCCGTGTGGCGGTGACGGGCAGCGATGGCCGTTACCAGGTGGCCGCCCAGGCAGGGGCGACGCTGAAGGTGGCGCTGGTGGGCTACCGGCCGTTATCCCTCACCGTGGCTGGGGATTCATCCGTAGTGGACTTCGCCCTGCACTCGGATACCCTGCACTCGGATACCCTGCGGCAAAGCGATTCGGTAACAGTGGCCGCGGGGCCCTACGAGGCTACCGCGAGCGGCGGCTTCGACTTGGCCGGCAGCGAACTGCGGCTTTTGGGGAGCGTCCTGGCGGACGACCCTTTGCGGGCGGTGCAGAGCATGCCGGGTGTGGGTGCTTACAACGATTTTCAAAGCCAGTTTACGGTCCGCGGCGCCAATGCCGAACGGATTGGCATCTACATCGATGGGATTTTGTTGCACCAACCGTTTCATACGGTGCAGGGTGACAATACCAGTGCCTCGCTGACCTTATTGCAAGGCGAGTTACTCGAGAGTGCATCGCTCGAGGCGGGCCCGTTGTCGCCGCGTTACTCCGATCGGACGGCAGGGACGTTGGATTTCCGGGTGCGGGAGGGCGATGCGAAGCGCCGTCACTTCCGGGTGAACCTTTCGGCCTCGAACGCCGCGTTTACCGCGGAAGGCCCTTTGGGCAGGTCTTGGGGCAGGCGCCTCCATTGGGTGGCCGGCGTTCGGAAGAGTTATCTGCAATACATCATTAGTCGCACGGCCGACGAGCCGGGGCTGGCCTTCGGGTTCTGGGACGCCCAAGGTAAGCTGACGGCGAATCTGTCGCCCCGGAACCAGCTTTCGCTCACCCTAATCCGCGGGCACTCGGGTCTGAATCGGGAGGCGGCGCGCCCCCGCTTGGGGCTCAATTCGTTGCTGCTGAGCGACTATGACTCGACGCTCGCGATTGGCACTTGGCGCGCCGCCCCCAGCGCTCGCTTTCTGGTGACGCAACGCCTGGCCTGGCTCGCCGAGGACTTCCGCAACGACAATCGGGATCGTCTGACCTTGGCGCAGAACCGCTACGGTGAGCGCATCTGGAACGCCGACTTAGCCGCCAACTGGTCGCCGCGTTCGGTAACCGAAGGGGGCTGGAGTTGGCGTCGGGTGCAGGACGATGGACTGGTGAATCTGATCGCGACGACACGCCCCTTCGAGCGGCCACTAGAGCGGTACCAGGGCAGTGCGCACCGCGCGGGCGGCTATTTGCAGCAAACCTGGTCGTTGGGCAAGGGAATTGAACTGAAGCTGGGCGGCCGGCTGGATCGGCATTCCCTGGCCGCCCCCGCCAATGGCACGGTGGCGACGCCGTTTGCCGCTTTGGCAGTGCCAGTGTGGGGAAAGGTCCGGCTGTCTTTGTCGTGGGGGCAAAGCGTGCAGTTCGCCGAACTGCGGCAGTTTCTGTCGCCTCGCCCGCTGGCCTTACGGGCCGAGCGCGCGCAGCATACCCAAGTCGTACTCGAGCGGCCTTGGGGGGAGCGCGTCCGGCTGCGGGTGGAACTCTTCGAACGCCGCGACCGGGAGTTGTTGTTTCAGCCGCGCGGGGAGCCAAGGCTGGGGCCGCAGGGCGGCGTCATCCTGCCGCTGAATCCGGCGCCCTGGGAGAATTCGTTGCGTGGCCGGGCGCGCGGTTGGCAGGCCATGTGGCAGCGCCGCTCCGCCAACGGCCTGACGGGGTGGCTGGCCTATACCTACACCCGGACCCAGATGGACGAGCGCTTCACCGGCGCGCGCTTCATTTCGGACTTCGACCTGCGCCATCAAGTGCAGGCCTTCCTCAGCTATCGCCTGCGGCCCACCGTGAACCTGAGCGGCCGTTTCGCCTATGCCACGGGCCTGCCGCTGGCGGGTTTCTTCGAAAGGCGCAACGGCGAATTCTTCCTTTCCGCCCAGCGCAATCTGCTGCGCCTAACGGACTATCAACGCACCGACTTGCGGGTCAACAAGGTCTTTGTCCGCCCACGCTGGCAAGCGACGCTCTTCGCCGAAGCGATCAACCTCACCAACCGCCGGAACCTGCGTCTGGGCGACGCCCCGGGGTTCGATGTCCGCTCCCAGCGCGCCCGTCTGGTGCTCGAACGCACCTTTCCCATCCTGCCCTCGGCCGGCGTGGTCTTTGACTTCTAGATTCTCGATATAATCGAGCCTCATATGAAATATCGGTACCGGGTTCTCGGTTTTCTATTTCTGCTGTCGGTGATCACTTATGTGGACCGGGTCTGCATTAACTTGCTGGGCAAGGACATACAGAAAGAGTTGGGGATCACGCCCTATTATTGGGGCTGGATCATTGGCGCCTTTGCCTTGTCCTACGCGGTCTTTGAGATTCCGACGGGGGTGATGGCCGATCGCTCCGGTCCGCGCAAGACGGCGGCGCGGATCGTCGTTTGGTGGTCGATCTTCACCAGCCTCACCGGCCTGGTGCAGAACTTCTGGCAGTTGGTCAGCTGCCGGTTTTTGTTCGGTGCGGGCGAAGCGGGGGCCTATCCCACCAGTTCGGCGGCCATCTCGCGTTGGTTTCCGGTGAATGAACGAGCACGCGCGACCGGCATCGTGTGGATGGGCAGCCGCGTGGGCGGGGCGCTTTCGCCGATCATCGTGCTGAGCTTGGCGGAGATCGTCGGTTGGCGCGGCACCTTTGGCGTGTTCGCCGTGCTCGGCGGCGTGTGGGTGACGGTTTGGTATTGGTGGTTCCGCGATACGCCGAAGGAGATGGCGGGCGTAAGCAAAGCGGAGTTAGTGGAGATCGGGCCGCCGTTTGAGAATCAGGCGCACGGCTTGCCCTGGGGCATCGTGCTGCGGGATAGTAACTTCCTCACGTTGTTATTGATGTATCACACTTACTGCTGGGGGTCGTTTTTCTATCTCGGTTGGTTGACTGACTACCTGCGCGAAGGCCGCGGCTACGACAATTCCGACTTGAAGGCGATCGCCTGGCTGCCCTTTGCTTGTGGCGCCTGCGGCAATCTCTTCGGTGGTTGGTTGAGCGACCGCCTACGGCCAAAGATCGGTCTCAAGTGGGCGCGCTGTAGCATTGGCGCGGGCGGCTTGTTTCTGGCCGGCTGCTTCATGATGGCCACCCATTTCATCCCGGGCAAGGTGCTGCCGTTGGTGCTGTTGGCCTTGGGCTATGGGTCCATGGATGCGATGCTGCCGGTGGCCTGGGCCGTTTGTCTCGATATTGGGCGGCGGCACGGCGGGTCAGTTAGCGGGGCGATGAATATGGCGGGGCAACTGGGCTCGTTCTTGTCGTCGGTAGCTTTCGGCTTAATCGTCACGCGGCTGATGGGCGCTGGTTGGACTAAGCCCGATGCCTATAACTTCCCGTTGCTGCCATTTTCGATTTTGCTGATGGTTAGCGCGGCGTTGTTTCTGCGTGTCGATCCGAATCGGCAACTGATACCGGAAGAGCCGGAAGTGACGAAGACTTTGGGCCGGAAGGCGGCGTAGGCGCGTCGCGCAGAGCGAGCGCGAGGGGTATGAGCGAATGGGCCGTGTCCGGGTCCGGCGAGACGCCCTGGAAGGCGACATAGTCTTCGCCGGTGAGGGGGACGCGAGTCTCCCAACCCGCAGGATGCTGTTCGCCCTCCGAGGACCAGACCTTGCCGCCGAGGCTCAAGTACACCCGTCCCAGCCCCAGTTTTTCGCTGGCCGTCTGCAGGTGGGTCCAGTAATCGTCCGCGCTTTGGGCATTGGCCATGCCGCTCTTCATCCGGTCGACGATGATGGCGTCGCGGACAATCTGGCGCCAGCGGTTGCCTAGCAAGGAACGGCGGGCGGAGCGGAATTCGGTGAAGCCCAGTTGATTCACCGCCACCCAGACGAGAGCGGCGAAAGCGACGATCAGGAAGGCGGCCAGTTGCGGGCCCGATTGGCTGGCCCAGAGCGAGACGATGCCGGCGATGCCGCAGACCAGATAACAGATGAGCGCGACATGGCGAGGCCGAAGCCCGCGCGCTAGCAGCCGATGGTGAATGTGGCCGCGGTCAGCACCGAAGATCGGTTGCATGTTCAGGAAGCGGCGGGCAATGGCGAGCGCGACGTCGAGGAAGGGCAGGGTGAGCAACAACATCGGCGCGCCCATGCCGATCGCCGTAGCCGTTTTGTAGCTCCAAATCAGGCCGAAGCAACCGAGCAGAAAGCCGATGGTGAGGCTGCCCGAATCACCCAGAAAGATGGTTGCGGGCTCAAAGTTGTAGCGCAGGAATCCAATGAGGCAGCCGGCTAGCGGCGCGGTGACGATCGCCAGCAGGATATTGCCGTTGAGTAACGCCGCGGCGAACATCGTCAGCGTGGCGAAAAGGCTGACGCCGGCCGCCAATCCGTCCACACCGTCGATCAGGTTAATGGCGTTGGTAGTGCCGACCAGCCAGAGCACGGTAAGCGGTAAGCTCCACCACTCGTCGCCGCCGATGCGGACGCCGGCCGCGTGCGCCGTGAGCGCCGCGGCGACCTCGGCCACAATCTTGGTGATAGGCTGGAGCCCCCGCAGGTCGTCCACCAGGCCCATGAACAGGATCAACCCCACGGCGGGCAGAAGCCGCAGAATCTGCGCCCAGTCGCTGCGGGTTTCGATACTGGCGGACAGCGGCACCAGGGCGAAGAGCCCTAAGCTGATGGCGTAGGCCATCATGATGGCTAACCCTCCCAGCCGGGGGACGGCTCGCGGATGAAGCTTGCGTTCATCGGGTTGGTCAAGCCAGCCACGGGCGAGGCACAAGTCGCGCACCGCCGGCGTTAGCAGCCAAGCGGCGAGCGCCGAGATTCCCATGAGAAATGCCAGAGAGTACACGCTTTACTCCTTACGACGGAACTAACGAGTTACTGAATCCACTTGTTGCACCAATTGCCCGACGCGAGCTTCAAGCTGTGCCATCATCGACTGCAATTCGGCCAGCGATTGCGTGGACGGATGGTCGGCGCTGTTACTCGAGCGATCCGCCTGGCGTAATACCGCGCTGCGCGCGAAATCGGAAATGCTGCGCGCCCCTTGGGCCGAGCAGGCTTCCCGCAGATAAGTGAACTCTTCGTCCGTCAAACGGAAATTCACCAGCCGGTTTCTTGGTTTTAAGATACTCATTTACTTTCCTCCCGCAGTCATACTCATTTGGCTCTCCATCCGACGAATTCGCGCGCGGTCCATTTCTACCGCCACCGATCGCTGGAGTAACTGAACACTGACGACGACGCGGCATTGATCCTGCCGGTCCTTCACTTCGAGCAGTAGCCCGCGTAAGCCTTGCAGCGGGCCGGCGGTCACTTCCACCTGGTCGCCGCCGCGCAGAAACTCACAGCGCTCAATCGGCCAGCCTGACTCCGCTACGAGTCGTAGCGCCTCAAGCTCCGCTTCGTCGACCGGCGCCGCCTGCCGCCCAAAGCCCACGATCGCCCGCACGCCCGGCGTGGTGAGGATCGGCAGGCGAAAGGCGCCATCGAAACGGCAGAAAACGTAACCCGGAATTAAGGGCATTTCCACCCGCTTGACGCGGTCGCTCCAGCGGCGTTCCGCGGTCAGCACGGGGAAGTAGGTTTCGTAGGACTTCTCTGCCAGTCCGCGTTCCACCGCTCTTTCGGCTTGGGGCTTAGTGGCCAGTGCATACCAATTCATCGCGGATCCTTTACTGAGCCCGAGGTGGCTTCTTCTTGTGCCACACCAATTCTCTGTCTCTTATACACATCTCCGAGCCCACGAGACTAAGGCGAATCTCGTATGCCGTCTTCTGCTTGAAAAAA
>ENA-ORBV01016619-ORBV01016619.1-microbial-mat-metagenome-genome-assembly--contig:-NODE-16619-length-10656-cov-4.087815_pt1 | contig 10656 bp, 9 predicted proteins | sample MGYA00237777_ERZ505514 | MGnify/ENA primary metagenome ERZ505514 (study PRJEB26160, sample SAMN06269048) | microbial mat metagenome | isolation source: Oligotrophic lake microbial mat | place...
AGCGTCAGATGTGTATAAGAGACAGGCTGTAAGGATAGTAAATAAATCAGGAGCATCGCTTACTACACCGCAGTTAGCAAACATGAATCTTACGTATTACGTTATCGAATAAATATTATTATTTGTCGGTTTCTTTATGAGCATTGTTGTCTTTATAGATATCATCTGTATCATCCTCCTCTTCTTTTAGTTCCTTGCTTTTTTCGTTCTCCAAGTTTACGTTAACTACTATTGGAGGAGCTGCTGCTTGCGATACCCAAACCGGACCACTTAAAAACACATAATGGTTGCGCCAATTATCCCAATACAAATTGTATTTCGGAAAAAACACCCATCTGCGGTTATATGCATATTTGGGTCGCCATACCGGATGAAATACCACCACTTTAGCGGGGCGATATGCACTGCGCTTAATAACCACTGCTTTTTTAGCGTGGCGATGTTTATGAGGGTGGTGATGATTGCCTTTTTTTTGTGCAGCAACTTTTGAGCTCAGTGCAATCAAGCTAAGCATTAATATTGCCCTAAATATGGATCGTAGTTTCATAACGTTGTTTTAAGTTTAGACCTTCTAAAGATCTAAAGGTTTAATGCAAAATTATAATAAATAATCACTTGACTACCAAGTAGTTTGTTTTTTGAAACGAATTGAACACCTTTGTATCTAATGAAGCATAAAACCCTCATAATTTTAAGTCCCGGCTTTGCGGCCAATGAAGCCGATACAGCCTGTATACCAGCTCTTCAACAATTTGTTATTCAATTAAAACAATTACGTCCTGAACTTCTCATCAAAGTATTTGCATTGCATTATCCTTTTAAAGAAGGAAAGTATATGTGGAATGGAGTAGAATGTTATTCGTTTGGTGGAAAAAATAAAAGAGGAATTCATGCATGGTATCTTAGAAAAAAAGCAAGGAAACATTTAAATGAACTTTGTAAGAGAGGTGATGTGCAGGGCATTTTAAGCATTTGGATGTCGGATTGTGCATTGATAGGGCAGGAATTAATGAAGGAATTTAAAACACCACATTTTTGTTGGATGCATGGTCAGGATGCACGAATGGGGAATAAACATGTAAAAAATATTCACCCAAAACCACAACAAATCATCGCCATTAGTGATCTTCTTCAAAAAGAATTTGAAAATAATTATGGCATAAGAGCAGAACATGTGATAGAAAATGGCATTACCGAAAATTTGTTTCCTAAATTTAATACGGAGCACCGACCAATAGATGTCATTGGCGTAGGGTCTCTTACCCCATTAAAAAATTATTCGCATTTTATTGATGTGATAGCTGAGCTTAAAAAGGAGTTCCCTTCTATTAATGCGATGATAATTGGAGAAGGGCTCGAAAAAGAAATGCTTCAACAAAAAATTGACAAACGAAAGCTTGCGTCAAACTTAAAACTCATGGGTTCAATGCCTCATCAGGAGGTTTTAAAGTATTTGAGCAAAAGTAAAATTTTGTTGCATACGTCAACTTATGAAGGAAGTTCGGGAGTAATTATGGAGGTTTTGTACAGTGGATGTTTTGTTGTGACACGAATTTCGGTTTCTTTAGATCTTGTAAAGAATATTGAGCTTGCCGCAAACGTAAGTGAAATGAGAAGGAAGATCGAGTTAATGCTTAAAAATAGCGAGCTAAAACACGAAAGAGTTATTTACAATACCATGAAACATTCTACCGAAAAGATCATTTCTATTTTTGGTTTATAGTTGTGCTTATTGTTTTAGCAATGGCCTCAAACGAAAGTAATTCGTCAAAGTGTTTTCTTGTTTTATCTCGTTCTGTTTCAATAGCAGAAATATCCAACTCGTTTAGTGTCCTTAACAGTTCATCAGAATTGCCTGGCGAAAATTGTTTCCCCACCTTTCCATTTCCAGTCATCCAATTAAAAGAAGGAATATTGGTAATAACAGGATAGCAACCGCATGCCAAAGCTTCGCATAGGGCATAACCACTTCCTTCTGTGTGTGATCCTGATAAATAAATATCAGAGGCGTTATACCATTTTTCCAATTCCTGATGATCAACTTTTCCATTGAGTTTTACGTTTCGTGTAAGATCATTCGTGTTAACAAAGTATTCAATCTCTTTTTTTAATTCATCTGTTCCAAAGATCATGTACAAACAGGAGTTTTTATGAATTTGAACAAATCGTTCAAAAGCGTTTAAAACTGTGAAAGGATCTTTATTTTGATTCAATCTTCCTACCCATATAAATACCAGCTCATCACTAATTCCTAGATGTTTTCTACACACTCTTTTATCTAGAAGCGTAAATGAGCAAGAGCCTTCCATTACTTCTGTTACCTTATTTTGGTGTTTTATGATCTTAGATTCAACGAATTTTTCGGCATTTTCTTTTGAAGTAAAAAAATATCCGTTAGCGTTTTTGTAAGCGGTTCGTTGTAATAAAAGTTTTAAAGGATTCTGAAAAGGTTCTCCGGCATGATGCTGAACGTAAATATTAAAGCGTTTTTTTACTAACAATTTGAGCGCCATAAAACGGATCGGCATTCCAAAACCATGACAAACAATAACGCCTTTTTTATCCAATAAAAGTTGTTGGAATTTGAAAAGCGTAAAGAGGTTTAGAATGCTTTTTTTAAAGGTGATCAGGTTGTAATATTTGTTTTTTTCTTCATAATATCTGATCCCGAACCTGATAACTAACAACTCTTGTTTAGGATCCAGATAATGAAGATATTCTAGAGATGATTTTTGCTTTTCAACAATAGAATTGGGCTCATAATTTTTAAGTATATTTAAGGAGAGATCAATTAGCATTTGGCCAACTAAATTACTCAATTTAATGACAAAGTCAGGAATCATATTGTTCAATCCACGCGCATTGAAATATAAACCTCGTATTCCCAATTCGGTTTTACAAGTTGCGGCTAGTATAGATGATAAATACGAGTATGTAATAGTGGATGGTAACTTAGAAAATGATCCCTTAGAAAAAATAAAGGCCTGTTTCGAAAAGGGAAGTTTTGGTTTTTTCGCTTGTACGGTAATGCCGGGTCCGCAATTAAAGCAAGCCATTCCTATTTCAAAAAAGATCCGCGAGCTTTATCCCAATGTAAAAATCATTTGGGGTGGCTACTTCCCTTCTAATCATCCAAACACTGTTTTAAACTCTGGATATGTGGATGTGATCGTAAATGGAATGGGCGATAAATGTTTTCCGATGATCATTGAAGCTTTCCAAACAAAAAAAACATTCGATCATATTCCAAATATCATTTACAAAAGGAATAATGATATTATACGAACCACAAAAGATGCGATTTATGATCTGGATGTTTTGCCTTCTTTTCCGTATGAAAAATTAAATGAATTCTATCCGCTAAAAAATTACCTGGGCAATACATACCTTGGCACTAAAACTATTGCTTATCATAGTAGTTTCGGTTGTCCTTTCACTTGCTCATTTTGTGCCGTTGTACCTATTTACAATGCGCGATGGAAAGGAAGATCGGCAGATAATGTTTTCAAGGATATTAAGTATCTCAAAGAAACGTTTGGTGGAAATGCCATTGAGTTTCACGACAATAATTTTTTTGTTTCCGAAAAAAGAACCGTTGAGTTTGCAAATCTGATCAAGAAAGAGAATATGATATGGTGGGGCGAAGCACGTATTGATACCATGGATAAATATAAAGATGAATCGTTGCAATTAATAAGAGATGCCGGCTGTAAGATGATATTTTTTGGAGCCGAAACCGGAAATGATGCTGTATTAAAGCAAATGGATAAGGGCGGAACACAAACAGGTGAACAAATTTTGCGATTTGCCGAACGTTTAAAGAAATTTGATATTATTCCGGAGTATTCATTTGTATTAGGACTTCCTGCTGCTACCGAACAAGAAGTAAATAAGCAAATAGATGAAGATATTGCTTTTATTAAAAAGATAAAGGAAGTAAATTCAAAAACAACAAAATAGAAATCATTGCAAACCTGCTCTGATTAAAGCATCAAGGGCATGTTTGTCAGGCAGAAAAACACAACTGAAGGTGGGGAAATCAATCAATCTAAAACATGTTCTCATCATGACACCCGGATCTGTTGATCACCTTTTGGTTGCCCAAAAGCTTCAAAAATGGCCAAGATGGCTCCCACAAAGAGGATTTTATCCGAATGTTCCCTGTTGTTCACAGAGATTGCAGAGACAAGACTCTCCAAAACCAAGCAAGGGAGAAAACTGAAGCTTCAGCCCCCCAAAAGAATGAGCAAGATCCGCAGCAATTTGCACCAGCTTCTCATAAGGCAAGAAGAGACGGCACACCAGTGCTCAAAATAGACAATGTCATTGTCTTTTGCATCAAGATAAATCATGATTGGAGTTCAACGGTGGCCAGCATTGTTGTTCAGCTGGGATGCACACTTGCTGACATGCGCAGCAGATGTGAGATCTGTGCATTGTGAAAGATGAATGATTCCTCCAAAACCAGCACCAGACATGCTTTCCTGATGCACCTAGTGTGTTTGTCAAACAACCATTTGCTCAATTGAGGATCCAAAGATCCCAGACATAACCAACAAAGTGATGATTCTGCACGTGTTGTCACTGCAAGTTGTGCTTAAGAACATCAGATTCTTATTTGCGTGTCCAGCTGGTGAAGGGACTGTGGGCATGCTTCAACATGGTGTTGCACAGGGCAGCTTTGCTAAGAGATGACATGTCCTTTTTTGCAAATCTCACTGTTTTGCGAAAGTGAGGGTCTGCCACATACTGCACAAACAACATTTTGAGGAAACCTTGCAGATGCACTGCAGCATGTCATTGCTTTTTTCATTGACAGTGAATTGTGATGGGTTGGATGGGCTAGAAGCTGGTGTGGCGGGCAAGGGGGGTGCAAACATCCTTGTCCCTTTGGTTCTCATTTCCATGACAATAACGACAAACAAAGCGGTGTGCACGATTGATTTGCACATTTCCAACTAACAACACAACTTCTCTCATGCTCAGCTTCTTGCCAACAAGAACGCACGATGACAACAACATCACATGCTGCAATCCCATTTCTGCAATCTGCATGATGCCTTCTGCTCACAGTTGGTCTCTTTTGTTTTGTCCGACACATTTGCAGTCAAATCAATGTCTTTGCCCAAACTCCAAAGCTCTGCAAAAAAAGCTTGACTTGGACTTGGCAGGGGTTCTGCTGTGGTTGCTGCTGGTGATTTGGTTTCTGCCAGGACAGACAGCTTGACCTAGCAACCTCCCTGCAATGGCTCATGCTGCAATCAAGACAAATTCAGCATGCATTTTGTGACACAATGTGCGGCTGCGGCAATGGAGTTTGCAATCGATGCTGCACTCAATGCTCTCACTAAAAATATCAATGACCAACGGAAGAATTCAACAAAAAGATCAATGATCAAATGGAACAATTCACCACAAAGATCGACAAAATCAAACGAAAAAACTCAATGCACTCAACCGAAAATTCAAAACTCTAACAAAACATGTTTCGCACATGTTCAACATGTTTGAGTGAGCAATGTAGCTTGCTCAAGATCTCAAGAAGGTTTCAAACAAGTAGCCGGGGGAGTCGCACAAAATTGAATGGAGAAATCTGCTTGGAAGGAAATTGTTGCGAGAGTTGAGACACGAGCATGCTTCGCCTTTTGCATGGAGCACTAGCAGACATGTGCGTTTTCGCACCAGCAGCCTATCTAAGAGAGCCTGTTGGCTTGTACATTTCAAACATAATCCAAAACTTTCATTGAAAATTGCATGGTGTCATTACTCTGCTAGACGTAGTTGCGGATTCTGGAGGAGGCATGGAGGAGGAACCTTTTTGGGTGTTTTGAGACAATCAGTTAGCACATTCACTCCATAAACTCTTTTCGCTCCATAAACTCTAACCCTACTGAAGTGTTTTTTACCTGGTGCCACACTTGCTCTTGTTTCATCCGCTTCTAAACTTGTCATCATTGTTGTGCTAGCCATTGGCTGTTTGGATTGGGTTTGTTGATGACTGAACGACCTGAATGAAATTGGTTGCTCGAGTGGGGGCCTCTGCTGCTTTCCCATTAGCATGACATTAGACAACTGTTGATTTTTGGCCAAAAATGCCAGTGCTTCTGCTGATGTTTGTTGTGGAGTGCAAAGCCAGATTCTAGCGGAGCCATCCAGCTCCGCTGCCTTGTTGTCAGTCCATGTTTGTTGCATGAAGATGAGAATTGAGGGCATCTCAACACTTAACCCTAAGGGATTGTGGCTAGGACCAAAGCAACAGCTTGGAGCTGGCTGGGGCATGGCGGAGTCTCGGCTGCTCAACTGTGGCTGGTACTAACTCAACGCAGCACAAAAATGATGGCAAACAGTTCGCATGCACTTTAGCTAATAAAGAGGGATCTAATTGCTTTTGATTATCTACTAGCTGTCTACTAGCTACCGTTATCTGAGTAGGGCTGTTGCAGACTAAGGGGGAACACGTAACATACTCATCGGCGTCTTGTGAGGATACCCCGGAGAGGAAAAGCGTCCGAAGCCATCGACGCGAACTCACTCCTGATCACGCAACGACATACTATTGTTTTTAGGATTTTCAGCACCAGCATTGGAACCTCACAAGATGCGGCGTCCCAACAGCAATTCATGGAAGGCCTGCTTATTGGCTTTGCTGGTCCTTCACAACAATAACGGTGGCAGTAGTTTAGCCTCGGCTTCTCCGTCATCATCGTCCGAGTTGTTGGAGGACGATGAAACTAATAATGGCAAACCCCACATGAGTGGTAGTGAAGGTGGCGAGAGACGCCCACCGACAACCCACAATAATGACAATGACAACAACAAAGCCATTGAGCCTCAGTTGAGAGACGCTGAAAAACAAGTCGAAGATGGGTACCAAGGAAAGCGCAACTGGAAGCGATGGGTCAAGCGATTGCTACTTCAGGAGCACATTCAAAATTTTGTTCTTTTGGACGGCCTACTCACCTATGCTTGGAGAGGCCGCAATCGCAACGGGATGAGCCGGAGCAATAGCAAAATCCGAGAAAGTGCCATGCTGTACTTGGAAAATGATGATCGCCGAGCTAGAACCTTTGCCTTGGAAGAACCCTCCTCCTCCCTACGAATAAATGAGGATGATGTGGCCTTGGGTAGTAGTAGTACTAGTAGTGGTGCCATGATGATGGCACCCTTGCAGTATGAAGATTTTGAATTCGACAAAATATTTTCAGGCATGATTTTGCAAATCGATTATGCCATGGTACAAGGAAGGGAGGGAAGTAGTTTCTACCCAAATTACCAAGAAAAATTACACATACCGGTCTGTAGGGACCTCGAGACTGCCTCTCGAGCATTGTATGCCATTGATACCTATCAGTTGTTGGAGCCATTGCACCTGGAATTAGGCCTTTCGGCCCAGCACGCCATTGATTTCGCGTATACGCCGGTCAAGTTGGTGGGAGCTCCCCAACGACAGTATCGTCATGACTACCATTCCCCAGCGGCGCTGGTAGATAGAAGAGCTCATTACACAGGCCCAACACCAACCTTTACACAACAACCATCTTGGTGGAATTGGTGGTTCCCGTTGGGGATTAAAAATTCCTTTTGGAAGGACGAGGAGGAGCACTACAAAATGTCGGACAGTGCCTTTGCGGGGGGTTCTCACGGGGAAGTGTGGAGGGGAAGGCGGCTTTGTCGAGACGATCCCAACAGTCACGGGAGAAGGATACAACAAACGAATGATCCTTTTGAGCAGGTTTGTAGAGAAAGCCGAAGTCTTATTTTCAAGCGACTCAAAATTGAACACGGCTATCGTTTGCTCGAAGCTGGTTTGAGGGAGGTATACTTGGGAAAGCTTCTGGCAGAGGAGCAGGGTGCCACAGGACTTTTCACCACCTACATTAATCATTTTTTCAGAGAAGTACCCAAACGGTCGACAACACATGATCCATGGACAGAGGGCGAAAACGACCTGGAACTATGGATTGTATTTCAAGATGCAGGGTCTTCCCTTCGAAGTTTTCTTTATTCGCAAGTTGATCAAGGAGAGTTCACGGTATCCCAGCATTCCTTATTTTGGACACGGCTCCGCCAGAATGCAGCAGCCCAAACCACTACACAGAAAGATAAGGATAGCTCGTCACTTTCGATGATTATGAGCGATGAAGACGATGATATATTTAACTCCAGCGAGGGGGAGGCAAACAACAACAGTACCATCGTTAATGGCAAAGAAATCATGAAGGAAGTTCTTCGTCAAATATTGACATCGGCTGCTTACCTCCACGACCGGGGCATCGTCCATAGGGATATCAAACCCGGAAATTGTATGTGCAAGAGTAATTTCGACCTCGATACATTGACAATCAAAGGAGACGGCAAAGAATTGCAAATTCGTTGTGTCCTGGGCGACTTTTCCTCCGCATGGGATAGATACACACATCAAAATTTGTACACGAATGGGCCAAGCATTGAGGAGCTGACAATAGAGTACGCACCGCCAGAAGCCACATTAGGATCTCCTTGGGACTCCTTCAGTGAGGAGAGGCCCCACTCCTACGATTCCTGGTCGATTGGGGTGCTGGCATTGGAGCTTCTTCTAGGCACACCCAATGTTTTTTCAGTTGATCAACGTACCACAGCGTTATTGACGCACAAAATGACACTGAAGGGGGCGTCGGAGAAAGAGATTAAACGTGCTTTGTATTTGGCCGCTCTATCGCAGTTTTGTATCTACATGCCATCTTCAGACGACGGTTCAAAGAAACAAAAGTTATCTTGGCCATTGCGCCAAGGGGACCCGTTGTATAAGATCGCGATGGTCAAAGAGTCGTGCACACTTCGGGACTTTCACCAGGCCTTGAGAGCGAGAGATCCACTCGGCTTGGGTTTTGACAAGTCGGCCGACCAGTTGCTCCACCTCATCTGGCAGCTGTTGGCTTGGGATCCTTTGGAGCGCATTAGTGCCTCCGAAGCTCTTAAACACCCATACTTTGTGGGCAACCCCACGAGTGACTTAGTTCCCGGCGAGCACAACGCCTTGGAATCGCAAATGCTAGATCCTAGAATGGACTTCAATCTAAGTGACAACGTTGATGAGTTCATCTGTCCGAAATGTGGCCGTTCTTTTCGTGATTGGAAATCTTGTCACAAGCACGCCAATGCGAGAAAACATGCAAGGTTTTGCACATACGATCGAAGCAAACTGCCATCTAGCGTCAACGCGCATTCGATGTTGCCTGCCCATCCGAACTCGGGTTATATGGATATCCAAGGTCGACGAAGAACGATTGAAGATTTTCATAGGTGAGTTAGCTATTTTCGACATTTTTGCCCGCGCGACGCCTTTGGATGAGATAAAAGCCATCATTGCTGACACAGGTTTTTTGAAAACTTAGCATACATCTGCTGCCGTCGACTCAGTTTTATGGTGTTTTCGACGGCCACACTGGCAATCTTGCTTCAAAGTATGCTGCTTCTGCTCTTTATGAGCAGCTAAAGAATCGGCTGTCGAATGTGGATCATGAAATAAGGAACGGCACCACCAACTGGAAAGAGAGCGTAGAGAAGAACATTACAGAAGCCTTCGATGATATCCATCGGCAATTCCTAAAAGCAGTCACTTTTGCGGCGCATGGTGCTATGGATAATTCAGGAACCACGGCTACCGCCGTCTATGTCACAAACGAAGCTGTTGTTGTCGCCAGTCTTGGCGATTCGCGTGCAATCTTATCTTCTGCATCTCCAGTCTCAGATAAACAAAATGAAAGAACGACTCCAATGGATGTGTCAGCTATCCAATTGACAAAAGATCACGTCGCTTCTGATGCTAATGAAGCCAATGTCGTGAAAAGCCTGGGTGGCAATGTTACGGTAGTGAATGGGCTTGCAAGAGTGAATGGTGTCCTTGCAATAACTCGCTCCATTGGTGACGCTCCGTTTGCAAATGTTATGTCTCGGATCCCGCATGTCATTTCGATGACACGGCAGGAAGTGCGAGAGCTCTGTGGAGTCAAAAAACAAAAAGATGCTGATGGCGGAGAAGAGACATGCTTCATCATTCTCGCAAGCGATGGACTTTGGGACGTTGTCAATAACGATGATGCCGTCAACATGGTTGCCCAAACAATCAGGTCGTATCAAAGTAACTCCACGAAACAAGATGCAGGAGCGTATCAAGAAGCTTCGGAGGTTTTGACACTGGAAGCTTACGTCCGTGGATCAACAGGTAGGTCCAATTCAGATATTTCACTTCATTTACTTGGCTTTTGATAAGTCTTGGATGATGCTGGATGATGACTCTCCTCTAGTCGCACTCATGTCCACGTTGATGAGTTGGACCTCGTCATTTGTGTTAACGTCTCTGAACCTCTTGATCTGTCATCTCTGTCTTTGCAACTGACAAACTTCGGACTTTTTGCCTAATTCTGCAGACAATATTGGCGTCTGCGTCATCGCACTCAATTAGGAATTAACAGCATATCTTCTATTTAATCTCTGCCATGACTGCTAATGGTAGGGAATGGATAGTAATCATCTTTGTGACTTTGCGGCATCACTCTGTTAGCTAGAAGATGTACAGCAGCCGTAGATGTGTGTCTCCGCGCTTTCATTCCCACCCTCGCCCTATCAAATCGTTTTAAGCTGTCGATCTAGTAGCTAGTTCTATTTCAAGACAAG
>ENA-ORBV01016623-ORBV01016623.1-microbial-mat-metagenome-genome-assembly--contig:-NODE-16623-length-10654-cov-3.423655_pt1 | contig 10654 bp, 15 predicted proteins | sample MGYA00237777_ERZ505514 | MGnify/ENA primary metagenome ERZ505514 (study PRJEB26160, sample SAMN06269048) | microbial mat metagenome | isolation source: Oligotrophic lake microbial mat | place...
GCAGCGTCAGATGTGTATAAGAGACAGACAGAGCACATAGCGTAATACTGCCCATGGCCCACCTCGCTAGTCCAGCATTTGAGAGCAAATGCCTCAATGAGGTCCAATCGATGCTCGGGCACGAACCAGCGGTCTAAATAGCTAAAAATCCGCTTCAAGATGGCAACAACGATCAAATACATCTGATAGCGGCGCAGGATGACTGCTAACAATTCTGCCTCCGGAGCGTGCCGGATGCACTCCGCGGCCCGATGTAGATGATCGTGTAGCAACCAACGATAGTAAGCGTACATGTCCGCAGTGAGATCATGCGGGTTTTTCTGCGAGCACACTTGAAACACGAGCTGATAAGCTCGCATGACAACGTCACCGGGCAGAACGGCCGACGCACACGCTGATGTGTCGTGCAGATCACCTGTGTCATATGACATGGCAAGAAAGCTTCAGCGCATGAGGTTACAGGACACACAAACACACACACACACACACACACACAAACATACACACGTGCGACAGACCAGGTGAAAGTGCATTGGCAGACTGTGAGATAGCCGTCACTGCTGGAGGCGTGTTCGGAGTGCCAGCGTTCAGCTTACTATCCGCGCGTGCCGAGTCCGCCATCTGAGATGGTAAGGGCACAGCAGTACCAGCAGCAGCAGCTGTGGTGTGTATGCCACTGGCTCGATGGCGGGCATTCAGCTCCGCTGGCTAAACATAGATAAAAGCAGATAACGCTATTGAGTACGTTGACTGCACACAAGCGCTTGGACGCAGACGCAACTCGCTTTCTAAGGCGTACCCAATACAGTTCTTCCACGGATGAAAACAGCTTGCGAATGGCTATCTGCTCAAGCTCTAAGCGAGCTATGTGGGCAGAACAGTTCAAGCATAAAGATCAGCTAGCACTCAAGGTGCGACAACATAGCGTCGTGATGTTTACACCATACCTTGAACGAAAGTTAACGGTTGTGCGAATCTCGGTCCGATAGCTCTTTTGGGCGGCGAAGCTATGACGAGACAGGCGCAGCATTAAACAAAAGAATGAGAGATGGATCTATACGAACGATGTTCAATATTGAAACGACATTCATGCTGTAAGCAAGCACGTTGATTGCGGAAACAATGAGGGAGAACACATCATCACACCAGATGGAGTCACAAAGACGGTACCTGGTTGCTTGTTCGTTGAGCTCTGTGCCCTTAGGACTGCATGCACACACCAATACAAAACACAGCGCACAACCATATTCTGGATCAACCGCCATTCCGTAACAGATGATGGGAAATACGATTGGCCAGAAGCACTTACGCTTGGGCACTTCTGCAACAAGTGCTTCCTTCGGAGGCGCTTGCTTTTTCAGGCATGAAGAAAAGTACGAGCGCCATGAGCGCGGCTGAGCAACCTGCATGGTGACCAGGGGTCTGTACAGACAGAACTTCAAAACATCGATCTGGTCCTGCAAGCTGTCTGCAAAAGCAGTGTGAATTCAATGCCAGGTATGGAGGGCCTCCGGAACGACATTCGGATTTGGCGAGCATGGCGCGAGCGCCAAAAACGCAATGCCTCTCATAATCACAATACTAGTAACCGATGCCCTACGATGCCCTCTCCGGAGTGTTTTACAGAGGTTCTCCGACCACGGCTTCGTATCTTTAGGCATCGCAAAAGAGCGCGGGAGCATATCAAAATGGCGGAGGAAGCGGGTGCGAGTCAGAAACCTGAAGATCAGACCGTTAAGGCAGGTGGAGAACATCTGAACTTGAAGGTCAAATCTCAGGATGGCAACGAAGTGTACTTCAAGGTGCGAAATATTCTGGGATGTGCACGGTTGTTCCCGCCCCAATCACATGATCTGCTTTTGTGGGATCGAAACAGGTGAAAAGAACAACACCGTTCAGAAAGCTGATGGAAGCGTATTGTTCTCGAGTGGGCGTGCAACCTGCGCATGTTAGATTTCTATTTGATGGCGCGCGAATCGCACCAGAGCAGACACCAGGCGAGGTATTTGTTTTGTTTCCTCTCCATCGCTGCGTTCGTGTTTTACTTCATGCTCGATGCTTTCACGTACAGCTGGAGATGCAAGATGAAGACGAAATCGATGCGATGGTATGCCGTGATTTTGCGTGTCCTTCCCGCTGATGGCATGCATTGATCGCTTTACGAACCGATCGCACAGGTGGAACAATCTGGCGGCAATCTTTGGTGATCAGCACTGGCATGGCCGATAGACTGTGGCCCAGATCCTCTGTCTTAACAACTCAACTTGCTACAATATATGTAGATTAAGATTTCCTCGTCGCATCTTTGCTGTGATGTAGTGCTGGCTTCCAGACTCGCATCCTGATGTTGATGAACCAGTTGCCGACCTACGCGAAGCGGTGCATCAATTACATCTTTCCACTTTGCCACAAATCTCGGGTGGTTAGGACGGATTGGACTGACCTGATCGTATGTCAATCCTGTTTGGGCCGCCAACTCTTCCTTGTCTTCCACCGATGGGTATGGATCATCAAAATGGTCCTCCAACCATCTCTTCAAAGCTGCTACCGCATCTTTTGGAAAATTGTCCCGTCCACCTCGACTATGTGGCGGATCGGATGCTTTCCGTGCAGCCACTTTCGGAGCATACATCTTCCGCACCGCTTGTTGTAGCTCCAAATACCTGTCTCTTGATTTCAGCGCAGCTTGTCTTACCTGGGAGCGCTCCGCGTCGCTTACGGCGCGGCACTTGAAGATTTGTTCGATTGTCTCCGAATACCAATTCCGGAGAGTAGCGAACTCGGGTCCCATGGTCCCGGATTGGTTGTCAGCCGCAGGTTGCTCATTCAAGGGTTGCATCACTTCGTGATACACCGCAAGCATATCATCCGCGCCTTGTTGCCGCTCCATACGGAGCTTGGGGGCATGTGTGCGCTGCACAGCAAAGACATAGTGCAGAGGCTTGCTAGTGTCATGCGAAACCAACAGCGGGAACGCACCCCCGATTTCTTCTCGAGCTCTGGATGGTGGGGGTCTGAGCTGTTATTCGGCACGTTCTCCGGTCGCCGTTTGTTTCGAGTCGGGAGTGTCATCGTGCCTTGTTTGCGTTCGCTACATCAATCGCAAGCGGTCAGATCTATCAATACAAGTCAGATCGATCAATTTTCGACGACAAAATGATCTTCAGCGGAAATACAGATTCGATCACGAAGCGCCTGTCTGCGATATTCTGCCACAGTGGCGCGTGAACAGCACACACATCATTTGTGTCTCATGTTCATCGTGTGCGTGCTCGATAGCGATTGGTTAGAGAACGCTTGCAGACCGTTACTTTGTGTGAATTACTACTTGAATATCCGATGGTTGAGTTCCGACCCGACCAATCTTCATCTTCGTCCGGAAACCAGCATGCTTGTGACGTGCAGCGATTTCGCAAGACTTGTTTATGACGCTACCACCCAAACATCAGCCGCTGACCGCGTCAGGTACACTGCAATCTACCAGAAATCAATGCATGTATCCGTTTGAGGTTTTGTCTGGCTTAATGAACTGTGTTGCAACCATCATTGCAGACATTTCCGTTGACGTGGCTTCTTCGGCAACGCTCCAGAATCTTGCTGACATACAAAAGCGCAGTGATGCTTTCTATCGGCAGTTCCTGGGGAAGTTGAGATCAGCTTCGTCGAAGACAGCTTCCATGTCGGGAACTTGCGCAAAGAAGATAGCCGTGCGTCCTGTGAACGAGAAGATGCGTCGGACCAAACTGTCTCTCAAAGCCGTTGAAGTCCTGCAGCGCTGGTACAGGGCGCATCTAGACCGTCCCTATCCAAGCGAGCTTGAAAAAGAGGATTTGGCTGCGCAAGCTCGACTGACGAAGAAGCAGGTCACCAACTGGTTCACCAATACCCGGAAACGCAAGGGCAACAAGAAAGGGATGTAGTCCTACTAAAACAAGCATGATACAGCAACTACGACATTCCAACGTAAATGTCATAAGAAATCACGGCCACTAGTGGGTCTCCAAAATCGCTTTCTTGATGTTGCCAATAGCCTGAGCAGGGTTCAGATGCTTAGGGCAGGTCTTGCTGCAATTCATGATTGTGTGACATCGATACAGCTTCCAAGTGTCGTTCAAAGCATCCAATCGCTCCTTAGTCTTGGTGTCTCGGCTGTCGGCAATCCATCGGAAAGCTTGCAATAGAATCTGTGGACGGCACGAACGAGTGAGTGTCGGCATTAGCTGACTACGCAAGTCGTACACAGGAAGGTATTAAGCCGTGAGCGCTGCGAGTAGGCAACGTTGACAACGATAGATGAACTATGACATATGTGATCATTCTTCAACAACATACCGCAGGCCCGAGGTACTTGTCACCGTTCCACCAGTAGCTGGGGCAAGAGGTAGAGCAGCAAGCGCACAAAATGCACTCGTACAGACCATCCAGTTTCTTGCGGTCTTCGGGGCTCTGCAGATACTCTTGGTTGGGGTTGCGAGGCACGTCAGTCTGCAAAAATGGCTTGATGGACGCGTACTGCTTGTAGAAGTTGGACAAATCAGGCACGAGATCCTTGACGATCTCCATGTGCGGCAGCGGATAGATCATGACAGGCTTGCTGTCTTCGGGGATCTTGGCCAAGCAGGCCAAGGTGTTGCCACCATCGATGTTCATGGCGCAAGAGCCGCAAATGCCCTCGCGGCACGATCGTCGAAAAGTGAGCGTAGTGTCCTGCTCGTTCTTGATTTTGATCAGCGCATCCAACACCATGGGCCCACAATCGTTCATGTCGACGGTGTAGGTCTGCATGCGAGGGGCATCGGACCTATCGGGGTCCCAGCGATAGATTTTGAAGTGCTTGATCTTGGCACCTGCTGCAGCCTGAGGCTGCAGCTTCAAAGACTCTTGATTTCCAGAAGAAGTGGGAGCGGCTGTGGCACCAAACGCGCGAACGGTTGCCGTCAATGGCGTGAACGGACGTAACGCGGAGCCCCATGCCACCCGCTGCATGGCTGAGCGCATCAGAGATCCACACAAACCCTGCTGCATAGCGATAAACTGATAGCTGCGATTGCCACCCGAGGAAACGATGGAAAGCGGCGTCGAAAATCGTGATTGCGTCTAACTACGAATGCACGTGGCTAGGAGGGATTTTAGGGGTATAATTCCGAGTTCCCAAAAGTAAAGGGAAGTCCAACGTGGTCGATCGCTGCATTCTGGCCCGTATAGCATGAGCGCCATGGTATGTAGAGCGAGTATGATGTGTGCATGGTGTACGCTGGTGTGGTGTTTGTGGTTTGGCGTTGGAATGGTCGCGTTATGCGCTCTCGATCTGATGGTGATCGTGTTGTCACGTTTGGTGGTGGCAGCGCCTCCGCGGACTGGGGGTGGCTCTTTTGCTGGCCCTTTGCGCGTTCGGTGTCACAGGTAACTTTGATTCCTTTTTATGCATCAATCAGTTACACTGCGAGCAAGTCGATACAGCTGTTTTTCGATTCTAATAATAGTTATGCTTGATGTGGTGTTGGGGAAATCGCAGATGCCTTGCGGAGTTCCCGCAGGCGAACACCGAAGCTCTCAGAGGCGTTATCAAAGGACTTTTTGGGCGAGGCCAGAGCTTTGATGTCGAAGCAGTTTACTCCCCTTGTTGAACGGCATCGGCAGTCGATTCGCATCTCTGGCGATGAAAACGATGTTGCTGCACCTGCGTTGTTGGAGCAGTTTGTACCGACCACCACATCACCGATCGCAGCGGCGAACCAGACCACTAACCGCTGTCCTGGGGATTGCTCTGGAGGCAACGGCGTGTGTGACGTTAACAAGTGCCATTGCATGGACGGCTTCACCGGCGCCGATTGCTCGATCCGTATGTTTCACTTTCGTGGTGGCGCAACATTCACTCGTTCTGCTGCTCATGTTGGATGGGCGGTATGTGTCACACCAGGCCTGTGCCCGAGCAATTGCTCCAACACTGCCCTGCGGAAACAGGGTGACTGCGAAGACGGTGTTTGCAGCTGTCTGGCAGGCTGGTTCGGTGACGACTGCTCCACTCGTACGTATTTGCGCTCGTCTACATTGTGCACCTGCTGGCTCTGTGCTTCATCATGACACATTGCGCTTGCGTGACCACGCTGATCGCTCTTGTACCGTGATCTCACATCTCAGCCGGCTGCGTGAACCAATGCCATGGCCAAGGTGTATGCCGCGGTCAAACCTGCACGTGCTACGACGGCTACGAAGGCCTGAACTGCGAGACACGTGTGGGCTGTCCTTTCGCTTGCAACCCGCCCCATGGTGTGTGTCAGGAGGACATTGCCACGGGCAACGCCTCGTGCGTTTGCTTCGAGCCTTACGGCGGAGTGGGATGCCGAGACTGTACGTTGATCTTGCTTTCGTGAGGCTCTCGTGCCATTGCTGCAGAGGCTGATACGCGCGTCCTCCTTGCACCCGTGATGCGATTTGATACAGGGTTGTGCCCCAACAATTGTCTGGGAAGAGGCACGTGCAATTCCACCAACGGTGTGTGCCAGTGCTCCGGCAACAAGTTCCACGGGCCAGACTGTGGTCTCATCTATTGCCCCAGCGGGTGCTCCGGTCACGGTTCTTGCAATGACACCACGGGAGTTTGCCAGTGTGACCCCGGATATCACGGCTCGAACTGCTCACCCGGTACGAATTCGGGCAGGGCTGTCAGATGCGCATGCACCAGTAGCCTCTGCAATCACGTGACTGACTTATGTGTATGGGCAAACAGAAAACTGTGCGCTCAACTGCTCTGGCAAGGGTCAGTGCGTGCCCGGTAACAACACGACTCCGGCCAGCTGCAAGTGCGACCGCCAATGGACTGGTGATGGCTGCGACGTCGAGCTCTGCCCCGACCTGTGCAATGAGAATGACCAGCACGGTGCATGCACGCCCAAAGGGTAAAGAGGGTGGTTTCATGCCTTGACGTTGTGTCTTACCTATGCGTGTGTACGAGGACGTCTGTTGCCCTGGCTGTCTGTACCTCGAACTCACCTTGTTCGTTATCATATGCGTGTTTGCAGCTGTGTATGCAACTCCACGTGGACTGGCCGAAGCTGCGCCTCGCGCCGTTGCCCCGATGACTGCAGCGGTACCAGCCGTGGTATCTGCAACACGAAGACGTGGGAGTGTAGCTGTCTGGAGCCTTGGATCGGTGACGCCTGCCAAGAGAGTAAGTGCCTTGCTGTGTGGATGTGTTCAGAGTACCGAGTTCTTGTTTGACGCGGTGTTGTCCGTGCGAGATGACGTTGTGGTTAACCGTTGCGTCATTCTGATCGTGTTTCTCAAACATATGTCCCTGTCGTCGTTCACAGAGTCTTGTCTGGGCAATTGCAACTACCGCGGCAAGTGTGACAACGGCACGTGCGTGTGTGGTGACTGGTGGACGGGTGCCAAATGCGAGGTGCCTCGATGCAAGAACAACTGCTCATCCCAGGGTGCATGTGTGCTACCCCGCATTGAGCTGCTGCGAAGCGCATCATCACCTGCCAGCACCTTTGACACCACAGCCGCGGTATGTGCCTATCTCGTCATCGTGCGCGCCCATGTACACCTCAGCTGACGTCTGGTAACTGCTGTGTTTTCGTAGCGGTCGCCCATGGCTGAAGACATCGACCGTGCATTCTGCAAGTGCGTGGAGGGCTGGGGAGGTCCCGACTGCTCTGAACGACAGTGCCCGAACAGCTGCTCCGGCCGAGGTCAATGCCAAGGCGGCGTGTGCTTCTGCGACACGGGCTACTACGGTGTGGACTGCACTCTTGTAGAGTCGGTGCAAGTTCAATCAGCGAGTACGTGTCTATACCCGGTCTGATATTATGAAACGCTGTGTGCGTGCGCACACGGTGAATGGCCCTCGATGTGGCCGTGTGTGAGGGCTCTTTCTGAGTCGTCCTGTATCGTGTCTCAACGGTGCGTTCGTTTTGTTGATGGTTGCGTCCGCAGACATCACAGCGGAGATCGCGGCTCGCGAGCTGTGCACTCAAAGTTGCATGCACGGTCGATGCTTGGCCACGACGCACCCCCGAACGGTATTCAAGGTGAACGAGTCCAACGACTTGTCCGTACTGGCCGCCAACTCCACCGTGTACGTGTCTTGTGCGTGTGCGTCTTGACATGATCCCGCCTCTCTATATTCGAGTAGTGGTATGCGTGTGAGGATTCAATGATTAACGTGCCATATGGTGTGTTTACAGGAAATACGAGTGCTTCTGCGAGAAGCCATGGGGCGGCATCTACTGCAACGAGTCGCTTGAGCAATGCCCTCAGCACTGCAAGACCGCTGCTGGTGTGTGCCGTGCGGACTGCAAGCAGCTGCTCAAGTGCCCGTTCTTCAACGGCAAGATGTGTGGTGGTGACGATCGCGGAGACTGCGACTACACCACTGGTCAATGCAAGTGTCGCTCACCATATCACGGACTGGATTGCTCAACCGCGTCCTGCCCGAACAACTGCGGCAAGCATGGTCTTTGCAACACCAAAGAGTACGTATTTCAATTTCTGTTGTCGTCCACTACTTGATGTTATGGTCGCACTAACGGGAGGACCACCTCAATTTGTGCACGTGCAGCATGAAATGCCTTTGCTTCGGCGGCTGGACCGGCGCGGACTGCACGATCAGAGTAGAAGACTAAGCGCGCAAATCGCTTTGTGGAACCACCCTCAGTGGCTGACATTGAAGTATCCGTAGCGCCAATCACAGCACAGTCTGTCACGAGGGTTGTTTGTCCGGTTGATCTTCATTTTTCTCAAATCACGCCTTTCGTTCACATCGAAACAGCACCGCTGGGTCTGTCCCGAATGACACGCGGGTGTATATATTTCCCATGTTACATATGTCTTCAGTTGTCGGGAACGCTTTCTTCTTGCTGGCAGTTGGTGTCTGTTGCCCTTATGGTGGTGTCTTCTAAGACCCCTGTATGAGGCGCGGTTTACCGTGCTGCCGGTGTTGATCGTTCTCTTGGCCGCCATTTTCGCGACCTGCCGTTTGCAGCCGTGGTGGGGTTTGAGAAAGAAAAAGATGTGGGCTCGCGTACCAAAGCCAGTATTTCCTAAGCCAGCGTGGTGTTTTTGCAGTTGATTGTGGATCGATGCAAATACACGCGCGTTCAAATCTAAAAAAAAAATCGAAAGCTAATTTGACTACTCGATTTGACAAACAATGCTTCTGAGACCGGAAGAGTGTGAGCTCGATCGAATTCGAAGGCACAAGCAAGCGACAACACCCGGTCTTCACCGTGGTGGTAGCTTCTCTCCTCGTGTGTCGTGATGGCTCTCACATAGTGACCACGTACGCCGACGGGAAGAAGCCGACCTGATGGCTGTTAGGATGGATGCCCACCCACCACTCGGTATCGTCCTGATTCACCACGTGGACTTGATCTCCCGTGCGCAACGTCAGGTAGCCCAGATTATCAACTTCAGGCACGCCGGACGGCACATAGTCAAAGTCGAACAACGCCTGTACCGAACACAGCACTGAGGGTGGCGTCCACTCGGCAGCCGCACCGCTGCCGGCTGCGTCATCCGCAGCAGCCGCTGCACTTGCGGAGAAGGCCTTCTTCTCGTCCAAATCGATATCGGCAGCCGCACGTGGTGACACACTACCCGGTGCAGCTGTCAGCGAGGCGGGCACGGCAGCGCTGCTGAACGGGTCATCGAAGGCCACGGAGGCACGCAAGAACGCTTTGGGCTTCTTGTGAGTGGTCAGGCGACGATCGGGCGCGTTGAGCACCGGCGGCACAGTGGACACGCGACGGGCAGCCGTTCTCACCACGTCCATCACCTGAGCCGCGGGGATGTGTTCGGTATAGTTGCTAGGAAACTGCCCCACAATCTGATGATGGAACGCAGAGCAGTGAAAGGCACCGATACGCCACCGAACCAGCACGCAACACGCATACTGAGTGTGTCGTCATCACAGATAGCGCAGTATACACGTGAGCCCTACCTCGTCTGAACCTGGAGCGAATACACTGCCCTGCCACCAGTCACCCGCCATTGGGTCCGGATTGCCAGAAGCCTGCAATGGGTCGATTCAGCCTCACACACGTGAGCCTGCTGCAGAAGCGGCAGCTGTAGCAACAATCAGGACCGGTCACCATCCACCTACCCCGTACGCGATAACCTTGATAATATCTCCTTTGCGAAATCCGATCTCGCCCGCCTGAGGCTGGTTGAATTCAAAGGTGCAACGCACCCACGCTAGCGCAGCAGGCAGGTTACTGGTCTCGTTGAAATGCACAGACGGTGCCGCCTTCACAGCAACCGGTGTTGGTGCACTCGGGGGAGGATTATTGCGCTTAGACACGAGGCCCTGCTGATCCGCAGCGGCCGCGGAAGCGCCGGCTCCGACTGCGGGCGCCATCGGAGCGGTAGGCTGACGAGGCGGTGGCGGAGGAGAGGCCTTAGCACCTCCGGCGGGGAGCGCTTTGGCTGCGCCTGAAATCACATGGAGACGGATTCGGTCAGACGGAAACCACGACATGAGGAGGAACTGAACGGCGTCCGCTGCACAACGTGACGCGAGAACTCTCAACACGTTGGGCCGGAAACACAGCGCTGAGATCGCTGACTCATCAAGGAGAGCGCGTGCCCACGCCGTCTACACGGACGACGATACACAACATACCCCCTGCAGCTGCGGGAGGTGTAGCAG
>ENA-ORBV01016624-ORBV01016624.1-microbial-mat-metagenome-genome-assembly--contig:-NODE-16624-length-10653-cov-4.724281_pt1 | contig 10653 bp, 9 predicted proteins | sample MGYA00237777_ERZ505514 | MGnify/ENA primary metagenome ERZ505514 (study PRJEB26160, sample SAMN06269048) | microbial mat metagenome | isolation source: Oligotrophic lake microbial mat | place...
TGATACGGCGACCACCGAGATCTACACCTCTCTATTCGTCGGCAGCGTCAGATGTGTATAAGAGACAGGTGTGACGCCTTCCACCGCCTCACGTGCGCCCGGATGCAGAATCAACTCCGCACGCGCGTCGGCTGGCCTGGTGAGGAGCGCGCTGAGCTCGTACGCGAGGAGATCTCCCGCCTTGAAGCCATTCCAGTCCTGTTTCGTCGTGAAGATCAACCGCCCGTCGACGAGACCATGCAGGTCCGTACGCGCCGGGAAGGGCATCGGCACCGTGCCCGTGTTGGTGAGGAGCGAGTACTCGCTCTCCCAGAAGGTGCGGCCGCGCGAGAACATCGTGGCGCGCAGCACGCCATCGGCATCACGCAGCGTGAAGGCGGAGGCCGAGACGTCGGTGCGCTCGCCGCGGAACACCTCGCGCGCGCGGTCCAGCGGCTGGCCGCGCGTGACGCGCTTCACCACGTAGGCGTAGCCGGAGTTCGTCATCTCCCCGGGCGTCCACTCGCGCGCCACCAGCAGCGTGTTTCGGTCGACCCACGTGATGGATTGTTTCCCTTCCGGAAAGCTGAAGCCGGTCGTGATGAAGCGCTTCTCTTGGAGATCATACTCGCGCACACTGACGGCATCTTTGCCGCCATCGGAGAGCGAGACGAGGCAGTAGCGATTCTCCGGCTCGAGGCAGTTGCCACCGCGGAACACCCAGTTGGCGTTCTCGCGCCGAGCGAGCGCGTCCACGTCGAGCAGGGTCTCCCACTCCGGGGTTCCGCTCCGATAGGAGGCGAGGGTCGTGCGACGCCAGAGGCCGCGGACGTTGGTGGGATCCTGCCAGAAGTTCGTGATGCGGTCGCCGGAAAACCCCGGCGCCGGAATCCGGTCTGACGCATTCACGATCGCCAGCGCCGCCGCGTTGAGTTCCGCGAAGCGTGCGTCGCCTTCGAGCACTCCGAGCGACCGCGTGTTGCGCTCGCGGACCCACGAAAGTGCCCGATCCCCCTGCACGTCCTCCAGCCAGAGGAAGGGATCCTCGGCACTGGCGGCAGCGGGCGCGGACTGGGCAGCAGCGGCCACCGGGAAGGTCAAAGCGGCCACAAGCGGAAGGGAGAGGCGCAGAAGGAATCGCATGAGCACCGAGGGGAGCTGAGGGGCAATCCAAAGGGCAGGACAGTCCGGAGAAAGATACTCCGGTCTGCCCTGCCCTTGTTCTAACGGCCCAGCGTGCTTTTGGGTGCCAGCCGCGGCGGGAGTCTTGCCGCGATCTTGCTGTTCACCTTGCTGTTCACCTTGCTGTTCACCTTGCTGTTCACCTTGCTGTTCACCTTGCTGTTCACCTTGCCATTCATCTTGCCGTTCACCTGGCCGCCGCGCGTCAGATCGGATTTCTGGGCGCCTACTTCGGGACCGTGCGTCCCACAATCACCGTGATATTGTCGGTGCCCCCGTCGTCGAGCGCTTCCTGGACGAGCAGTTCCGCCGCCTGCTTCGCACTGGTCATCGCGCCGAGAATCTCGGCGATCCGCTCGTCGCGCACGTGCTTCATGAGGCCATCGCTGCACAGCAGATGCACGTTGTCCCAGTCGGCATGAAGCGGCGTCACCACGGGAAGCGTCTCATCCGCACCCAGCGCACTGGAGAGCACATGGGCCAGTCGCGAGCGGCTGGCATCCTCAGGGCTGAGCGCCCCCGCATCCACGAGCGACTGCGCGAAGGTCTGGTCGCGCGTGATCTGTGTGAGCACGCCTTGGCGGAAGCGATAGTACCGCGAGTCGCCGACCTGCAGGAGGTAGTAGCGTGGCCATACCCCGAGGAAGAGCGTGAGCGTGGTGGCCATCGTCCGCGTCGTGCCGGCGGCATCGCGCCGATGTCGAATGGCCTCGTGCGAGCGCACGGCCGCCAACTGCAATGCCTCGGCGAAGCCCGCCTCGTCGTCCTCGCGGGCGAGGTAGCACGCCATGGAATCGTGGACATACTGCATCGTGGACTGCAGCGCCGTGGCGCTCGCCTCCGCGCCCCCTACCCCTCCGCCGACGCCATCGGCCACCATCGCGATAAAGGCCACGCGCTCCTCTGCCGTTTGAAAGGCGACCTCCGGCGGGAGGCTCGTCGCAAAGATCGCCAAGCGTTTATAGATCGACGCGAGCATGAAGTGATCCTGATTGTCCTTGCGGACTTTCCCAGGATGTGTGAGCCCGAATGAGTCAAGCTCGGTGTCGAGTGGCTTGCGTGAACTGTCCGGCATGCTGCTCTCCCGATTCAGCGCTTTCCGGCGCGTTGCAGGCCCACATCCCAATTCAGCACGAGCACGATATCCGTGGCCTCACCGATCGGACGGTCCACCATGAGGAACCGCTGATCGCCCTGGGCGACGTCGTAGGCTCGGAAATACGGATCGCTTCCCAGCGCCGGATTCACGAACAGCGCGCGACGTGCACGCACACTCAACATGGCGCCGGGTTGTATCTCCGCGGCAATCATCTCCCCACGACGTGAACGATAGAACAATTCTCGCCCACTGTGTGACCAGAGCGGTTCCTCACCGCCATACACCGAGATCTGGACCCGTCCCGAGCCTGGATCGGCGACTGGCCGCACGAAGATCTCGGGCCGTCCCGATTCGGTGGAGGAGTAGGCGAACCACTTGCCGTCAGGCGAAATGGAGACGCCATACTCTTCGAAATCCGAGGCGGCGAGCGGCGTGAAGGCACCACGCCCGCCATCCTCGACCCGGTAGATATCGCGATTCCGTCCCCCACCCGACCCTAATCGCGCGTACATCGCTCGCCCATCGGGACTCCACTGCACTTCATCGACGTTGCGCGGATGGGCGAAGACGGATTCCGCGGGGGCACCGCCGTCGGCGCGACGCTGGTACACGCCACGACGTCCGGTCGCGATGGAGACGTATGCAACCGTGCGGCCATCGGGGAGCCAGGACGGACGGTAGTTCGAACCGGGACCCGACGTGAGGCGCGTGAGTGGGCCGGTCGGGAGTTCCTTCACCCACACCTGCTCACCGTCGGGACTGAACACGGTCACCGCGAGCCGGCGACCATCCGGTGAGAGCGCAAGATTCGAGAACTGGCCCCGCCAGGTGGAGTCCACCGCGGTCATGCGGCCGGTGCGCTCGACCCAGACGATACGATCACGCCCCGCGGTGTTGCCAAGTGCATACAACAGCGTGCCATTGTCCGAGACGGCGAAGGCGGCCGATCCGCTCAGCGGATCGACCTGCACCCCATCGACGATCCCGACCGGTGACGCGGTGAGCGTCGCCGACTCGATGTCCAGCGGCGCGACGGAGAGCGCCCCGTTGAAGGTGCTGAACATCAACTCGCCGGTCGGCAAATACCGACCATACGCACCGTCCGTGACGCCTCGTACCTTGCCCGTCGCAATGTTGAGGATACCGACGCGCGTGTCCGAGATGGACTGGCGCCATATCTGAATGAGCACGTGCTTCCGGTCCGGCAGCAGCTGCGGCCAGTCGTGCTCGGTTTCGCCGGCGAGCGTGTCGAGATTGCTCAGGTTCTCCTGGACGCCCCCCGAGGCTTTCACACGGGCGATACGCGCGACGGCGGTGGTGAAGTAGATATAGCCATCGTCTCCCCAGTCGGCGCCCCACGCCGCGGCAGAATCGCGGACGAGCGTGATGGAGGGTCCGCCGTCGATCGGCAGGATACGAATGTCACCCGGATTTGCCGAGATGTACCCGACCGATTTGCCATCGGGCGAGAAAAATGGGGCCTGCGCGCCTCCGGTGCCGGCGAGTGGGCGGCCCTGCAGCCCATCGAGTTCGCGGATCCACAGTTGCGAGCCCGCCGAGTCGGGGCCGAGATACACGATCCGGCGGCCGTCTCGTGAGATATCGAAGCGTCGCGTGTTGGCGGGACGCATCGATTGTTCCTTGGGAAAGGACACCGCGAGGCGCACCACACGGAGGTCGGTCTCACGCGAGCCGCGCCACGCGCTGGCCGCGAGGGCGACCACGGCCAACGCACCAATCGCCAGTGCACGCGTGCGCCAGGGATCGTGCGCCTTCGGCTTCACGGTGCTCCGCAGCGTCGTGCGCGTCCCGACGTCCTGCCCCTGCAACGCGGCCGCGAACTCCGCCGCGGTCGCAAAGCGATCGGCCGGCAACTTTTCCAGCGCGCGCGCCACCGCCTCCGCCACGAAGTCAGGCACCGACTTCCGCAGCTCGGTCACCGATTTCACCGGCTCCGCAATGATCTTCATGATGATCTGTTGCGCCGACTTCCCCATGTGCGGGGGCTCGCCCGTGAGCATCTCGTACAACACGCTCGCGAGCGAATAGATATCGCTGCGTCCGCTGAGTTCTTTCTCGGCGGTGGCCTGCTCCGGCGACATATAGTGCGGGGTGCCAAGGCTCATCCCCGTCTCGGTCATGCGACCGCCGGCCGCCGCACTGAGTGCGAGCGCGATACCGAAGTCGGCGACCATCGGGCGTCCGTCGTGCAGAAGAATGTTCTCCGGCTTGATGTCGCGATGAATCACGCCGTGCCGATGCGCGTAGTCGAGCGCACCGGCCACGTCGATGGCGATACGCAGCGCTTCGTCGACCGAGAACTGCGTCTCACGATCCAGCTTCGCGCGCAACGTCTCGCCCTGGATGTAGGGCATCACGTAGTAGAGAAAGCCGTCTGCGGTCCCGGAGTCGAAGAGCGGGAGAATGTGCGGATGTTGCAACGCGGCCGTCGTCTTGATCTCGACCACGAAGCGATCCGCGCCGATCACGGCGGCGAGCTCAGGCTTGAGGACCTTGAGCGCGACCTTGCGGTCATGCCGCAGGTCCTCGGCGAGGTACACCGTCGCCATGCCGCCTTGGCCGAGTTCGTTGAGAATGCGGTAACGGTCGGCGACCGCGGCGGTGAGGCGTTCTACAGGAGTTGTCATCGCCGCAAAGTTCGCCTCCTCGGCAGGAGGACGCCAGCAGAGATTACCTTGGGGCATGTCCTCTCATGCCGCACCTCCGCGCTTCGAGCGCCCCGTGAGCATCCTCCCAGAGGACATCGACGGACTCGGCCACGTGAACAACGTCGTGTATCTGCGGTGGGCGCAGGACCTCGCCACGGCGCACTGGGAATCGGCGGCGACAGCGGAGCAGCAGGCCACGCTCGCCTGGGTCGCCCTGCGCCACGAGATCGACTACAAGCACCCCGCCCTGCTTGGCGATGCGGTGCTCGCTTCTACGTGGGTCGGCACGGCGGACGCCATACGCTTCGAGCGGTTCGTGGAGATCCTGCGAGCGCCCGACCGCAAGCTGCTGGCGGCCGTGCGCACGCTCTGGTGTCCGATCAGTCGCCGGACGGGGCGTGTGACGCGGGTGGATGATGCGGTGCGATCGGTGTTCTCGACAGGCTCCGACGTCTGAGCGCAGAAGCAAAGGCCCGCTTCGCGACGAAGCGACGTGCCGGCATGGTGGCGGAAGCGAGGAATCGCCGAGCTAGTACACCCGTTCAATGGTCGCGAGACGATCGAAGTCGCGGTCGTAACTGAGAATGCGCGTCACGCCGCGGCGTTGCATCACCGCGACATGCAGGGCATCGCGAGACGACAAGCCCGCATGGGCTCGCAATACCGCGTGGGCACGGTCCACATCCTCTGCCTCCACGGGGTACACCTCGTCCGCGAGTCCCCGGAGCGCGTTCAACGCTTGCTGCAACGCCTCCGGTGCCCGCCGATGCGTGTACAGATGCAGCAACTCCTGCATGACTTCCGCACTCGTGACCATCCGCACACCGCTCCGCGCCAGCCGATCAATCGCCCCAATCGCGAGGTCACGATTGGGGTGGGCCGCGCCGACGAGGTAGACCGGCACGTTCGAGTCGAGGAAGATCACGACGACTCGCCCGACCGGCCACGCTCGATGTCGGAGAGGATCTCGTCGATCTCGCCAGCCGGATAGGCGTGCAGAGTCGCCTCCCGCAGGACCGAGAGCTTCTGCTCGAGCCCGTAACGGGGCTCCTCCCGCCGGGCCAAGCGTAATGCCTGACGCACCCACTCGGCCACGGTCAGACGGTGGCGACGGGCAATCTCACGAATTTCGTCGAATTCGGAATCGTCGAGGAGGACCTGAAGGCGTTGAGTCACGTCCGTAGTATATATTACTCATTATGATGAGTCAAGTAGAAACACCCCGCGGAGCGGGAGGACTGGATTGAACTGGCGCACGGTGTCGAGCGGACCGCGAATGCGCGCCACCGGTCGAATGCGACGCAACGCAAAACGGGCCGCCCTCTTCCGAGGACGGCCCGCTCAAATCCGTTGCGTTTACCGCGCGATCAGCCGCACTCGCTGAAGCCGCAGACGTGGCACTTCACGCAACCTTCTGCGAACTCGAGCTGCGAGCCGCAGTCGGGGCAGGTGCCGATGAAGGCGTCCCCACCGCTCACGGCTTCGAACTGCATCTGCGTTCCCCCCGCTGTCGTCACGGGGAGCATTTTCGCCGCGGGAGTCGACGGAGCCGCGAGCGTCTCGGCTGTTGTCAGGAGCTCCTGCTGCACGCCGTTCTTGGTGCGCATCCAATCTTCGAGCGCGAGACCGATCGCGTCCGGCACGGAGAGCACTTTGTTCGCGCCGAGGCCCACGGCGCGATCCGAGGAGATGCCGCGGAGCTGGCGATGCACCTGTTGGATCGGGATGCCTGAGCGGAGGGCGAGGGAGACGAGGCGACCCATCGCCTCGGCGTCGGCCATCGCGGAACCGCCGGCCTTCCCGAGGTTGATGAAGACTTCGAACGGCTGGCCCAGATCGTCTTCCGTGATGTGTACGAACATCGTGCCGAGCGGGGTCTCCTTGCGGATGGCCGTCGACCGGAGGACGTCCGGGCGCGAGCGCTTCTGACGGCGCTGGAGGTTCTCGGCCTCGGAGTCGAACAGGAGCTTCTGCAGGCGATCGTTCGCCACGGTGAGCTCACCGACGCGCTCGTTGAGGTCGGCGAGTTCCTGACGCGACGCTCCCTCCTCGCTCTTGCCGTCGCGCTTGGCGGCGGCATCGGCGGTGGCACCGGTCGAGAGGACCTGGCCATCGCGCGACCCATCGCGGTACACGGTGACGCCCTTGCACTTCATCTCGTAGGCGAGCTCGTAGATCTTGCGGACGTCCTCGCGAGTGGCCGCGTGCGAGAAGTTCGTGGTCTTCGAGATCGCGGAGTCGCAATTCTCCTGGAAGGCCGCCTGCATCTGGATGTGCATCTCGGGCGAGATGTTGTTCGCCGTGGCAAAGACCTGCTGCCACTTGGTCGGCACTTCCGGGTGGACCACCGAGCCGGTCTTGGCGATGCGCTCCATGAGCGAATCAGAGTACCAGCCTTCCTTCTTGGCGATGCCGACGAAGTCCTCGTTCACGTCCGGCATCATGACGCCGGCCTGATTGCGCATGAACGCCACGGCGAAGAGCGGCTCGAGGCCCGAGGAGCAACCGGCGATGATGGAGATCGTGCCGGTCGGCGCGACGGTGGTGACGTTGCAGTTGCGGAGCTTCATCTCTGGGCGGATACGCTGGCCGTTCTCGTCGCGGGCGCACGTGGCGTCCGGGCCCCAGATGGACTGCGCCCACTCAGGGAAGGCGCCCCGCTCGTCGGCGAGCTGCACCGAGGCCTTCTTGGCCTCGACGTCCACATACTCCATGACCTTGCGGCCGAACTCCACCCCTTCCGGCGAGTCGTACACGATGCCGAGACGGATGCAGGCATCGGCGAAGCCCATCACGCCGAGGCCGATACGACGGATACGCTTGGAGAGCGAGTCGATCTCGGGGAGCGGATACTTGTTCGCATCGATGACGTTGTCGAGGAAACGCGTGGAGAGGTGGATGTCCTTGGCGAAGGACTTCCAATCCATCTTCGCGTTCTCAACGTAGAAGCCGACGTTGATCGAGCCGAGGTTGCAGACGTCGTAGGGGAGAAGCGGTTGTTCACCGCACGGATTCGTCGCCTCGTACGCGCCGAGGTGCGGGACCGGGTTGTAGCGGTTCGCTTCGTCGATGAAGAACACGCCGGGCTCACCGGTGCGCCATGCGCCTTCGATCATCTTGTCCCACACTTCCTGGGCGCGGATCTTGCCGACGACCTGCTTGCTGCTCGGCTCGATCAGCTCATACTCGGCGTCGGCCTTCAGGGCCTCCATGAACTTGGAGGTGATGGCGAGGGAGATGTTGAAGTTCGTGATCTTGGTGAGGTCTTCCTTCGACGTGATGAAGTCCATCACATCCGGGTGATCGATGCGCAGGATGCCCATGTTGGCGCCGCGACGCGTGCCGCCCTGCTTCACCGCGTCGGTGGACGCGTCGTAGAGCTGCATGAAGGAGACCGGGCCGCTCGCCACGCCGGTGGTGGAACGGACCATCGCGCCCTTGCCGCGCAAACGCGAGAAGGAGAAGCCGGTGCCGCCGCCCGACTGATGAATGAGCGCCATCGCGCGGAGCGTGTCGTAGATGCCGCTGTGTCCATTGGAGAGCGCGTCCTCGACCGGTAGCACGAAGCAGGCCGAGAGCTGCCCAAGCGGACGGCTCGCATTCATGAGGGTCGGGGAGTTCGGCTCAAAGCGACGCTGCGTCATCAGTTCATAGAACTCATTCGACGTCTTCTCGATCTGCTTATCGGTCGCGCCGTACCGGCGATCCGCCTCGGCGATGGTCGTCGCAACGCGCCAGAACATGTCCTCGGGCGTTTCAACGGACTTTCCCGTCTTGTCCTTGACGAGATAGCGCTTCTCGAGAACGGTGCGTGCGTTCTGGGAGAGCGTCGCCGGCGTGGCGGGCGGGTTGGCGGGCAGAGGCATCAGTACTTCTCCAACGAAGGGTATAGGGCCAAACCTGAGGGACTCCGGAGGTGCCCCGAGGAAAGGGCAATTCGGCTCAGGGGTTGAGGGGGTTCAAGGTACTCTGCACGCGAAACCGCGCAAGCAACTTGTAACACCATCGGGGATAAAGACTTACGGAATAGCAATCACGAATCGGTAACGGGCACCGGATTATCCACGTTACACGAACTGGCGCTAATACCCAGCACTTCAGCGACAGCGATACGACACAGCGAGATCTCGCCAGCAAACGCTCACAACTATTGACCAGTCCATCACTTGTGGCACTTTGTCCATGAACCAGAACCGCCGCCCTTCGGGACTTATTCTGGGAGGGGGGAGGAACGTACCCAGCACAGGCCAGCCACGCCAGTCCTTGCCTGGAAGCACGGAGGGACTATACGAATCGCACTCGAATTCCGTTCCCGCCCCCTGACCAACACCGCGTGGATGGCGCGGCACGTTACCGCGACGGCTGGGAACCGCCAACGCGACTACCCGCGCCGATACAACTCCTTGAGCTCCACATACGTCGCGTAACTCTTCGCCACGCGCGCGCGTTGCTCCTCACTCAGCGGACGCAGCACCTTGGCCGGAATCCCCACCACCAAGCTTCCCGGCGGAATCACCATGCCTTCCGCGACCACCGCGCCCGCGGCCACCAGCGAGCCACGTCCTACCACAGCACCATTGAGCACCACCGCACCGATCCCGATCAGTGCACCATCCTCCACCGTGCACCCATGCACCACTGCGCGATGCCCGATCGTCACGCGCGCGCCGATCACACAGGGCATCCCGGGATCGCAGTGCATCACCACCCCATCCTGCACGTTCGACTCGTCCCCAATGGTGATGGCATCGCGATCGGCGCGAATCACGGCCCCTGGCCACACGCTCACGTGCGCGCCAAGCGTGGCGTGTCCGATCACCGTCGCCGTGGGGTGCACCCACGCCGAGCTCGGAATGAGGGGCGAATGCGACAACCCTGGCGCCAAGGGCCGCGTGGACTCCGGCATCAGAACGTGCTCCCAAACGTGAAATAGATGGTCGCGCCGCGGAGGGCGAGGTCGGTCCCCTGCACCGGCGCCGCCACGCCAAGACGCATCCGATACAGCACATCGTACTGCAGCGCGGTGTCGAAGACGAGTTCGCCTCCCGCCGACGCCACCCACCGCTGCGCCGGACGTGCGGCACCGCAAAACGTCGAGCCCGCCACGGTCTCGCTGCACCAAGCACTTCCGGCATCCGTGAATGCCAACACGGAGAGCGAGCGCAGGCTGGCCGGCACCAAGCCAATGCCACGCCCCACCCGCGCGATCGGCGCGCGATACTCGAGGCTCCCCGCCGCGGCGCGGTTCCCGACCATCGTCCCGGGCGCGAAGCCGCGCACGAAAAAGGTCCGGCGCGTGCCGCCGATCGCGAGTCCCGGTATCACCTCGAGCGAGCTTCCGCTGACGCCGCCGACATCAAACAGATTGCTGCTGTGCGGCGACGCGGCCCCCTGCGCCATGCGCCCGGCCAAAACGTGTCGGGCGAATCCCGGCAAGGGAATCGACTTCGCTGCACTCGCGTCGAGAATCGCCTCGTGTGCGGTGCGCCCCCCCGCTGCCCCATTGAAGCGCGTCCGCCACGTGGCCTGCGCCGCCACGCCGTCCTCGACGCTGACGCTCAACCCCGGGCGCTGCATCGAACTCAGTCCCACCGCCATCGCCAGACTCGGCAGCAGATCCACGTCGCGCAGCTCAGGAGAGTTGAGTTGGCCGAGCAGCGCCGCCGGCGTAGTGCGGTAGCTGCGCACCTCGAGCTCCGGGGGCAGCACTGCGTATGACGTCAG
>ENA-ORBV01016625-ORBV01016625.1-microbial-mat-metagenome-genome-assembly--contig:-NODE-16625-length-10652-cov-5.337967_pt1 | contig 10652 bp, 12 predicted proteins | sample MGYA00237777_ERZ505514 | MGnify/ENA primary metagenome ERZ505514 (study PRJEB26160, sample SAMN06269048) | microbial mat metagenome | isolation source: Oligotrophic lake microbial mat | place...
TGTATAAGAGACAGATGCGCACATCGCCGTCTTCCAGGGTCGGAACGCGGCCGTTCGGATTGACCGCCAGATACTCCGGGGCGCGCATTGCCTTGTCGCCGAGCTTGAAGCGCACGAGCTCATGGGCGAGGCCCAGCTCGTTCAACAGCCAGACCGTGCGCACCGCGCGGGTGTTCGGGGCGTAGTAGACCTTCATCGCGTTTCCTCCTCCTTCGACGTCCCGCTTCGCGCTCATACGCTGACAACGACTAGCTTCAAAAATAGAAGTCGGTCAAATCCATGGTTCGCGTGACCCCGAATGAGCCGCGCCGATCTTGCCACGAAGGCCTACACCGTTGCCCGCGCCCTCGAGATCGTTGGCGACGAGTGGACGCTCATGCTCCTGCGCGAGATGTTCCTCGGCGGTCGGCGGCAAGGATTGCGGGCGGACCGTGATCCCCCACGTGACATGCCCGGATTGCGGCAAGCCGATGCAGGCGCACGACGCGCTTGCCCGGCTGTCGCCCGAGTTCGAGCTGGAACGCAACGCCGCCGGGAGACAAACATGAAGACGCGCGTCACCGAACTCTTCGGCATCGAACATCCCATCATCCAGGGCGGCATGCATTTCGTCGGCTCGTCGATACAGGGAAAGTCCTTGTCGTGGGCATAGACGATGGCGGCGTTGTATTTGCGGGCGAGATCGTAGAAGCGCTCGTCCTTGAAGCTGTCGTGCCGCACTTCCAGCGCATGAGCTCAACCAGCCCTTGCGTCACGAAGCGCTGCACCGATTCGCCCGCCTCGGACAGCACGCGGCGGTTGGTGCAGAAACGCGAGGCTTTCGCCGCGAAGACGAAGCCTTCGGGCGTGTCTTCGCGCCACTTGGCCCAGCTCGCGCTTCTGCGTGAGATCGTCGGGATAGAACGTCCCGCGCCACGGCTCGAACGTCCAGCCGCCGATGCCGACGTAGATCTTGCTTGCCATGGATGTCTCCCGAACAGAATACGGTATCATCCCGAGCCTAGGGCGGCATGACAACAGCGGCCAGAAGGAGAAAGAAACGGTGCCCAGCCAACTCCGGTTTTCCGTGCTCGTGCTGCCGAACGTGCCGTGGCCCGAACTTCTGCGCCGCTGCCGCGAAGTCGAGGAGCTTGGTTTCGATTCGATCGGTCTCGCCGATCATCTCGTCGATTGGGCTGGCGGAAAAGGTCCCTGGTTCGAGCTATGGACACACGTTGCCGCCATCGCCCAGGCAACCAGCCGCATCCGCCTGACGACCCTGGTCGCCCAGATTCCCCTGCGCAATCCCGCCCACTTTGCGCAGCAGGCGCTGACCGTCGATCACATTTCCGGCGGTCGGCTCGACGTGGGCCTTGGCACCGGCCTGGTGATCGATCCCTCGTATCGGATGATGGGCATCGAGAACTGGAGCACCAGGGAGCGGGTCGCCCGCTTCGGTGAGTATGTCGAGATCGTCGACCGGCTGATGTCGCAGGAGGAGACGACGTTCAAGGGGCGCTTCTATCAGGTCGATGGCGCGGCGCTCCGGCCGCGCCCCGTCCAGTCGCCGCGCCCGCCCATCATGATCGCCGCGATGGGACCGGTCATGCTGCGGCACACCGCGCGCCATGCCGATATCTGGAACAGCATCAGCTTCGCCAAGACCTTCGAGGAACAGCTCGAGGAGACGCGCGGACGCGTGGCCGCCCTCGATGTCCGTTGCGCCGAGATCGGGCGCGATCCGGCCACGCTCCGGCGCTCCTATCTCATGTTCGACGCCGCGGCCCGCCAGAGCGGCGGCAGGGTCAACTATTACGACTCGGAGGAAGCTTTTACGCGGATGGTCGAGCAGGTGATCGCGCTCGGCATCACGGAGATTGCCCTCTATTACCCCATCGCGGACGAGCAAAAGCCGGTGTTCGAGCGCATCGCGCACAACGTCCTGCCGGCGATGCGGGCGGCACACAAATAATGGCTCAGGCGCTGCGCGCCAGTCGCGCGTCCTTCCAGGCAAAGTAGCGCATGGCGATCGGCAGAAACCACGGATTGCCGCGATAAAACGGCAGGGTGGTAAACGCGGCCGACTCGAAGGCGCTGGCCGGGGCCGGAAGCCCGAGTATCCTCTGCGCGATCTTCAGTCCAAAGAACGATCCCATCGGAACGCCGGCGAAATTGTAGCCCATGCCGTACCAGATGCCGTCGTGGCATCCGATATGCGGCATCATGTCGAAGGTGCCGGCGCATTGTCCCGTCCAGACATGGCTGAGCTTGACGTCGGCGAGGTCGGGCAGGGCGCGCGCGAGACGGCGGTGCAGGAGGGCTGCGATGGCTGCAGGGTCCTCGAGGCCGTTGGCCGTGGCGCCGCCGAACAGCAGACGTGGCGAGTCGGGTGCCGGCCGGAAAAAATCGATGTCGAGGTTGGAATCGATCACCGTGCGCCGGTGCGGAAGCTGCTTCTGCAGCAGCTCGGGCGGAAGCGGCTCGGTCGCCGCCATATAGCCGACAAAGGGAATCACGCGCCGTGCATGCCAGGGCAGGCTCCTGGGCGTGTAGCCGTTGGTCGCCACGACCACGTCGCGCGCGCGTGTCTCGCCGGTGGTCGTGGTGACGCGGAAGCCTTCGTTGGTCTGCGCGATCGCGGTGACCTCGCAGTTGCCGAAAATCGTGACGCCGGCCGACAGGGCACGCTCCATCAGGCCGCGGTGATAGAGGCCAGGATGCAGCGATCCGAGATCGGGAATGATGGCGCCGCCCTGGTAGAGGTCGGTCGCCATTTCCTCGCGCATCCGGGTGCGCGGCAGCATGGCGTAGGGCAGTCCGAGATCGGCCTTCATGCCGGCCAGCTCGCGTTCCAGCCCGGCATAGTGGGCAGCCGACGTCGCCGCGACGAGACGGCCGCAGCGCACGGCATGACAGGCGATGCCTTCCTCTTCGATGAAGGCGAGTGTGCTCTCGTAGGCCATCGACAGGTCACGATAGACGGCGGAGGCGTAGTCGACGCCTTTGGCGGCTTTCAGGGCGACGTATGATTTCTTGAGCGTGCGCCCCAGGAATCCGGCGTTGCGGCGCGACGCCCCGTAAGCCGGCCGCTCCTTGTCGAACACCGCGACGCTTCGGCCGGCCCGCGCCAGCGTGAGCGCCGCGCGCAACCCGGTGTAGCCCGACCCGACGACGACCGCGTCGTAGGAGGGCGCGAGGGTGCCGCCCGCACTCTCGGCGAGCGGTGCCGCGTCCCACCAGTAGGGCGCGTTCCTGAAGTCGGTGGTCAGCAGGTCTTTCATCAGGCGGGTTTCCAAGGCGGAATTTCACGCATACCCGGCGGCTTGGCCACAAATTTCGATGTAGGATCGAGTGGCCACCAGGGAGAGCCAGATGCGGATGCAGCCAATGGTCATCGGCCATCACTACATGGCATCAGCCGGCCAGTATCTCGCCACCGAAGCGGCGCACGCCATTCTGCGCGCCGGCGGCAATGCGATCGATGCCGGCGTCGCCGGCGGTATCGCGCTAGGTGTCGTGCATAGCGACCAGGTCCAGTTCTCCGGCGTGGCACCAATGCTGATTTACCTGGCCGACCGCGACGAAACCGTGTCGATCGCCGGCCTCGGCTGGTGGCCGAAGGCGCTCAACATCGAGAAGTTCATCCGCGACCACAACGGCACGATCCCCATGGGCATCCTGCGTACCGTGGTTCCAGCAGCGCCCGACGCCTGGATCCTGGCGCTGCAGCGCTACGGCACGATGAGCTTCGGCGACGTCGCGGAGTCGGCCATCCGCTACGCCCGTGATGGCTTTGCGGTGCATACCGTCATGGCGACGTTCCTGCAGGACAAGGTCGAGGACTATCGGCGCTGGCCGCAGAACACCGCGATCTATCACCGCGACGGCGCGCCGCTCGGCGAAGGCGACCGGCTGGTGCAGGCCGATCTCGGCCGCACGATACAGTTCATGGTCGACCAGGAAAAAGCCGCGGCGGGCAGGGGCCGCGACGCCGGCCTGGCGGCGGCGCGCGACGCCTTCTATCGCGGCGACATCGCCCAGACGATCACCAGGTATCACCGCGACAATGGCGGACTACTGACTGAGCAGGATCTCGCCGAATACCGCTCCGAGGTCGAGAAGCCGCAGCACTTCACCTTCAAGGGCACCGACGTGTTGAGCTGCGGCCCCTGGTGCCAGGGGCCGGTGCTGCTGCAGATGCTGTCGATGCTGAACGAGGTCGACTTGAAAGCGCTCGGCCACAATTCGAAAGAGTACATCCACTTGCTGGCCGAGGTCATGAACCTCTGCTTCGCCGACCGAGAGCGCTATTATGGCGATCCGCGCTTCGTCGACGTGCCCATGGAGACGCTGCTGTCGCGCGCCTATGCGCAGGAGCGGCTGAAGACCATCCGCAGCGATCGCGCCTTCGGCGAGATGCCGCCGCCCGGCGCAGTCGCCGGTCATGTCGCCGGCCGCGCCGGAAAGCCGTCGGTTGCCGTGGGCGAGCCGGGCCTGCCGGCCGACACCTCCTATGTCTGCGTCGTCGATTCGGCGGGCAACGCCTTTTCGGCGACGCCGAGCGATGTGTCATGGGAAGGGCCGGTCATTCCCGGCCTCGGGCTCTGCCCGTCGTCGCGCGGCTCGCAGTCCTGGGGCGATCCTGGCCATGCCTCCGTTGCAGCACCAGGCAAGCGGCCGAGGCTCACGCCCAACCCATCGATGGCGATGCGCAAGGGCGAATTCCTGATGCCGTTCGGCTCGCCGGGTGGTGATCTGCAGCCGCAGGGAATGCTGCAGGCGCTCGTCAATCATCTGGTCTTCGGCATGGATATCCAGCAGGCGGTCGAGGCGCCGCGCTTCATCACCCGCAACTTCCCCGACAGTTTCGAGCCGCACACCTATTATCCCGGCCGCGTCGATCTCGAGCAGGGGATCGGCCGGCCGACGGGCGATGCCCTGGGCGCCCTCGGCCACCAGGTGAACTGGCTCCCCGATCTCTCCCTCAAGACCGCCAGCGTCTGCGCCGTCTCCGCCGACCTCAAGGGCGGCAGGCTCTACGGCGCGGCGGATCCGCGCCGCACCGGCCGGGCGATGGGCTGGTAAAGGCTTAGTTTCACGCCGCCTCGACGAGACGCACCGCACCCTTGCCGCGCACCTCGGCCTCCTCGTATTCCGCGGCGGCAATCGCGCGATCGAGCGCGGCGCGCAGCTCCTTTGCGGACTCCAGCGTGATCTCGACGGCGGCGCGGGCACCGGCGTCGAGGCTGGTGTTGAAGAAGTCGAGCGTGATGACGTCGCCCAGCGGCGCATGGCGGGCGTGGTCGTAGGCGACCACGGCCTGGGTCAGCGGAAACCACTCATCGCCGCGCTTGGCCATGCCTTCGGCGCGGGCGATCTCGACGATGGAGGTGCACATGTTGTGCCTCCTACTTCGCGAGGCGCTTGCCGAAAAAGGCGAACACCTTGCTCCAGCCGTCCATCGCCTGCTCGGGCCGGTAGAGCGGCCGGTGCCAGTAGAAGAAGCCGTGGCCGGCGCCGTCGTAGCGATGGAACTCGTGGCTCTTGCCGAGCTTTTTGAGTTCGGCCTCGTGCTGGTTGACCTCTTCGGGGCTGGGCGCGCGATCGTCGTTGCCGAACAGGCCGAGCAACGGGCAGGAGAGGTCCTTGGTCATGTCGAGCGGCTGGACCGGCGTCTTGGCGTTGAGCGTCTCCTTGGGCATCACCACGCGGCCGCCCCAGAGATCGACGACGGCATCGACGTCCTTCTTCTGGCAGGCATAGATGAAGGCGTGCCGGCCGCCGGAGCAGGAGCCGAATAGCCCGACCTTGCCGTTGTGGTTGGGCTGGCTGCGCATCCATGCCACGGCGGCGGCGGTGTCGCCCACCATCTGCGAATCGGCGATGCCACCGTCGGCACGCACCTTGGCCGCGACGTCGTCGGGATTGGCATCGCTGCCGCCACCCTGCTCGCGCTGATAGAGATTGGCGCAGATCGCCATGTAGCCGTGATGCGCAAAGCGGCGAGTCGTCTCGATGTAGAGTTCGCTCCAGCCCGGCAGGTGATGGATCAGCACGACGCCAGGGAAGGGACCTTTGCCTTCCGGCTTCGCCACGTAGGCGGTGATCGGCGTTCCGTTGTCGCCTTTGAGGGTCACGTTCTCGCAGCTCATGCCTCGGTAAAATGACATCGGCTTTCCTCCCCATTTTTGCGTCATGTGTAGGCACCGATCTTGGCACGCGGAGATCGGCCTGCGCTACAGCAGCCCCAGTCTCCTGAAGCTCGCATGGCCCTTATCGTGGTGGGTCAGCGTGTTTCGTCTCCGCCAAGGAGGCGCACCAGCATGTGTCGGATATGATCCTGCCCACCGAAAAACACGGCGAGAATGCGGACCTTGCGTGCTGTCCGATCGACGTCGAACCAGTAGATAGCTCGTGCAATGGCAAGAAAGCGGATCCCCGGCAAGACGTCGTCGCGCGCCGTTCCCCGCGAGGGAAAGCTTGCCAGCCGATCGGCGGCCTTGCGGATGTCCATGGCGCGCCGCGCGGCATGGTTCAAGGCTTCCTCGGTGCCCTCGCCGAAGGCCACATAGCTCTCGAACAAGTGGTCGAAGATCAGGCCGAAGTCGCGTTCGGCGTCCGCCGAGAATTCAATCGCGAACCGCACGCGCCCGGCGTTTCTCGTCGATCATTCTGGAGAGCCGGCCATCCATCCGAGCGGCCGAGAGGAACTGGCCCGAACGCCGCTTGTCGAGGATCTCGGCCAGCGCGGCCCGCTCCAGAGCTTCACCATCCATCTTGTCGCGAAGCAGCTCCACGCCCTGCTGCAGGACGGCACTGACGCTGGCGAAGCGGCCCGAATCGACGAGCGTCTTGGCGAAGGAATGCTGATCGTCGGTGAGCGAGATCGAGGATTTTACCGTCATGGGTCAACCTTTCGGTCGGAGCAGGCACGATCGACGGTAGTACCAGGTCGTACCGTTCGTCAAGATTCGAGGCCGGCCGGCGGGCACGACTACAGCAGTCCCAGGCTCCGGAAGCTCGCATGCCCCTTGCGCCCGATCACCAGGTGATCGTGGATCGAGATGCCCAGCGCCTCGGCGGCCTTGCGGATTTCCTTCGTCATCTCGATGTCGTCGCGCGACGGCTTGGGATCGCCCGAGGGATGGTTGTGCACCAGGATCAGGGCGGCGGCATTGAGCGCCAGCGCCCGCTTCACCACCTCGCGGGGATAGACCGGCGTGTGGTCGATGGTGCCGCGCTGCTGCACCTCGTCGGCGATCAGCACGTTCTTGCGATCGAGGAACAGGATGCGGAACTGCTCGGTCTTCTCGTGCGCGAGGGCCGCGTGGCAATAGTCGATGAGCTGCTGCCAATTGGTCAGCACCGGCATGTCCTTGACCTTGCGCTCGGCGAGGCGCCGGCCGGCCTCGCGCGCGGTCCGGAACAGGATCAACGTCTTCTGGTCGATCTCGAATTCGCGCAACTGCGCCGGCTCGGCCGCAAAGACGTCGCCTAGCGTCCCGAAGCGTTCCAGCAGCCGCTTGGCCAGCGGCTTGGTGTCGATCCGCTCGATGGCATAGAACAGCAGCAGTTCCAGCACTTCATAGTCGGCCAGCGCCTCGACGCCCGACTTCATCACGCGCTCCCGCACCCGGGCGCGATGGCCCCAATAATGCGGCGTCTCGGGCGCGGCCTCGCCGCTGTTGTGGCCGGCCGTCGGTGCCGGCGCCGTGGCAAGCGCGGCCGCGAGCTTCACCGTCGGATCCTCGCCCGTAAAATCCCAGCACTGGTCGAGCCTGTTCCAGGCGCCACCCGCTTCGCGCAGCAGCGCGCGGTGGGGGAGCGTGTTGCCGCTCACGCGCCACAGATTGTCCGATGCATTTAGGCGAAGGCCGGCAGCCGACAATGCGACGAGCGCTTCGTCGTCTCCCGTCGCCGGCTCTAAAACTGCGCGCTTGGCCTTCCCCATGCGGCCAACGATCCGATGCAACCGCGGCGGAAAGGCGGCTAAGGTGGGGCGATGTTTGCCGAAATCGACGCCGCCCTCGCGGCCTTCGCCGAGGAGCAGCAGATCCCGGGCCTGGTCGCCGGAATCGTGCAGGATGGCCGCCTCGTCCATGTAAAGCCGCTCGGCCTCGCTGATATCGAGGGCGCGCGCAAGGTCGGGCCCGACACCGCCTTCCGCATCGCCTCGATGACCAAGAACATGACGGCGCTTGCCGTGCTGGCGCTGCGCGACCGGGGCCGGCTCGCGCTTGATGTTCCCCTCAGCGAATACCTGCCGCAGTTCGCCTCGGTGCCGGCCGCCACCAGCGACAGCCCGCCGGTCAGCCTGCGCCACCTGCTGACCCACACGGCCGGCTTCGTCACCGACGATCCCTGGGGCGATCGCGTGCTGGGCATGACGCCGGCCGAACTCGATGCGTTGATTGCCACCGGCCGCCTGTTCGCCCGCCCGCCCGGTCTTGCCTTCGAATATTCCAACCTGGGCTATGCGCTGCTCGGCCGCGTTCTCACGAACGTGAGCGGCGAGCCCTACCAGGCCTTCATTCGCCGCACGATCCTGGGGCCGCTCGGCATGACACGCACGACCTTCGACGCGCTTGATGCGGCGCGCGGCGACTATGCCTTCGGCTATCGCCTCGACGAGGGTCAGTGGTCGCGTGAGCGCATCGAGCCCGATGGCGAGGTCGGCGCCATGGGCGGTCTCGCCACCACGGTGCCGGACTATGCGCGCTACGTCGCGTTTTTGCTCGGCGCCTGGCCCGCTCGCGACGATCCCGACGGAGGTCCCATACGGCGTTCGAGTGTGCGCGAGATGGGCCTCTGGCACGCGCCGCCGTTTCCGAACGAGCCGGTCGACGGCCGGGTGACGCCGCCCAGCGCCTACGGCTACGGACTCATGAGCACCGCCGACATCGACCTCGGTCGCCGCCTGCACCATTCCGGTGGCTTGCCGGGTTACGGCTCGCACGTGCTGCTGATGCCGGAGCGCGGCTGGGGCGTCATGGCCTTCGGTAACCGCACCTACGCCCAGATGTCGCGCATCACCTTGCGCGTGGCGGAGTTGCTGCACGAAGCCGCGCCGAAACCCGAACCGCCGAAACCGTCGGCCATGCTTGCGCGCGCGATCGACGCGATCGTCGTGGCCTATGCTGCGGGCCGCATCGAAGTCGCCGAGAAGATGTTCGCCGTGAACTTCCTGCTCGACATGCCGGCCCGCCTGCGCGACGTCGAACTCGCGTCGCTCAAGCAGCGTCTGGGTGAGGGCCGACTGGAGAAGATCAAGCCGGCCCATGCGCTCGCCGCCCGCTTCACGCTCGCCTGCGAGCGCGGCCGGCTCCAGGCCACGATCATCCTGGCCCCTGGGCCTGAGGCCGGGATCCAGAAGCTGACGTTTAACGTCGAAGAGTGATCAGGCCGTCGCGGTCGCGAGCGTCTCGGTCTCGCTGAGATCGTAGGGCGGCTTCACCAGGCCCTTGGGCGACAGGGTGAAGAACTCCACGCCGGTCTCGGTGATGCCGACCGAGTGCTCGAACTGGGCCGAGAGCTGCTTGTCGCGCGTGACCGCGGTCCAGCCGTCGCTCAGCACCTTAACCTGCCAGGTCCCGGCATTCACCATCGGCTCGACGGTGAAGAACATGCCGGGCTTCAATACAGGTCCGGTGCCGGCCTTGCCGTAATGCAGGATGTTGGGTGCGTCGTGGAAGATGCGGCCAAGCCCGTGGCCGGAGAAGTCGCGCACCACCGAGAGGCGCTGGCCCTCGACGTAGCTCTGGATGGCATGGCCGATGTCGCCGACCCGGCCGCCCGGCTTGGCGGCGGCGATGCCGCGCATCATCGCCTCGTAGGTGATGTCACAGAGGCGTCGCGCCTTCACGCCGACATCGCCCGAATAGAACATGCGGCTGGTGTCGCCGTACCAGCCGTCGACGATGACGGTGACGTCGATGTTGACGATGTCGCCGTTCTGCAGCCGCTTGTCCGACGGGATGCCGTGGCAGACGACGTGGTTGATCGAGGTGCAGATCGACTTGGGGAAGCCGCGGTAATTGAGCGGGGCGGGGATCGCCTGGTGATCCAGGATATAGTCGTGACAGAGCTTGTTCAGCTCGTCGGTCGAGACGCCCGGCACGACGTGGGGCGTGATGAAGTCGAGCGTTTCGGCGGCCAGGCGGCCCGCCCGGCGCATGCCTTCGAAGCCCTCGGGGCCATGAAGCTTGATGGTGCGGTCGTCGCGCCGCCAGTAGTCGTCGCTGTCGTCGACGAAGTCGCGTGGGCTGCTCATGGCCCCCTATTTGGCATGCGATACCGGCGCTCACAAGGCCATGCTAAGGTGCTGATACCATGACAGAAACCAAGATCGTCACCGCCTGCATCCTGGTCATCGGCAACGAGATCCTGAGCGGCCGCACCCGTGATTCCAACATTCAGTATCTCGCGCTCGAGCTCGGCAAGCTCGGCGTCCAGGTCCGGGAATGCCGCGTCGTCCCCGACATCGAGGCCACCGTCGTCGCCACGGTGAACGAGGTGCGGCAGAAATTCGACTATGTCTTCACCACCGGCGGCATCGGCCCGACCCATGACGACATCACCGCCGACTGCATCGCCAAGGCCTTTGGCTGTCTCTTATACACATCTCCGAGCCCACGAGACTAAGGCGAATCTCGTATGCCGTCTTCTGCTTGAAA
>ENA-ORBV01016627-ORBV01016627.1-microbial-mat-metagenome-genome-assembly--contig:-NODE-16627-length-10651-cov-4.576508_pt1 | contig 10651 bp, 10 predicted proteins | sample MGYA00237777_ERZ505514 | MGnify/ENA primary metagenome ERZ505514 (study PRJEB26160, sample SAMN06269048) | microbial mat metagenome | isolation source: Oligotrophic lake microbial mat | place...
GAGATGTGTATAAGAGACAGGTCCTACGCCACCTGGCTTCAACTCTATGCAGTCATCAAGACCCTTGACCACATTTTTTGAATCCGTTTAAAACTACCAACATAAACTAAGTCCGGCTCCCCCAATGACACTGCTTTGACGGCTTTCCAACAGTGGCACTCTGCACTTGCTGGCAAAGTCTAGAGCCTCCATCTGTTACCCTGGAAGGATTCAGATGTGAACACAGTCTCCCTGATTACCTGTGTCACTGACTTTCCTTCCCAAATAACGGAGTTTCGAATTTTTGCTGACAAGATCCGCCCTAGGGGAGGCAAGACCATGCTGTGGTCTGTGGTTTGAGTCGCTTTTAATGGGTCTCTCAATGATGCATGCATCACGCAGGACAGTGCCATGTCTTGGCACTTTGGGGACATCAAGGGTGGCGCTTGCCCATGTGAGGTCCAGAATTCAGAGGATGCTGTGGAAGTAGGTGTTCTTGCCTATTCCAGCAATCATTCCAACCAGTTCCATTTGGAGCAATCTCTTCAGCCCATCATGAAAGTTAGGGCCCGGTATCGTGCACAGTTCGTGATCTCAAATTTGGTGTCGTCCCCAAGATGCATAAAGACTTTCCCAAGAGCGATGAAAATTGGGACATTCCAACGGGGCAACCCTTGATCATCTATGCTGATCAACCTGATTCCAGGGCAGTGCGACGCATTCTCTACTAGGCCTTCAACCGTAACCCGGACTTTATGAAGCGTCCGGGGTATCTTAACTCCAGACTCATTCCACACAAGGATTTCCTTTCTGTGGGCTCTGATGCTGCCCGCAATCAGGACTGTCTCATTCAGAAACACCAACAAGTCCTGCTATCAATCCGGCTTCCACGCAACACTGACATCAAGCACTTGGATGTCCCGGTCACAGTGCATGGGTCAACGCACACGCTCCGTGAGGAACTTCTCAATGTGAGGCACCCCTTAGGAAGCAGCATGGCGGACACCCCAAAAGATTCTTCTTTGCTGTGGACTGGGCCAACCGCAGTCAAAACCTAGAAGCAGGCATCTGCTACCTCCAGGTGCACTCGGACCGCCTCCAAGTGGCTACCACATTTACCCGCATTCTCCCCGTCTACATTTCTGACCTGCTCGGCCCAGAGGTAGCCAGGAATTGGTTCCAACCAACCACCATTGCCAACTGCCAAGCAGTTCAGTTGACCAAGGATGATCATGGCCAATGGACGGGCAGCTGGACCACTGATGAGGATGGGTTTGACCTTGACTTTTGAAAGAAGACATGGGCGGCAGAAACGTCATGCTCGACTTTGCTGGTGCAGCCCTGCCCAGCAGAACAGAGCCTGATGAACCCGTCCTAACTCTTGATCACAAGAATGGTCGCAAGTTCCAAGTTGTTGTTCCACTAGAGCCGCAAACTTCAAAATTGTTTGTGGAAGAAGCTAGAAAAAGTCATCGGACACAGGACATGTTACATGCGGAGGTTCACCGACTTGGCATGTTACAATGTTTGGCCGTGACACAACCAAAAGCCTATCTTTGTGTTGCAAACCAAAAGAAGATTTGTCTGGCAACACCTGCACTCAACATGCCACAGACACTTGCTCTAGGACGTCTCACTGGCATTAATGGGACGCAGATGAGCAAGATGCGATCCTTTTTAAAAAACGTTGGTAACGCTGACTTAAAGTTGTCGAAAAAGGAAATCGACCGCATCGATCATGACGTTGGCAACCACAAGCGTACACCGCCCCCATCATTCAACACGTTTACCCTAGAATGGTCATCCACCAGTGGAAAGAGCAACAAAAAGAAGCCACAAGAAGCCTGCAGCTACTAGAGCTGTGATGTCCTCCTTGAAGTGGCGGCCGAAATTGATCTTCTGCATCATGGCATGCTCCTACAAAAATCTGGAGCACCTGTGGGTGATAATGGAATGTGTTTTCCTTCCATGGATTGTAGCGCACCCGGTTTCAACAACAGCCCATGCATTGTGGTGCTGTTTGGTGGAAATCATGGAGCTGATGCGATGCCTTGCCATTTAAAACTGAACTCGACAACCATTTGTTGTATCAACTCGGACCCAATCTACGCACGATTGCCTTGAACGGTTGCTTCAATTTTGATGCAGACAATCTTAACATTTTGGACCTCTGAGTGTCAAAGGTCATCACCAACTTCAACGACCTTTATGTGGGAGATCTTGCTTTTTTGGCTATGGCAATTGGTATGAACAACTCGTCAGGCGCCCACTGTGTCATGTGCCTGAGGAAAGCAGCTGACTTCAACTGTGACCAAATCCACCAGCAAGATGTTCGAACGAAAGCCTCTCTGACTACGTGCTTAAATGAATTCAACAGCCAACGATTAAGGATAAAAAGTGTCCGGAACAACCAAGGAGTTAACGCGGTCGGGCTTTTGGATGTTGATCCACAGCGCATAATCGTTCCAATGCGGCACTGTCCTATGCGATTGTGGATAAGGTTATGGAGATGTTTAAAGACTGGACAACAGACGTCGAACATTTGCCCCTTGATTCGCATCAAATCCGAGAAGCACTCTGTGCCACCAAAGCAGCCTTTGCTACTGCCTCTATTGCAGAACAAAACACACTTTACTTCTCTTGTCCAGGAAGGAGGCAACATGCCAAAATTGCTAGCCATTTTGCCCATGTACAGAGACAGTAAGAGGACTAAGACAGCAGCAAAAACCGAACAGTCAAAAGTGAAGCTGAACTTTGACGAGATGATCAAGTGGCATAATTCATGAATCAATTCATTGTCCGAGACGTTTGACACAACTTTCAGATCCAACAATAAGCACAATTGGGTCCATTGCATTAAGATAATGGAAAAGGCAGACCTTCTTTTCCAGTCGTTCACGACTTCAATAAAAGAAAAGAGTGCAGCAGATGTTTCTGACACGACGATTGAATGGAAGTGCCTTCAATGTGCACGGTTGCTTGGATCATTAGATGCCATTTGGTCTAACGTGCGGGGAATTGATGCAGGGTTGCCACCGACAACAGGGCAGATTCAACACCTCACCGATGCCATGACAGAAGCGAAAAGATTATGGCTCGACATGGATATTGGCAATGCCCAGTCAAAGTGGCACTTGACTTTTGACGGACATTTGCTGCAACAAGTCATTAAGCACGGTTGGCTGGCAGACAAATCAGATGACACAATTGAATTCCAGCACCAGATGTTGATGAAGCCTCGGGACAGATGTAGAAGTGTTACATCTTATCAACCGCGAGAGATCTGCATACGCCGGCAGCTGAGACGGATGAAATCGCCGGAGACACAAGCACATGTCGACCAGTGCGAGGCTTCCATCACAGTTAAAACAACAAACAAAAGAGCAGTTACCGCTACGGAGCTTCAAGAGGAACAACGAGAAGCCAAAAGAGTGAAGAGAGAGGCTGTGCTTCATGGATGATCGTCACATTAGCAGCAAAAGAGTGTCATTGTCTACCAGCATGAATATTATAATGACAAAGGATGTATTTGGATTAGAAAATATTGGGATGAGTGTGCTAGCCTTTTAAAAACTGATGATGTCATCTGTAGATATTTGTGGACTAAATTTTTAGTATCAGGCTCTACGCTCGCTCACGTAGATCGATCGTCTCCAAGGAAAGTGGCTGGCAACTACAAGCTACCTGGTACCAGGTACTAGCTAGCTAGCTAGCTAGCTATTACGTACAGTAGCATTGATCTGGTGCTCTATCAGCTTGCTGCTCTATTAGTTAAGTACTAGCTAGTAATAGTTGATAGTTACCTGGTACCGGTCTGGGCTACAAATCAGTATAATGGATTATGCCCACCAACCGGAAGCCACGGCAACTATGGACGCGGCCACTCCTATTGAGGACGTCGAAATGGCAAATGCTGAAGATAGCGGCGAAGAGGATCCTTCATTGATCATTCCAATAACATCTTCCAACACGTCGAGCAATCTTTTCATTGAGATTTTCCCGGAGGAATTGACCGACATACCAAGTTCGCAAGTTTTGTCCGTCCTCAAAGACGAAGATGCGGAGCTTTCTACGTGGGCGGATGCAGCTCTCTTGTACATGCAGCAAAGACAATCACGAGAATCATCCACTATTCTACAAGCAGCGGTAGATCATCCAGGCGGAAACCGCGAACAGAAAGTACGAATTCTGGCGTCGGCTGGAATTGCACTCCTTACGCAAGCACAACAGTCGCAAGCCACTGCTCCAGGCGGTATTAAGCGACCCGGAGCAGACCCCAAAGACGAGCTACGATCTATGGCAGATAATCGATTTACGAATGCTTCCAAGGTTGACACACTTTTCCCGATGACGTGGATTGGAAGAGGAATGTTGAACTTATCGGTCACACGGTTGGATCAAGCGCGATTTTTCTTTGACACAACGCTAAAACAGTGCGGACCTGTCCTTCCCGCCCTCTTGGGAATGGCGGCAGTTTTATACGGAGAAAAAGATTTCAAAGGAGCTCAAGAAATGTACGCCCGGGCTATTAAACTCTACCCCGCGAAGAGTGGCGCTTCTACGCGCGTAGGATTTGGTTTAGCTTGCTACCGTTTGGGCGAGGTAGATCGAGCCAAGGCAGCTTTTGCGCGGGCCTTGGAAATGGATCAAGAGAATGTGGAGGCCATGGTGGGAGCTGCTGTTTTGGACATGGCAAGTCTCGATGAAACTAGTCAAGATTTTGGCAGCAGAGCTGAAAAAGCTATCAAAATGATATCCATGGCAAATTTACTAGATCATTCCAACGCTATGGTGCAGAATCACCTCGCCAATCATTACTTTTGGAAATGGACACCCGTCACAGGAACAGTCGAAATGACACAAGGATCCACTCTTGTCAAGGGATCTCAAATAATCCCACTGGATGCCGGAGAAAGAGTTAGAATTGGAACCGACTTCGAAACCTACGTGACAGAGGACACCGCTGGAGAAGATGACGAGGATAGTACTAGTTTCCGAATTCGTGACACTTGGAAGGATCCCCCAACGGGTAAGTGGCGGGCGGAAAGAGATGATTTGCCGCTGTTCTCGGCTATTTAGAGGTTTCTTCTCTCTTTTAACTCCTCAATCAATTATTTCGTGGATATTTTGACTAGGCGGGTTGAAGCTTTGGAAGAAAGATTACGATCGTGTGATTGCACTGGCGAAGGGAGCTTACAGTAGTACCAGTGTTCAGGAGATTCAGGCGGAGTCCCTCTTTTTTTTAGCACGAGTGTACCACGTGAGAGAAGAGTTTGACAATGCCATCAAGTTTTATGAAAAAGCATGCAAGTTGGCACCAAGTCTTAGTCCTGCTAGATACGGATTGGCACAAGTATTGATCATGCAAGAAAAGTGCAATGATGCAGCAGCCCATCTAAAGCTTGTGATTGGAACATCTTCCAAAGCAACTGACGCCCTTGCCCTCTTGGGCCTGTTGGAAGTGAAGGAGGGGAAGAATATTCAAGATGGCCTCTTGCATTTACGGAAGGCCATCGACTTAGATCCATTGAACCCAGAATTGATTGTGCTGGAGGCTCTTGCGTTACAACAGCACGAAAGCAACTACTTGAAGGCTTTAGATAGGTATCAAAAGGCGGTGAATCTGATGACGAGGCGGGGGCGAAAAATTTCGTATGAGATTTACACCAACATCGGTGTTTTGTGCCACGAAACAAAGAAGTATGATCAAGCCTTAAAAATGTATAAGCAGGCCTTTGAAGCTTTGGACGATGAAAAGAGAGCGCAAGAGTCATCTCTAGAGGACGATTTTATCGAGGGCGGAAGAATTGTTTTGAAAGATAACAACTTGTTCTTCGCGTATGTGGAATCTGGATTGAATGTACAAGTTCAAACGGCAGAAGTCTCTTCCGGGACGGCCACAGACTCACTCAAGGAGAAGGAAAACGTCGAGACTACTGAAGCGGATAGTAACTCGGCGGAAGAAGGATCCGATCAGAAGGAAGAAGCTTCCGGAAATAAGAGTGAAGATGCCGAGGATAAAATTGAAGCTGGTGACAGCGTCGAAAAAAGTCAAGAAATATCTTCGGAAAGAGGTGATGCTTCACCACTCAAATCCAGTGCATCGCCCAACACTGTGTTCATAGTCACCGTGAAGGTCGAAATGTCATCTCTAATCGTGAAAGTCGGAGATCATGTCAGAGTTGGGGAGAGCTTCGAATCCGAAATCATGGACATCCAACCTGCTGAGGATAGGGCAATTATTACTATCAAAGGGTGCTTCGAAGTTGCCCAGGAACCCCCAAAATCCTATACACTTTTTTTGAAACGCAGCAACAAACGACTGGAGAAACCACAAGCAATCAGCATTGCCTTCAATCTTGCTCGTCTTCACGAAGCGGTTGGACGAACATTGGCTGCAATTGAAATCCACAGGGCAATTGTTAAGCGCAACCCATCGTACGTTAACAGCTATTTGAGGTTGGCCTGTATTGCACGGGACTGTGGCTGCTTGAATGAATGCGCTGAATGGCTCAAGATTGCAGCAACTACAGCTCCCGGGAATCCTGAGGTGCTCACATTGATTGGTAACCTTCACTTGTCTTTATGTGACTGGGCGCCGGCACAAAATGTGTTCGATGGACTTCTCGCAAAAAAAATGCCTAATGTGGAGGCATACGCAATGCTCAGTCTTGGCAATATTTACTTTGCAAACATCCACGTGTCACCCAAGCGGTATGCAAAGCATCTTCAATACGCTTCGGACTACTATAAGCGTATTCTAACGAAGGATCCCTCCAATGCTTACGCAGCCAACGGACTTGGGACTGTTCTCGCCGAGAAGGGCGAATTGTTCAAAGCGAAGGAAGTTTTCAACCGAGTACGTGAGGTACAGGATTCAATTGCTGATGCTTTGCTGAACCTAGGTCATATTTTCTTGGCTCAGAAGAGACACCCGGAAGCTCTACAGATGTATAGAAATTATATGAAGCGCACCGAAGATGGCACGGTACCAATTACTTCGAAAAGCCGTAATGATGATGTTGCCGATGTTGAGCTGTACATCGCCTTTGCTTATTTTGATTGGGCCCGACACACAGAGCTCCTCAATAACGCTAAGGCAGCGCCTGCAGACGAGCGTTATCAAATGGCAATGGAACATCTGGAAAATGCCCTTTCCAAAAGCCCTAAAAAGGAAATCGTTCTAAGGTACAATTTGTGCATGATCAAGCTTCAAGCTGGAAACTGTATTCTTCAAAAGCTGACTAGAAACATTCGACGCACCGCGAAAGAAGTGGAAGAAGCACTGCAAGGATTGGAAGAGAGCCTGACGTTAGTGGAAGGCTTAATCGAGGACAAAACACACGGCAAAAAAATCCCTATCCCGACTTCGACGTTGAACGATTTTGTTTTGCATTGTAAAGCCAACATTGCAAGTGCAAAGTCTCATTTGGCAGATGAAAGGAAACGCGAGGAGGAAGCAAATACTGAGCGAGAACTTCAGCGCCTTGCGGCCGACGCTCAGCGCACGGAGGAGGCCCTTCGCATGGAACTGCAAAGGGAAGAGGAAAGAAGAAGGCAGGAAGAAATGGATCGGAAGGTGAGACTGAATCGACCGTTCCAAATTTCTCTCCTTTCTTGTGTTTACATGTTTGTTACTTACACGTCATTTGAATAAATAATCCAACTTCAGGCGGAAGCAAAGATGAAACAGGTGGAACAATTGAGGGCAGATTGGCAACACCAGGTGGAAGTGAAGAAGGCTGCAGCTCTGAAAAAATCTAAAACGGCAAAACCTTCTGACGACGACTTCATCGTGGAGGACCCTCCTCTAGACGAGGACGGAAACCCAATGGCAGCAGGCGGTCTATTTGATGAATCAGAAGACGAGAGCGACGACGATGGCGACGGAGCAAAATCCGATGAAGGTTCTGTCGCTGTAAAAGAAAAAGAGATTTCTACCCAAAAAGATTTGTTTGGTGACTCGGACGACGAGAGTGACGAAGAATTGTTAGCGGGATCAGAAAAAAAGTCCGAAGACACCAGCTCCGAAAAAAAAACAATCTGCGAAAAACCGAAGGCGAAATCCAGCGAACTTTTTGGTGACAGCGATGACGATAGCAGTGACGAAGAATTGCTTGCTGCTGGATCAAAGTAAAGAAAAGAAATCGAATCGACCACGGAGAGAGGCGATGAGGGGGGCGAAGAACGCGACGCCAAGCGTCCAACTGATGACGTCACCAAAACCGATGTCGAGCAGCCAAAGAAGAAACGAAAGATTATTGAAGAGTGAAGGCAATTTGATAATTTAGTATGTATTATGCCCATTTTTAGCAGTAGCACGAGCTCAACAAGGGTGTCGCCGAGTCGATCTCGTGACAAATATCAAGGCAGTTGCAGTTGCCACAGAGGGAGAGCCATGGGAGACCCGCACGCTGCCGCATAGCCAACAAATTGTCTACTTATTTCTCAAAGACGAACCACTTTTTCTTACCCGTCGTGAGGAAATCGCTTCATTGCCTCGAGGGCGCGGTCGAGTTCTTCCTGAGTTATGTCGCTGACACAGATACTTTCTCCAATATCTGTTATCAAAGGAATTCTTTGTTCCCCGTGCCTGTGTTCAACAGCATCCTTGCAGCTCTGCCAGGCGAGCTCTGACTGCAGGTTCTCTGAGTTGGTTGGGAGATTCAAAGATTTCATACAAGCGAAAACGCGGTTGACTGTCACTAAGGTGATATACCCGCGCAAGTAGCTTAAAATGCAGCAGAAGAATCCATCGACGTTGACAGCCTCTCCGTGCATAATGTCAGTTCCCGGAACCATCTCCAACAACTTTGAAAATGTGTGACCTGCAATTGTGCATGCTTGTCAGATATGCGATCATGCTGTTTCGATGTCATTTACCAAATAAGGCGAAGACTTACCATAGTCAACGCATCGCTCGAGTGTTTTCTCCCACAGATTAGGGCCCAATTCTTCCAGCATGATTTGAATGGAGAGGTCGATGACACGGTCGCCAACGCCATCCGGTACAGTTTTTGTCTCCGCGAAACGAGCTTTAACCAAAGCTGCTCCGTGTGTCTCGAGCAATTCAAACAAGTCAGTAGATCGCACGAGGGCAAGCTTCATAATCTCGCCAAACCCGTTACAGACATTCCTTGCATCTTGAGTGGAAATAAATGAGGTGTCGAGAAGACAAGCCGAAGGAGCATAAAAGGATCCCACCCTATTCTTGTAGGTTTCATCTGTGATAGAACAGCAGTAGTCAACTCCATTCTTTACACCGACACTAGCATCTACAATTGCAAGGAGTGTAGTAGGGACGCGCACAAATGGAACACCTCGCCGGTATAAACATGCTCCCATTCCAGCAATATCCAACAAAACTCCCCCTCCAATGGCGAGGAATGGTTCACGTCGCCTCAATTTGTAGGTACAAAGGTCGTCCAACAACTTGTCAACGGCCTATAAAAAATACCCACGATGATGATTTTTGAGTCCGCACACATTAAACGCAAACGGTGTAGTTCTGAGAACGCAAACAAGAAAGTTGTGCTTACAGCAGGGCGTTTATCAGGTTCCCCCCCACTGAGAACACAAGTGGTTAAATCGATTCCATTCAAAGTGAAATAGTTTCTGATTTTATCACCATACAGTCTATCGATGGAATCATCCAAGACAGCAAAACGGCGGTTGTATCCTTCTGGGTGGTTTCCGGTTGCATCCAACAAAGACGGGTTTGTTGGGTGAAGGATTGTTCCCGTGGGGATCATGGAAACATCATAAGAAATTGGGAGAGTGAAGACATTTCGCCACCCTCTCGTTCTTGTCATAATGGACGTCTTTGTGGTTACAACAGCAGCAGATGTTTTTTCTACTTTTGTAGTTTCCTTGGTAAGGGATTTGGAGAATTCGAAAACGTTCTTTGGGGCTCGTTCCAATGGTTTCAAAACTACTTTGGAACCAGTGGTAGGGCAAATTTCAACAATTTCATTACCAAATGGTTCAGGCCTCTCACCAGCGTCATCCGAGCCTGAAGAATCACTTCCGGTAGTAAGACTGGAATCAGAGCAGGATTCGCGCTTGGTTGAAGCGGTGTTAGAGCCCGTTTCTTCGGTCGTTGTTCCCAGTTCTGTGGAGACCAACGCTGCACGAACTTCTGGAGGCAGCGAGACCCACGCCTCCATTATCGAGGCTGAAAGAGTTGCAGTGGGTTTTAAAATTGCCTCGTCGCTTTTTTATAATTTGAATATGACAAACAGGGTGATTTGAGACTTCCTAGTTGAGCAAACTTGGATCTCCCTGAAAATGGCTGAAATGTCAACAGCAAAAGTAGCAAAAACGTTGGCACGATTCACACTTGTTAACCTACCGCATAGACGCCAACAAGACCTCAGAGGAGGACTTCTGAATCGTTTTGATCGTCATCTTGGATGTAATTTATCACTTCTAAAATAAGAAACAAGCCACTTCGTATTATGTTCGTAATTTGTGAGATAGGAATTTAGCAACTTCTTCACTACTACTAGCTAGTACTTGGACAGTCTACTCCAGATAGCTAGCTAGCTACTAGTAGAAGAGTGCGTGGTCGAATTTTAAAAAATAAGTGGTTATGTTGAAGGAAAGAAAGAGTTTGGAATCCTTTTTTCTTTTCTCGTTCCAACACTCGTCATCCGCCCCCAGTACGTCACAT
>ENA-ORBV01016628-ORBV01016628.1-microbial-mat-metagenome-genome-assembly--contig:-NODE-16628-length-10650-cov-5.998960_pt1 | contig 10650 bp, 7 predicted proteins | sample MGYA00237777_ERZ505514 | MGnify/ENA primary metagenome ERZ505514 (study PRJEB26160, sample SAMN06269048) | microbial mat metagenome | isolation source: Oligotrophic lake microbial mat | place...
CGGCATTGCCCACCACCACGTCGCCCCCCAGCGTGATGCCAGTGAAGGTGACCGTGGCACCCGCGGCCAGCGTGGCGCTGGTGCTGTTGCTGGTTTGCAGCGTGCCGCTGGCAATCGAGGAGCCGGCGCGCAGCACCAGGTTTCCAGTGTTGCCGCTGCCACCCAGGTCATAACTGCCCGCGCCCAGGTTCAGCGCGCCGTCCAGGTTGACCGTGCCCCCCGTGCGGGTGAAGGTGTTGGTGAGTGAGCCCACCGCAAATGTGCCGTCCAGGTTGAGCGCGCCGGTATCGACCTGGAGCGTGCCCACTCCGGTGGAGGACCAGGTGCCCACAGTGGTGATGCTGCCCGTGTTGGCCCACAACTTGCCGTCGTTGGTCCAGTTGGTGCCAGTGACGATGATGGTCCTGTTGGCCGTATCGGCCTTGATGCTTCCGTGATTGGCCAGGCCCAGCGCAGCCGAGCCCACGGTGCCGCTGTTGGGGCCGCGGATGGTCACGTTGGCGCCGATATCGAGCGTACCGCCGTCCGCGGTGGAGGTGCGCACCACGTTGTTGCCAAACGAGGTGCTGCCGGCAAAGACGATCTCGCCAGTGCCGCTGATGCCCTGCGAGCCGGCGCCGCGCAGCACCAGGTTGGCACCGCTGCCCAGGGTGGACAGGGTGACCTCGCCCCCAGCGAGCACCAGCCCGCCACTGGCAATGTCCAGCGTGGCGGCATTGCCCACCACCACGTCGCCCCCCAGCGTGATGCCAGTGAAGGTGACCGTGGCACCCGCGGCCAGCGTGGCGACCAGACCCACATCGGTTAGTACCGTTGCACTCTGAATCGCGGCACCATTGTTCAGCGTCAGGCTTCCGCCCTGCAGCGTCAAAGTGCCGCCATTGAGCGCCAGTGTTTGCGCAGTCGTGCTCACCCCACCACCCGCCGCATCCGAATTGGCGTTCAGAACCAGATTCAACCTGCCACTGGCCGACGAGATCCCGGCATTGATGTTGATGTTGTTGTGGGCCGACAGCGTCAGGGTGGCGTCGCCGCCCGCTGTCTTGACGATGGCATTGGAGAGGGTGATGTCGCCCGCTTCGCCGTTGTTCCCACTGGTGGTGACGGCGACGTTGACGCCTGCTTCCAGCGCAGCGACGATGGTGGCCACTGCGATGCGCGACGGCGTGCCGGTCGGCTCAAAGCTGAAGTTGGGGCCCGCATCGGTGTCGGCGATCAGATTGTCGGCCGCGCTGCTGATGGTGATATTGGTTGGGTCAAGCAACCACAAACCGCCCTTCCCTTGCGGGGCGCTGGCGTCTGCCACCCGGGTCACGTCGAGAAACCGCTTGCCCGAGGTCTCGACATTGCCGCCGCGACCGCCGGCCGCACCGCCGCGCGCGGCGATGCTCCCGTATATGCGCGCCGTGTCGTTGGCCCATACGACAACCAGGCCGCCGTTGCCACGCAGGTCGGCATTGGCATACAGGGTGGCGGATTGGGCCAGGTAGGTAATTTCGCTGGTGATGATGTTCGGGTTCAGACCCTGCCAGCCGCCGCCGATCAGGATTTCTCCGCCACCCAGGGGCCCGGAAGCATCCAGCGACGCGTTGTCTCCCACGCTGACCGACCGCCCGAGTATCCGGATGCTGCCGCCAATGCCGTAACCCGATGCCGGAGCCACCGGAATGGCTGGTGTCAAAGGCACGGCGGGGGACTGCGGTTCAGGCCGGCTTGGCAGCAGTGGGTCGTTGCTTCTCGCAGCGATCGAGACCACTGGCGTCGGCGGCGTGATTTCAGTTGCCGCTGGCCTGGCAACAGGTGGCGTGGAACTGCTGGTCATGCTGACCAGGCTGCCGGGTGCCGCGCCAACAGGGCTGGCTGCAGCGCTTGCAAGGTCTGTCGCTTCGGGTTGCAGGCCAGGCAAACTGCCTGTCGACGATGGGGATGCCGTTGCGACTGCTGTCGCGGTGGCTGTGGTGGGAGCGGTCGGTGGCGCAACCGGGCTCGGGGCTGGCAGTACAGGTGTGCGGTCTGGGGCTGAAATCGCCGCTGGCGTTTGCACGGCCGGCGCAGCGGTCAGCCCTGCCGGGGGCGACACCGGCAGCAGCGGTGCAGACTCAGGCGTTGGCAGTGGCGCCAGCGCGCGGGCCGATATCCGGCCCTGAACCGCGGTGCTGCCAACGTCTGCCTGGATCAGTACCGATCCACCGCTGGGCCCGTTCGCTTCGATCACGCTCGATGGTGTCAGAGTTACCGACTTTTTGGCACGCAGCGTCACCGAGCCGTTTTCTCCAAGGAGCGCCGAATTGGCCTGGATGGTGCCGCTGTTGCGCACCAGACCGCCATAGATCGACACATGGCGCCCGATCAGGGTGCCGATGTTGACAGCTTCCTCTTCGTCATTGCTGATTTCCACCCGGATCGCCGGTCGATCGAGGTCCGACAATTCGACGCTGCGCCCGGCTGCCAGCAGGATCTTGCCATCTGGCGCTTCAATCAGCCCCGAATTGGCCACCCGCGGCGCAACCAGGATCACATGGCCGCCCACGGCCGTGCGAATACGTCCGTCATTGCGCACCTCGCCTGCACCCGGTGTTTCGCCAAAGCGCATCCGGCCACTCAGGAAATCCTGGTCGCTCATGCGCAGCGACGAGACGACAAGACCGGCCACGTCGACCTGGGAGCCAGCACCGAAGACGATGCCGTTGGGATTGATCAGGAACACCCGTCCATTCGACTGCAGCGCGCCCAGGATGTGCGACGGATCGGCACCGGTAACCCGGTTGAGCACCGCACTGGCGGCGTTCTGCTGAACAAAGCGGGTCAGTTCACCGCGGTTGATGCCAAAACTTTGCCACTGGATGATCGCGCCGGGAGAGTTGGTGATGGTCAGTGCAGGGCCACTGCTTTGGAAGGTGGCCTGGCCACTGACGACCTGCGGCGCCTGCGGATTGGCGGCCGCGCCAGCCGCCACCAGCGCCATCAGGTACACCGCCGCGCGCTGGTGCGATGGACGCAGCGGAAATGGCGGACTCGACCGCAGGTGGTTTTTCATTCTTCGCCCTGGCTGTTGGGAACGCCTGGTGTCGGAATGCGAGCAGGCTTGACCTCGCTCGGCGCACTCTCAACATCGATGCAACGGGTGTAGCGCACTCATTCTCACGGTTTGGTGTGGCGCGTCAATGCTCAAAATACCCAAAACGCACTTCCGTGCAGCCGCCAGGTGCCTTTGGTGCCACTACCGTCCGTGCCTGCGGTGTTCTGGACACCCCGCAGCACATATCCGTAGTCGAGCTTGAAGCTCGCGCTTCGCGCCCAGCTGCCGCGCAGGCCCAATCCCACGCTCGAAATCGACTGCGCCGTGACGGTGCCCGGCGCCAGGTTGTAGCGAACCCATCCAGCGTCGAGGAATGCAATCGGTTGCAATCGCAGGTCCGCCTGGCCGGTCCGGGCTCCGACGTCCGGGCCCCAGATTTCCAGCCCCAAGCGGACGCCGCGGTCGCCGGCAATCGCGCGTTCAGCGAATCCACGCACGGAATCCGCGCCGCCGACACCGAACTGTTCGCCGGAGATCAGCAGGTCTGTGCTGGTTTGCCCCTGGATGGCGCCACGCAGGGACCAGTTGGTGGACAGGCGTTCGGTCATGCTGGCGGCATAACGCAGTGTCGTGAACGCAGCGTCGGATCCGGCCCGACCGCCGGGCTGATTGAAGGCATTGGTGCTTCCCGTTGTGCCACCGGGCAGATTGCGGCCGAGGGTGACCGACGCCGCCATGTCGCGTTGCGCGTTACGCACATTGCCGCTGTAGGTGATGCCGAGGGGACGCACGCGCAGATCGGGCACCAGGCTGGCGCCGCCGGCCGCTGGCGTGACACTGCTGTCGTAGTTGCGCTGGTCGAGCGAATACGACAGCTTGTGCTGCCACTCGCCAATCGGCTTGATTCGCTGGTTGTAACGCACACCGAAAATTCGTCCGCTGCCGCTCACGGAAAACAGGTCGATCTGGCCGGAGTCGACATTCGAATAACCCAGTGTGAAGTCGAGCGAGTCGCCGCCCATGGTGTAGAGCGGGACACGGTAGCCCAGACCCAGGATCGCCACTTTGCTGAAACGGGTCGGGCTGGTCAGCAATTGGGCTGACAAGGTGTGATCGCGGTCAAACAGGTTGGAGTGCAAAAACGAAAAGCCGAGCCGGTATCGGCCGGTGGCAGCGCTGCCGGTGTTGTCGAGCGACATCAGAAAGCGGCTCGGATCGTCGTCGCTGACCCGTATCACCGCATCGGTCTGTGCCGCCGACTCCGACTGGCGGAAGATGACTCCGGTGTATTTGGAGAAACTGTCGTTGGCCAGATCGAGGTTGGCCTGCAGTGCATCGAGGTTGACCACCTGCCCGGTCACCAGTGCAGGTAGGGAGCGCAGGATGTTCTCTTCACTGCGGACCTTGTTGCCTTCGACGGTGATCCGATCGAGCCGGGCTTCGACCACCGTCAGCTTGACCACGCCTTCCTGAAGGTCTTGCTCGGGCACCTCGATCTTGACCGAACCGTAACCGGCCTTGACGTAGGCCTTCTCCAGCGCTTCGAGCGCGAGCTGGATGGTTTCGAAAGACGACGCCGGGCCGGTGAAGGGCATCACGGCCAAGCTGACCTGCTCCTGGGGCAGCAAGGTATTGCCCTCGACCTGGTAGCCACGAATCCGGAATCGCGGCCCTTCCTGGGCCGCGGAGGACATCGCTGTGGATGCCAGCGTCACCAGCACCAAGGCTCCCAGGAAACGTTGCAGGGTCACACTAGCGGCACTCTCAGGATGATGGTGGCGGTCATTCTAGTGGCTGGCAACGCGCGCGTCGAATGTGGCAGTCGACCTGTGGCAGTCGATCCACAGCGCACGTTCCCTATGGGCATGTCGGGCCGAAGTTGTGCTCGGCCAGCGCGGCCGATGGCGTCGCGCCAGAATGCAGACGGCGCCAGCGCGCCTGGCAGCGGTTACTGGCCGAACCGGGGTCCGCCGCGCAGGAAGGCCGACTCGTCATCGGTGCTGGTTCGCCCGAGGGCTGCGTTGCGATAAGGGAATCGGCCGAAGCGGGCGATGATGTCCCGGTGCTCGGTGGCGAATGTGACATTGCCTTGCAGGTCTTGCTGACGCTCGGGCGCTGCGCCGGCCAGCAGGTGTTTGAAGCGGCGCACACATTCGTCCTGCAGCGCGAGGTCCTCGGCGTGCATCAGCGGCATGTACAGGAACACCGTTCCCGCGCCGGGCAGCTGCGTGTCCCACCCTCGCTGCAGCGCGTCACGAACCAGGGCCTCGGCGCGCGCGTCGCCGGAAAAAGCACGCCCCTGGCCACGGTACACGTTGCGGGTGAACTGATCCAGCACGATCACCAGGGCCAGGCGACCCAGCGGTGTGGCTTCCCAGTCCGTCAGGCCGCCGGCCAGCGCCTGCTCGACCCGGGTGCCGAAGCGCTGTGTGATCGCCTCGTCCTGGGCCTGGCCGCCACCGAACCACAATGCGCCACGGCTCTGGCTCGGCCAGCCCAGCTGCAGTGCGTCGCCAAGCCAGTAGTCGAGCACCTGCTTGGCAGCCTCGGGCAGAGGGGTGTTTTCGGTGTCTTCCATGGATGTCCTCGCGTGCATGCCTGCGGTTGTACTACATCGCCTTGAACCGGTGCGCGTACATGCGGCTGACCGCGATGCGTTCGGGCCTGTCGCGCAGCGACAACCAGAGTTTGCCGGCGTCGTCGCGTGTCACGGTATCGATTGCCAAGGCCCGCACGACCTGGGAGCGGTGGACCTGCCAGAACTGTTGCGGGTCAAGTCGCGGCAACAGATCGCGCAAGGGCGTGCGGATCAGGTATTCATGCTGTGCCGTCAGCACACGCAGGTATTTGTCGGCTGCCTCCAGCAACAGGACGGTATCCAGCGGGACCATGTGGATTTGGTTGCCCACGCTGGTCTGCAGCAGCGACAGGTAACCCGCCGGTGCCGATCGCGCGCCGGGGTCGGCCAGCAGATGCCGCAACTGCTCGACCGCAGCTTCAATGGCTGGCAACCGGGCCATCGCACCCGTTGCCGTGTTGAACGACGGACGCTGATCGAGTATCTGCCGCAAACGCGCTACCGTCTTGTTCAGCCGCTCGGTCTGCAGCGGCTTGAGCAGGTAGTCCACTGCCCGGGCTTCGAAGGCCTGCACCGCGTATTGCTCAAAGGCGGTCACGAAGACCAATGCCGGGAACGGCGCGTCGCCGGCATCGGATTCCCAGCGGTCGGCGATTTCGGCAGCCGCCTCGATGCCGCTCTGCCCCGGCATGCGGATGTCCAGGAACAACACATCCGGGCGCAGCGCCAGGGCCTGTTCGGCTGCCGAGTTCCCATCGGCCACGCTGGCGGTGATGTCCAGTTCCGGCCATGCCAGCACCAGCGCCTTGTGCAAGGCCAGGGATAGCAGCGGCTCGTCCTCGGCAATCAGCGCGGTTGGCATGGCACTGGCGCGCATGCGCGCGGCAGGAAATGATCGGAGGTGGCGCGTCTCATCATCGGATTAGTCGTTGCACGGCAGTTCGATACGCAACGCCAGCCCAACGTCCGGACTCGGCCGGATGGTCATATGTGCGCTGTCGCCGTAGCGGGTGGCCAGGCGCTCGCGCACCTGCGCCAGGCCGAAACCGTCCTGCGGCGGCAGGTCGGGCGACAGGCCGATGCCGGTGTCTTCGACATCCAGTGTCACGAGCTTGCCCGCGCGCGTGGCGCGGACCGTGATTCGCCCGCCCTGGACCTTGGGTTCGAGCCCGTGCCGGATCGCGTTCTCCACCAGCGGCTGCAGCAGCAGCGTCGGAATCTGCTGCGTGGCCAGCGACGGCGGCAGGTGCAGTTCGAACGCCAGGCGCGGGCCCATGCGGATCGCCATCAGCTCGAGATAGTCGCGCAGGCGCTCGAACTCGGCCTGCAGTGAATGGGTGCTGGCGCGCGAGGCGCTGAGCGTGGCCCGCAGGTAGGCAATCAGGTGGTCGAGCATGGCCTGCGCCCGGGCTGGTTCGGTGTCGATCAGCACGCGCAGGTTGGCCAGCGTATTGAACAACATGTGCGGCTCCAACTGGGATTCCAGCAGCTTGAGCCGCGCCTGCGTGGCCTGCTCGCTGGCTTCGGCCATCCGTGCTGCAAGGTAACTGCTTTCGGTGCGGGTGTAGAAATAGTAGCTCGCCGCCGTGCCGGCCAGCACGGTGATCAGCAGCGATGTTGGCAATGTCTGCAACCCCACTCCGCTCCAGGAGGACCAACCGAACCACGCGTCGCCAGCCAGCGTGCCGGTCAGGTAGCCGCCGACCACGCCCGCCAGCGGCAACAACCAGCGGGCCCGGCCCTGCGGCCATCCGGTAGCGGCACTGGATACAAACAGTTCCCGACCGAAGTCGATCAGCAGCCAGATGCTGGTGCCGATGGTCAGCGAGTACAGCAGCGGAACCGCGTAACCGCGTTCGGGCCGAAACGCAAACTGGATCGCCGAAGTGGCAAGGCAGAACGCCAGCGTCTGCAGGAAATGGCTGGCCTTGGCCCACCAGTCGATGCGCATGCGCCAGCGCCCTCGGTCAGTCCGTGCCGCGCTCGCGGCGCAGACGTTCGCGTTCCTTGTCGATCATCTGCTCGCGCAGCGCGCTGCCAGAGCCGAGCACGAACACGGCGACTCCGTGCAATGCCAGACCCAGGCCCCAGCCCAGCATCGGATAGATCGACCAGCGGCGCTCACCCAGCGCGTACTCCGAGAGTGCGAACAGGAACAGATTGACGATCAGGTAGACCGCCGCATGGGCGTACCAGCCCAGCTTGGCGCCAGCGCGCCGGCGGGCCAGCCGATCAATGTCGTCGTTCGAAAGTGGGATGTTCATGGCGCTGCTGTCCGATTCTAGGTTGCGGTTCGTGGCGGCATCGATTCAGTTCCGGCAGGCCTCGACGATGGCCGGCACCGCGCGCGGATCCAGCGTCAGCCCGATATGGTTCACGCCATCGACCAGGGTCACCGGCAGCGGCCGGCCGGCACCGGAAAACACGTTGGCGTACCGGTGGACATCGAACAATTCGTCGTCGGACCCTGCGACCAGGCGCATCGGCCGGCTCGCCTGGCGGATGTCTTGCTGCCAGTCGTCGCGTGGGCGGAAGGACTGCGCCAGCGTATAACTGTAGCTGGAGGTCAGCCTGTCGCGCACGGCCCGGTCTAGTCCGAAGCGCAATACCGGCAGGTGGTTCCAGACTGTGATGGCCACGCGGTTGAGCAGGGTCAGCGCAATATAGCGCGGCAGTCCGACGGACACCCAGCCACCATCATGGGGCCGGTTGATCGGTGCGGCATGGTGCAGGTACGGCGCCAACAAAACGTAGCGATCGAACAGCGCTTGCTGCGGGCCGCCGGCGAACCGCAGCGCGAAACCCCCGCCCGATGAAAACCCGACCAGCGTGCTGGGCCCGTCGTAAGGTACCGCCTGCAGGAAATCGGCAAGGTCCTCTTCCAGTTGACCCACATGGGCGGCCTGGCCGCGCACGCCGGAGTCGCCATGACCGCGCATGTCCAGCGCCGCCACGTCGAATCCGGCCTGCGTCAACGCCCGTGCCAGTACGTGCATGGATCGTGCACGCGCGGATGAGCCGTGCACCAGCACGATACGGCGGGCCTGCAGCGTGCCACCCACGGCCCGATAGTGCAGCCAGGCCAGTTGCGTTCCATCGCGCGCGCCGAACATCTGCGGCGGCGGAACATCCGAAAAGTCGGCCTTCGTGAATGGTTCATTGATGCTGGCCAGTGGGTCGATGGCGCGTGGGCCGCCAAAGCCGATGGCGGCGGCAAATGCAGTTGTCCCGATCACCAGGGCGACGCCGGCACGTGTGAGGAACCAGGTTGCGATACGGGTGGATTTGTTCATGGGTTCATGGGTTTGTGGATTTCTCGTCCATGCCAGGGCTGCGGAACAGGCTGAGTCAGAGCAGGTCCAACCACTGCTCCCGTAACAGTTGGCCCAGGTAACGGCCGGGCAACAGCGTGAATGCGCCAGCGACGACACAGGCGCCCAGATACAGTTGCTGCATGACCCTGCGATGTCCGTCGATGTTGCCGTGTGCCAGGAACCGGAATGCGCCGAACAACGCGAATAGCGTGGTCGGCACCAGCAGGTGGATCGGCGTATACCCGGCGATGTTGGGCATCGAGAAGTCGCGGATGAACATGGCGGACACGGAAGCGGCCAGCATCAACGTGACCCAGGCATAACCGAACGCCCGGTGCAGGCGCGGCCGTTGGCGGCGGCCCTTGCGCGCCCACAGGGCAACCGGCCCCAGCACGACCGCGCCGATGGCTGCACTCATGTGAATCGCGATCAACGGTGACATTTGCATGATGACTCCCCAAGCTGGAACGGAACCGAATGTGCCATCCGGTCGCCGCCTTGGCCCACGTCATGCGACGAAGTGACGAAACACGGGTGTGAAACGCTGCCGGGCGTCGTGAACGACTTTGCGCTGTCTTTACACATCCGATGTCCATGCTCGGCCAAACGTGGGCGCTTGTTCCTAGAATTCGACCATGAAGAAAACACGCTGGCTGGTATTGCCGGGATTGCTGGTCGCGGCTGCGGCTGCGGGATGGTGGTGGACCCAAGGTTCCGGCGCGGATGCGGTGTCTTACCGAACGGCGACGATCGAGCGTGGCAACCTGCAGGCCACGGTTTCAGCCAGCGGAGCGGTCAATCCGGTGACGCAGGTATCGGTCGGCACACAAGTGTCAGGCCAGATCCGGGACTTGCTGGTGGACTTCAATACCGAGGTCAAGGCTGGCCAGCTGATCGCCCAGATCGATCCGGAGACTTTCGAATACCGGGTCCGTTCGGCCCAGGCAGACGTCGAGGCGGCGCAGGCGGCGGTGGCCACGGCGCAGGCATCGGCCTCTGCCAGCCGGGCCCAGGTGGCCCGCGCCCAGGTCGACCTGAACGAGGCCCAGCGCGACTTCGAGCGCAAGCAGAGCCTGGTGCAGATGCAGTTCATCGCCCAGAGCGAGGCTGACCGCGCCCGTGCACTGGTCAACACGACAAGCGAGGGACTCAAGGCGACCCAGGCCCAGGTGGGCGTGTCCGAGGCCCAGATCAAGTCCGCCATGGCCAATGTCGCCCAGCGCCAGTCGGCGCTGGCGCAGGCCCGGGTAGACCTGGCGCGGACCCGGATCACGTCGCCGGTGAACGGCATCGTGATCAAGCGCGCGATCGAGAAGGGCCAGACGGTGGCCGCCAGCCTGCAGTCGCCGGAGTTGTTCGTGATCGCGCAGAACCTGTCGGACATGCAGGTCGACGCCAGTGTCGATGAGAGCGACGTCGGTCGTATCCGCGCCGGCCAGCGCGCCACCTTCACCGTCGACGCGTTTCCGGGCCAGACCTTCGAGGGCGAAGTGCGCCAGGTGCGCAAGGCTGCGCAGACCATTGCCAATGTGGTCACCTATGTGGCGGTCGTCGGTTTCTCCAATAGCGCCGGGCGTCTGCTGCCGGGCATGACCGCCAACGTGCGCATCGTCACCGACCAGCGAGATAACGTGCTCAAGGTGTCCAACGCAGCGCTGCGGGTCCGGATCGCCGGTGTCGAGCCGGCCGCTGCCGGTGCGTCGGCGCCGGCGGGCGCGGGTTCCGGGACGGTGGGGGGC
>ENA-ORBV01016629-ORBV01016629.1-microbial-mat-metagenome-genome-assembly--contig:-NODE-16629-length-10650-cov-5.621489_pt1 | contig 10650 bp, 6 predicted proteins | sample MGYA00237777_ERZ505514 | MGnify/ENA primary metagenome ERZ505514 (study PRJEB26160, sample SAMN06269048) | microbial mat metagenome | isolation source: Oligotrophic lake microbial mat | place...
AGCCAAGTTCAAGTGCATGCCCACTAAAATCATTAAGGTTCCCTTTAAATGTCACTAAAATGTTCGACTTAAACACAAATTGTCATGGAATTATAGGGCATCTGTGCATGTGTTGGATCCAAAATAATGAAGCATGACTGAGTTCCTCCTGATGGAAGGACAGACAACAAAGAGCAATAGAAAGAGCTAGCTAGTAGCACAGTATGGTCATTCTATTGGTAATATTTGGTTTGTGTATCTACTAAAGTCTCTTACCTTAGTCTACCTTAGCTACCGGTAGCTGTTATTGTATGGGCACAACAGGGACCTAAGAGCAGATGGAAGCTATGGATTGAACACCCCCCACTGACTATGGGTTCCGATCCCGCTCAGGAATGAATATGGCTCAGGTTACTCCTTACTTGCCCCATCCGGGTCGCATCTTTCCACACGTAGCTCAGGTCTATCTCATCATTCCGTTTCAAGAAGTCAACCAACCTGCCAGGGGCCCACTGGAAAACAGAAGTGATCGCATCTGCCACACTTGTGAGCAGCAATGGTCATTTTTCCAGTCCTTGTAAGTCTGCTTTTCTGTCGCCTTCTTTTCGCTCTTGTCGCTCTCAACCGTAAAGACAGAACCTGCCAATTCCTTCAAGGCGTGCCTGCTCAGACGGGATGCTGTTCGAACGTAGTCTTGTGCCTTTTGTGGTTTCTTGCCTTGTGCGAGTCCCCTGGCGCCCACAATTTGTTCCACTTGCTGCATTTCGCCCTGATGCCAATTCAGAGACATTCCACAGGGAGAAAACATTTTAGGACCCAATGCATTGCGCTTTCGTTTCCGATTGCTCAAGTTTTCATTCGCCTTGGCCGTAGAGTCAACATTAGAATTGCCATTGGTATCTTTGGCAGATGTCCTTGCCATGAGTTTCATTTTGTTATATTCCGTTGTCGACTTGCTGTGGGAATATGTTGGTGACACGATACACACAAAAAGCTCTGGTGCGCTTTGCAGATAAACCTGTTGCTGAAGTTGTTGCTGGTTGTTGTGCTTATCGACTTCCTTTGTAAGGTGCACCAGTGCTGCAGCAATACGACGACGAGTCGCTCGGTCCAATGCCTCCAGCTGAGCCTCGTTGGACAAGGCCCGTGGATCCTGGCTCACCACAATGGATGAAAGACGAATGGGCGATGGAATAAAGCGTGACAAGAGTCCCCCCTGCAAGCCCAACAGATTCCAACGCACAACTTTGTCCGAGCACGACATACACGAGGATCGCATGTGCAACGGCAGATTGGATCGTCCTGATTTGGTTCGCAGTTTTCCGAGTATCTGAACATCTTCACGTGCCACAATCACACTGTCCGAAGATCCCCCAGTTTCGTTGGTTGTAGCACTAGTATCATATTTTCTCGTGACATGCGAACAACTGGCACTAGCAGAAAGAAGCTGGTGGTCGCCCCCGCAAGCAGATGCATCGACTCCAGTCTTGTCGCTAACAATAACTTTTGCCCCGGTAAAGTTAAGTTCGGAAGTAGATGTTGTCGAATCTTTGTTGCTATTTCTCGCTTCGTCCTCTTTCAATGACGAGCTTGAGAAAGAATTGTCTAGCTCATAAATAGACGCATCGCCACACAAGGAGTCACTCACATACATGTGGATTTTTAGGTTGGAACGCAAATGGAACTGAAATTGTGCATCACCGTCACCTGAAGCATGCGTGTTGTCAACATCGAGAAGTCGATTCTTGCAATCTGAAACGGATCTGTTTGTTTTGAAATGAAATATTTCTCTCCATAGCACTCGCATGAGAGCTCTTCGCGCTAGAGCCTCCGCGTGACAGTCACGCAAAACTGTAGATTCAATGTCCACTTGCGCTGGCTTGTTGCCACTGCTGGCATTGGTGTCTGTGGACGCTTCGTTTGGTGGTACATACGTGGAGCACTTGGTCCCAGTAGCACAGCTGACGACCCATAATCTGCTTCCACTGTTGCTGTCTCTCAAATTTGTGGGTTCTGTGTCGGTTTCTTCCGCAACAATTGCAGCATAGACGGTCCACTCGGAATCTTTGGGCTTGCCTTTGGCTGGTGGAAGAACATGCTCGTAGTGGTGGAGAGCACAGGATGCAATCCTCTCTCCCAGTATATCGTTGCTTCTGTCTGGTAAAGTTGTTTTCATTTGGCCCTCGTCTAAGATTTCGCCAGCAACGGGTGTATCGTCGGCAGTACCTGTAGGTGCACTCATCATTGTGCTTTAATTACAGCGCTTGACAGATAAACGAATCTTAGCAGAAGGCTGCTCACATAGCATGTCACTGCACCCACGTTCCTTGTGCAGCAACCCAAGCTAGTAGCTAGTAGCTGCTGTAATCAAATAAAGAATCAATAAAGGTACTACTACTACTTTAGTATTAATTCCTGTGTTGTGCCGACAACCGATGATGATGATGAATCAATCAAAATAATGGTGGTGAATTAAAAAGTGCATATGATTATGGAGGTCAACCACAAGAAGTTAGCGTTAACGGTAACACAATAAAGTTAGCGTTAACAGTAACACAATCAAGTAGCACACTTGGTCCTTGCTGTGCTAGCTAGGTAACAGTAAGTTGTGAGGCAAAAACAGTGAGTTCTTGCTAAGCTAATTTAGCAATAGGCTAGAAAGTGGACATCTGTCTAAGCTTCCTTGACAGCAATAGTCCTTAGACAGATGTTGAGTTGGTGCAGAAATGCAGTTTCGTTTTGTTTCAGCATCATTATGTTAAAGATTTGACTCGCTGTCATGCAAAAAATGGAAACAGAGGATGAACTTGTTGCAATCAGCTTTGTGGTGATCAAAGAGGTGATGTCCATCAAAAATGCATCACAATGTTCCTTTGTTGCAATGTGTTGTTTTTAAATTTTGTTCAACCGATCTCTTTTGACAGTGATTTGGGGCTTCACTTTGTTGTTTGCATTCTCTTTGACAACGAATGTCATCAACTGAGTGACGACAAACAAAAATCTCTTAAGAAAACCAATGTTCATGCATGGGGGAAAACTGATGTATCCAATATGCCTCCATTGGCTCCATTGGCTCCAATGGCTCCAATGGCTCCATTGATTGGCTCCAACACACATTGGCTGCCTGATAGGAGTTTTGGCTCCTAATTAGAAGCCTACTAGGACCTTCCAGCGGGGCATCTTAGACTGGGGGCAGTCGTACTAATGCCAGACCAAACGCGACAAATAGCCAGTGACCGTTTTAGAGGTCTAAAATGAGAACATATTTTGTTTCAGTGTCGCGTGACCTACAAAAGAAGGACAAAAATGTCCCTTTTATTCTGAGCAAAACGAAAGCGAACGAAAAAGAACCTCTTGTGTGTTCCTCGGCCAGAGCAACAGTTCTTTTAAGGAAGCCTTCTCCAAGAGAGTCTCATCCGTCCAAAGAACAAGACGCTTCGATCGTCAAACCTTTGACTATGACGCAAACCACAGCTAAGCGAACCCGAACCTGACGACGTTCTTTTTGACTAAAAAGACTAGTAGTACTAAGCGTCCAAGCCCAGGTTCCGCAGGCTTTTGATGCAAAGGAGTACTGGAGAATAAGTGGTTTTGTTCCACAGAATGTTCAAGGCATCGTTGAATTTTTACAGTAACTCGCCGGTAAAAATGAATTTTATTTCGAAAAGTTAATAGCTAAATTATTACTTATAGAGTTGATTGACTTGATTCCGGTATGCTTTGAGTTTCGGAAAGAGCATCATTAATTCATCTCGCTGACTCCAAACTGACACTCTTCTTTACTTAAAAGTAGGTGAGCAGAAAAAGAAGTAGAGTCCGCATCAATTAACTGCCAAGATCTGCAAATTAATTAACATAATGGCAATATTTGCCGGTAGAATCGTCACAGATGGGAAGGGATTACCACCGACTTTTACCGTACATTAGTATAGTACTACTGTACGAATGATCCATACTACGGATAGTACCGTACTATCGTACGCTAGCTAGTAGCTAGTACTAGCTACTCCGAGTAGCTAGCTGCTGTAGCTCTAGCAGAAACTCACAATGCCAGCTGGTAGCTAACTGTACTCGAGTAGTCTAGCTAGCGTACCGCACCGCAGAAGCCATGCCAGTCCCCTTCCTTTCTTTCTTTCTTTCTTTCGTTACTTCGACGTGCTATTAGTTTGTACCCATCACAGTAAATTTGTGATAGAAACACCTTGTCAAAAGCCCAGACAACAAACTCGAACATAACAACTCACCACCACATAGTATACTCGTACTATTACACCATCACAACCACCTCTACCTCTACCATTCTTTCCCTCTATAGCAGATACAATACTAGTCTACCTTTACCAATCAATGTCAACGATTCAAAAAAGAAAGAGCATGTGTGTGACTCCTGTTTCTTCGAGCGCCACGACGGCATCTTCGGTCAATGGCATTGCCAGGAAAGATAGCTACAATAGGTCCAGAGTCTTCCGCAGTCGTGTCTTCTTTCTGGTCTGTTTAGCAGGTGTCGCTGCAGCGCTGTGCTTGGCCACCTACAAGCTCTTGACGGATACAGAACGACGACTGGCGCGGGTCCAATTTGAAGCCTTTGCGGAGAGTGCCCTCGATTTGGCGCGCAAAAATGCCAATCGGCAAAAGCAAGGACTCGTGTCCTTGGCCAGCGTCGTAGAACAAACGCTTCCAGACGCCGACCAGTGGCCCTTTGTGCACCTCCAAGGCTTTGCCACGATTGCCAATCACATCATCAACACGTCCAACACCGTTTTGGGCAACAACGGAATGGGACTCATGCCCATTGTGACTCCCGAGCAATTGACCGAGTTTGAAGACTATGCGTACAATGTCGTCATGAAAGGGAATGCTCTCACGAATCGAATGTTCGGCATGGACGCGACCTTTCAAAAGTACAACGAAACGGACGGCTCCACTGATTGGGGCAGCCCCAACAAGATTTTTACTCCGTTTTTTCAGCATTCCGCCAGCGACGTCTTTTTTCTAATGAACTGGCATTCGATCGAAGCGCGGGGGAGACTGGTCGACGAAATGCTCGAATGTTCCAAGGTACGAGCTCAAGAGATGCTGGCCATGAGACAGAACGACACGGACAGACCAAGAGAATGCAGTGTCACCACCGACATTATAGATTTGAATTTCAACCCGATCATAGAGGTGCCAGCAGCCGTTGCCGTGCAACCAGTTTACCCGGCCAACGACCCAACCAAGATGACAGGCTTGATCACATCTGCGATCAGATGGGATGATATTTTCGTAGATGCCTTCTCAAGTGAGGTGAGCGGCGTCGATTGTGTCGTGAAGACCAGTACGAAGACGTTCACCTACGCCATCACCCATGGAAAAGCAATGCTCAAGTAAGTACAAGTCTAGCTAGTGTACTCCAAGGACCAGTAACCGGATCTCGAGCTACTCCAAGTGAATCAGGCACTCACACTTTTCGTTTCCTTCCTTCCGTCTTTCCTTTCAACAAAACAGAGGCGAAGGAGATTTGCATGATAGCAACTTTGACGAGTATGCCCAGGCGGTCGTTTTGAGCGGTCCAGGGCTGTATAGCAGCTTTACTCCCACCTACACGTTGGTGGCGTACCCCAACGACGCACTCTTTGAAGTATACGAAACGAACAATCCCAGCATCGCAGCGGTGGGATCACTTTGTATCATTCTCTTTGTATCCATCATCTTCTTCCTCTACGATTACTTCGTCCGAAGCGAGTTCCATCACAAGGAGGCTTTGTCCCAGGCACGGCGACAGTTTGTCCGCTTCATCTCGCATGAAGTACGAACGCCGCTATCCGCCGTGTGCATGGGACTGCAGTTGTGGAGGGATGAACTCATCCGAAACAATCCGGAAGACCCATCGCCAGACGGCAAAAAGGGCTGTCAAGATGAAAAGGAGGAACGGATACGTAGATATGCCACAGCCATGGAGCTCCAAGAAGGGATCCTCAGCAACGCGGATACTGCGGTGGGTGTATTGAACGACTTGCTCCAGTATGATAAAGTCGAGTCGGGAACCTTGCATTTGGAAAAGTCGGCAGTCCCCATTTTTGAATTAGTCGAACGCACGGCGGCCGAGTTTCGCAATTCAGCCAAGCTCAAGAACATTGACTATGCGTTAGACTACGCTCCACTTCTCGAAGACCAGCATCAAGTATTTGATGCTATTGTCAGCGCCAAGGAATTGCCGCAAGAAATTAAGAATCGGCATGCCATTGGTGACGCCACACGACTAGAGCAGGTGCTACGAAATCTGATCAGCAATGCCATCAAGTTTTCGCCCGATGGGGGCAAGCTTTGCATTCGGATGATTTCGGAAGCAGTTGCCACGGAACCCACTGGCGACACCATGGATGTGACGTTGCACGCGGGCGAAAGGGTGCAGTGTTTTGACGGGGGCACATTGAGGATTGAAGTAACCGATACCGGAGCGGGGATGTCCCCTGACCAATTGAAAAACTTGTTCAAGGAAGGTGTCCAGTTTGATGTGAACAAGCTCCAAGCCGGTAAAGGCAGTGGTCTGGGGTTGTACATTGCTAAAGGTATCTTGGAGCAGCACGGGGGCTCTTTGGAGGCGTCATCGGACGGTATAGGTCGCGGTACAACCTTTACCATGTCCATCCCACTATTCTATATTCCCGACACCGGCTTGCATGAAAATGAAGAGTCTCAGCGAACAGTTGATTGGGACATGCTCGACCCCCTGAACATTTTGGTTGTAGATGATGCGAAGTTGAACCGAAAACTACTTTCCCGTTTATTACGGAACCATGGCAATGTTTGCGACGAGGCAGAGAACGGGAGGATCGCTGTTGACCGAGTGATAGAGGTCAAGAAAAAAGGGGTGCGGTTCGACGCTATTCTGATGGATTATGAAATGCCAGAAATGAATGGCGCCGAGGCCGCAAGAGAACTTCGCGCCATGGGCTGTGACTCATTCATAATTGGTATTACAGGCAGCTTGTTTAGTGAAGACGTGGCAAATTTTAAGCGATGTGGTGCTAACGCGGTCTTGCCAAAGCCACTGGATTTGAAAGCGCTTTGTGCGGAACTGGTAGAAAACGGGGTTGCTGATGCCAGCCTTCTCAAAACGTGCGGTACAACGACCAACGGGAGAAGGAAATACGAGGAAGCGTTGGCTGCATAGACTAATACACTTCTAAACAAACAGTTTCCAGGATCGCAGACTTTCTTATTCTTCCAGACTGAGCACCCTCCTCAAGAGTGAAGCTCGTACCGCCTCGAAGGAGTGTGAGTGAAAATTCTATTCAAAGTCCAACTCTTCTCGAAATGTTCGGCCGATGGCCTACCAGCCAAGTAACACGTAGAAATCGTGATCAGCTTCGTCCTTATCCTGTTGCGTGGCTGTTTCGCGACGTGGGGATTGGAAACGCAACTCGGCAGACGTGTTTCAACTGAAATGAAATAAAATAAAGGCAACAAATCCTAGAAAATAGTATTACCTAGTAGTAGGGTGGCTCCTATTATCGGAGAAAATATCTATAGTAGATCGCTGGATCACCCTAGTTGGCTTTGTTATTTTCGTTAGAGTCTGACACATACCATGTAGCTTATTTGATCGTTGCAGCCGAAGCTCAGAGGAGATACGAATGAGAACAACTGGAATTTTCGTCTTTGCAGCCCACAGACGCACGAAGGGATGGCAAAAGGCTCGCTTTGCAAATGATCAAGTCCTGTTCTGTTTTTTACTTCAACGGAAGTAATTACCGAGTTGCCTACTTCTGTGGGGCGTGAGAAGCTCTACTCGTAGGCCGGTCATGGGGAGTATCTCGGGTCGCCTGAGAATGAGCACCATGCTGGTACCCCGTCATAGTGGAGGCTTCGTGTTGGTTCCATCCGTACATTTCTGGTAGCGGTGGACAAGAGGGGGCTCCTGGGAGAGGCTGGAAGTAACCATAGCTATACGGATCTGCGTAGTAGGTACCAGGGGGTGGTTGACAGCCTGTAGATACGCCCACATAGGGACCGGGAAGAGGAACGGCAGAAATTGAACCGGGCGCGCTATGATGGTACGGTGGAACCGAGGGAGGACGATACGTAGGGAGGCCACCATAATACTGGGGAGCAACAGGATAGCCACTCGAAGTGCCGGAATGCCCCGTTGAGTTTGCTTGGAAAGATCGATTAGATCCATGATTAGCTGGCAGCTGCTGGTTCTTGTCTGGAGCTTCCGCGCGGTCCTTGGTTTTAGAAGCATCTGCAATGAGCTTGCCTGCATGATCTTCAATGGATGGAGGCATACCCATGGCTTGCTTCATCTTTTGTCGCAGGGCAATGACTGATGAATGCAAGTTGTCGCAAAATTCGTCAATGGCAAATTCAATGGCGAGCTCACTGTCCGAAAGGCTTCCAGCTGTAATACTCGAGAACGAAGACTTCTTCTTGTTTCGTTCTTCGACGTGAGGAATAGATTCAGTTGGCTTGCCATGCTTTCGTTTCCTTCCGTCGACGTGGCTCGTCTGGAGCGTCCGCGTTGAATCTTGTCTCCCCAACATGTGATCATGCTTACTGGCAAAAGCAGTAAGTCCACGTGTGCCGGTGCTCGTCAAGGTGCCAATAGCAGCAGTGCAAGCAGTTTTCGTTTCGATTGCCGCAGCATTTGGATCCGTCCCCTTGGTATGTCCTCCGTCTTGGCTCTTTCGTTTTTCCAGTCCACCTTGCAGAATAAGAGCTCTTGTGGCCTGTAAATCCGCCTTGAATGGGTCAACGACGTTGTTCGGTAGATTTGCCTTTGCTTCGGGTTTTGCGTCGGGTTTGTTTTGCGTGGATGAAGCTTCGTCTGCTTCTTCTTCTTCGTCCTCTTTGGCAACATCGTCGTTTGCAACCTCAACGTCGTCTAACGCACCTCCTGCCATTTGACATGTGCTTTGATGGGGCTCCTTCCATTCCTCGCGCAAAGGACTTTTCATGGACTGGTCTTGCTCTTCTTCGTCGTCGCTGTTGCGGAAGTCGCCGCCAGCTGCGCGCTCCAGGATGTCCTTGAGGTCTTTCTCGTACGAACGTTCGCCAGACGATGGACTAGGGCTATCCTCATTGGAACGCTCCTTGGGGCTTGGGGTGCTGGTCGCAGAATCGTTCGAGGGACTCTTCGAGAAGGGGCTTGTCCCGCTTGATTCCGTGTCATCGCCAGTATCTTCGTCTTCATCGCCCCCAATGTCGTCGTCATTGTTGTAGTGAGTCTTCTTGTGAATGTGGTCCGCAAGAGGCAACTGAGGGGCTAATCGTCTCGGATTCGAGCGTTTCTTGAGTTTCTCAATCTTGAGGTTCGCCATAAATACATCGTTGGCCGGGAGAATTTCCGAAGAACACCATGTCACTTGCTTCCTGTGGTCTTCTTTGTTGTCGTCGCCTTCTTCTTCGTTCCTGCCGTTATGCTCCATCAGAGGACGACCTTTTGCTGTCTGCATTGTGTGCGGGCGACTCGCCATTCGCTTTTGACCTTGTTCCAAAGGATCCATATTCTCTTGCTGCGAAAGAGCTCGACCCAACGACGACGTTGCCTGTGTGGTCCTCGCTGTTACAGCCCGACGTGAGGCGGCCTTTCGATGGCGCTCAAACGCGGGTCTAGGCATCCACTCCCTCTGCTCGGGCATCCACTCCCCCTGCTCGGCGATTCTAGCACACATCAACTGTTCTTTTCTAGTGAGCGGCGCTGGCGCTGGCGCTGCCAGGCGACGGCGTACATTTGATTGATTTTTCTTGCTCGGTTCATTCTCTTGCACCAACAAATGTAAATTCTCGTCGCGTCGTGCTACGGCTCCCGGGTCCTTGGCAAACTCTTCCGTGTCTAGGTTCTTGCGTAACGAAATAGATGGTGGAAAGGCCAGCGCATTTTCCTCGCCCTGTTGCTGCAAAAGCTCTTTTGTAAGCTTGGTGCGAGGAATGACTGGCCCTTGATGCTGGTTTGGACGAAAAATGGATCGTGCATCCCTCACTTCTCCGCCGTCATCGCCGTCATCCGAAAGGTATTGATAGCTCGGAAAACCCGACATGATACCCGTCGCCTAGTAGTAGGTCGTCGAAGATGTTGGCAAGATTGGTTGTCCTTTGAAGCAAAAGAAAAGAAAGGAGTTGGCTTGCACCGTCTCAGTGAAGAATGTGAAATGGGGAAGGCAACGTAACGACTCACTCACTCACTCACTCACTTCATTCAAATCAAGTCTTGGTTTTCGAAACAAACGACCGAGCGAGCGAGCGGGATGTGTGGAGGGGTCGTTCTACGAGTGGAGTTACTGAGCGACCAAAAGTGCTAGCACCTTGGGCTCCACAGAAAAGTAACTCATGTCACTTATGCCTGATGAGACATTGGATACTTAAGAGTCGCAATGTTTATAAAAGAAAAAATGCTTAAAATTTACTTATGCACATTTTTGAAATTACTTAAATAATGTGAAACTGCTTGTTTTCTACTCATTTTTTGAGTAATTTTTAAGTCACATGAGCAAAAAATAAGTAATTTTTAAGAAGAAAACGGGTAAAATTTAAGTAATGAGTGATTAATGAGTGACAAATGAGACATAAGTAAATAATCATACTAAACAGCAAAGAGTGACTGATTTATAGTAAATTATTGGAATTGTTTCTAAGGCTAGTGCTTTGGAAATAAATAGAAAATAATTTCTTTTTGTTGGTCCTCACAGT
>ENA-ORBV01016630-ORBV01016630.1-microbial-mat-metagenome-genome-assembly--contig:-NODE-16630-length-10650-cov-5.602100_pt1 | contig 10650 bp, 7 predicted proteins | sample MGYA00237777_ERZ505514 | MGnify/ENA primary metagenome ERZ505514 (study PRJEB26160, sample SAMN06269048) | microbial mat metagenome | isolation source: Oligotrophic lake microbial mat | place...
TCTATTCGTCGGCAGCGTCAGATGTGTATAAGAGACAGATGTTATACAAAGAGATAGCAGGTGGTTCCTGACTCCTCAGGTCACCCAAGATAGTTTCTAATGCGTGACCAAATCACAAGGTTCGAGAATTTATCCAATCTCAGACATACAATTAGCTCTCTGTCGTCTCCTCAAATACCAGCTGCAGCCATCCTTCCTGGCATCTCACAATGCTCCTTTTTGTAGCTCATAGTATTGTTGATTTAGGTAGCTTCTGCTCATGCATATGGTATGGTCGAGGATATCATTTCGTCTACCTCAAAATAAAGACAATTTATCGCTCGTTGGTTGACAGATTGAAGCCCTTTCCCCCACATAGCAAGCTGAACTTTTCGAAAGCTTCTCTTTTGTTTTTCCCATGTATAAGGTACCCAGATATTGACAGAATGAGAGCTGCACCAGCGAACGCACCCACAACTTCAGCGTTTGAAGTATTATTAGTTCCATTCGCGTACAGCCGGATGCGCTCACCGTTGTCGTAGCTTCTATCAGTCTCAACATTTCCCTCGGATAGGTACTCAACTTTACTAGTTTGTTGAAATGGGTTGTTTGGATCCAGTGTTTTATGCAATATATCCAAGTAATGTGCTGCAACCGACTCGGACGAGACAAGTGCTTGCTGAATCTGAGCCATCACATGTTCCTCATCCACTTCGGCCTTCAAGATGAATCGGATGGACGCAGCGAAATCAATTCGTGGGCCTCGGTCCCTAGAATACGATATACTTGTATCGGTCACTGAAAAGTACGCAAGTGCATCATCAAAAATGTACATCATGTAATCTTTGATGTATTCCTTTGTCAGCTTGGTTACTTCTGCATAGTCATCTGCCTCAGGTATTCCTTTTAACTCAAAGATAAGACCAAAGTGTGGTAGTGCGGCTGCCCCCTCTATCTCATCTTCTCCCTCTGTTCGACAGAAATTGATTGCAGTGCATATTAGCTATTAGCTCGAGAGGATGTCACTTCACCCGATATTGGTATAAAAGAAAGTTTCCGTGTTTCCTGAATCAAAGGATTCTTCTTACCTTGTTTGTTTCGTCCTACCTGAACTTCGGATGTTGTATCGGACTGTTCGCTTGTAGACGTAGTGGCGGTCTTTTCTATAGCGTCTTGTTCGCTGCTCTTTTCATCAACGCCTGCTGCGACTGGAGAACCCGCAGCCCTGGTAATTTTTGTGTGCTGAGCTCGTTCGTCGGAGGAGCTTTTCCTTGCCATCTTGTTGCTCTTTTCCTTGGAAATTTTATGGTGTTGAGCTTTCCTACTGCCTGAAGAGCGTTTATTCTTGGCCCCTTTGCTGCTTTTCACATGTTTGTACGATTCTTTGCCACTGGACTTTGCCACACCATCCGCGCTTGAGTCACTTTCCTTTGGAATCTCTTCGTCATGGCTTTGCTGTTCAGGCGCCGCCTCTACGTCGTCGACTGCAGCCACTGCCTCTTCATCGTCGTGACTCTGCCATTCAGCTGTTTCCTCTACATCGTCATAGCTTTGCGGGTCAGGTTTTGTATCAATATTGTCTAATGAGCTTGGAGTTTCTTCGTCGGCTTCCTTTGCTGCTTTGTTCTGTGAGTTTGGTGATGCTTTGTTGCTGCCGCTGTTTCTTTTTTTGTTGTTTTCATTCGTTCTGGTAGCTGCGGCGGACTGTCCTTTGACACCCCCTAATTTTCTCAGACTGACCTTGCTCTCGGCATGGCCGCTCATACAGAGCAAGAGTAAACATACAAGATACCTCCTTTTTGGTAGTGTCATCTTGCTTATCTGAATTGATGAAAAGTTTGTGCGGCGATCTTTCACTATAATTGTGATGGTATTGTCACTACTGGTCACACTGCATTAGCTTATTCAAGGAGTGGAGTATTTGACACGAATTGACTCTCCAAATTTATGGATTGCGATTGGTCCTATAAACTATGAATCTGACTGTCAGCCAGCCTTCAGGTTCTGGCTAGCTAGCTGAGATAGCAAGCTAACGAATTCAATAGTTGTGTAAAAACCCGGCAATGACCTGCGATTGTCAATTTAATAGTAGAGTCTTATTTTGGCGGTCCGGTGAGAGGTAACACGAGTGGCGGCGCGGAAAATTGTTCTGGCAATAAAATCTTGAAACCTTAACCCTAAAAACCAAAGAACTTGGAAATAATTCGTTGCAATGAACTTGGAACGACTCACTCAGTAACTCTCGCTTCATCCGATCATTGATTCATTGGGTTGCAGTATGGAACAACGCATGAGGTTTGCTTCGGCCAAATGCCATTGCTACTAGCTGGAAGTCAGATTTGTTGTCTAATAATTTTATTGATTAATTGCCGATTGACAATGATGGGAAGGAAGAGCAGAATGCTGATCGCTAAGAAAGTCGGCCTTGTGCTCCTTGTGATGATTGGTATGTTTTCCTTTTGGGCAACTTCCAAGGCTACCACTTCCAACCAGGGGGAAAGCATTTTGAGCAGTTTGGCTTCCTGGAGCCCCCATTCTTTGATGGGGACGACCAACAGCTCTGCATCTTCTCTACGTCCTGCCGAACCAAGAAGCTTTGCGCTTGTATTTTCCGCGACGGATGCAACTCGAGCCGAAGCTCCCAGAGCCGCCACCCAGAACGCGGGAAGTAGTACGTCTGCAAGCACTGTAAGGAAGGACCAAGAGCAAGTGAACCCGGATATTCAACCGTTTACGGACAAAGAGAAGACGGACAAAAACCACCTTGTCATTGTCGATGCCATCATGTACAATGGCGAACCGGTGGTCTTGGTGCGACTGGAACTATTGTATCCCCATGTGGATAGATTTTACATCACCGAATCAAACATGACCCATTCAGGACAAGCCAAGCCCTTGTATTCGAACGTTTACAAAGAACAGTTTACTCCGTACGAGGACAAGATTACATGGCTTGTTTATCAAGATCCCCCCAAGTATAACTTGACAGCTAAAGATACTTGGGATCGAGAGCACTTGCAAAGGAGTTTTGCAGTCGAACGAATCAAGCAAGATGTCAAGGACGGAGTTCTTCCACAAGAGTTTGTAATTCTCAATACGGATGCAGATGAGCTGCCAAATCCTGCCATTATACAGGATTTCCAACCTGGAAACTCCCTCTATAAAAAAGTTGTCAAAAAGCCCCTGTATTTGGAAATGACCTGGCTGTGTTACAATGCCAAGTGGCAAAAAGCTACCAATTGGACCTTGGGCCATACACTACCAGGAAAGCTGATGGTCAGTGGTGACTTTACGTTACAATCGTACAGAGACCATAAAATCCAGAAACGTTTGCAACGTCATGTCGTACCCAATGCTGGTTGGCATTTGACGTACTTTTTGTCCGTCGCAGAGATAAAGCGTAAATTGGAGTCCTTTGCGCACCAAGAATACAACAAACCGAGATTCAAGTCGCCTCAGCACATTGAGAACTGCATCCAAAAGGGAAAAGACTTGTTTCTGCGCAGCCATTGGGTCGAACAGCTGCATCCATTTGACAAACTAGATCTACTGCCATTGCCAATTAAACGAGTTCACGAACAAGTTATTGCACAGCAGCAACCACAGGAACGAGACGAATCTGCCATCTTGCAGTGGAAAATTGAAAACGATTGGACTGGTGACTGAGTAGAATTTGACAAAAGATATCCTTCCAATTGGCTTCCATAGTGGTTGTTCAGGGGAATACTACTATATGTGACAGGAAAAGAGTTCGGCAAAACGTCCTGATTGGTGATACTGGCCAGCTCATCTGTCATTTCGGTGTCTCAACCAAACCCCGATCTTGATGATGATAGCCCATAATGTAGTAGGAAGGAATCTTATCCAGCTTTGGGACTGTACCACTTTCTATTTTTACAATTGGATATACTTGGAATATGCTTAGACAATGTTTTCAACCCACATCGGGTTCTCTCTTTTCTCCTTTTTTTCTTGAGCCACGCTTAGCTGGCTTGATTTTTAGCTTTCGACTTGTGGTGGATATCCTTGGAACTGGGTCTTCGATTTCGCAGGACGCTCTGCTAGAAGCACCGACAGAGCTGGAACATGTTGTCGTTTCTCCCGCGACTGTTTCCTGGTCTGGTGCTGGAGACTGCGCCTGTGCATGTGCCTCCGCTTCCCTTTGCTCTTCCTTGGAGGAAAATATCATTCGTAATGGCGCCCTTTCCGCACTGCCACGACTGAGTGGGCTTTGGCGCTTCCCATAGATCATAAACCCAATTGCAAATATAATGAGAGCACCTGCACCAACAGCTCCTGCAATGCCGGCTGTACCAACTGCAGTGGACACCGTCCCTAGGAATGTCGTCCTTGATTCGCCTTCCAAATTGACAGGTGTCGTTAGTCTTGCGCCAGTAGTAGTGGAGAATTTGTTATCTTGTGGAAGATTCTGTAACATGCTCAAATACAATGCCAGATTGGCCCCCGAAAAAGCACGTTCCACTGTGCCATCCATGTCGTCCACAGAAGGAGCTTGGACCTCAATCCCTCGAAAGGTTGCCGCCGCTACAAAATCGATTTGAGGAACACCGTCTCTGTAAATGGTGGCAGTTGCAGTGGTTTCAAATTCTTCCAATCCTTGTCCATCATATTGTAGACTTGTGTACGTGTTCAAAAAGCCCATGGTGACTTCAATGACCATGGCATATTCTTCGGCAGAGGGTGTTCCCAAGCCTGCAGCTAGGTCGTACAGAATTCCAAAGGGAGTAAGATCCACTTGCACTTCTTCGATTTGCATCGATCCGCCGCCGTTATCTCCGCCACCAGCACTGTGGCCACCCATCGTGCCACCATTGGTCAGGTCATCATCCGGATGTATTTCTGTGCATGTATGAGAGTAAAAAAGTAACACAAAAAGGTTAGTGACAAGGTCGGTTTGATTGTCGCGAGCGCAATGCATCCAGCTTTGTTATCTTTGAGATGACTTACGGTCTGCTCCAAAATTGGCTGAATAGCCAGAGGATAGTGTAATAAAAAGGAACGCGGATGGGCATCGTATACAAAGGCATGGATGAGTACAATGTACAGTGAATGGCCGATACCCTTGCATGTCTTTTTCATTCTTTCATGCTTACCTTCAATTGGCATGGCTGCTTCATCGTATTCAGAGTGTTTGTGATGTCCTTTCCCTTTGCTTTTGGACTTGCTTTTACTCTTGCTCTTACTTTTACTATGTCCTTTTCCACCATAATCAGCACTTTCATCCTCCGGATAGTACACGGGAGAATGTGGTCCAGTTTTGGGCGAAGGAGCTGGTCCTGGAGTGTTCCGAGAAGGGTGATCCCCACTATTTTCGCCGTCGCCGCCGCCTCCGCCATTGTCCGTACCCTGATCATCGGCACTGTTGTAAGCTGCTGGTGTTGTGGGTACTTTACGGGAATTTCCACTACGAAAGTTCGAATCACCATCGAAACTGGTATCATGAGCATTCCGACCGCCACCACCACTGTCCGTACTGGTGGCACCACCACCACCACTATTCCCCTGTCGTGTTTTTCCACGAAGAATGTCGAGACCTTCGCCCAAAAAGCCTCCTCCACGTGCATTATTCTTTCCAATGCCTTGTGGTTGTTGTAGACTTGCTCCACCTTCTAAAGCCTCATCCGTGGCGGTTAGAGACGCTGCTTCTGCTTGGGCGGCGGCGGCTATATCTTCTCCATTCGCAGCAATGGTAGGAGCTGAAACTGGTGGTGGCGGTGGAGGTTTGCCTGCGGATGAAGTTGCAGTGACGCCTGCATTGGAGGCTATATTTGCCGTGGCTGCTGCCACTGCTGATTCGGCAGTTTCTCCCTCATAATATCCCCCTCCTTCCGCAACTATACCATACACACCTTCTTGACCTGTCACACTCGTTGTTGTGGGAGTGTGTCCACCCTCTTCCGGCGCCTCTTCTGCAGCATGAGCCGCAGCCGTGGTAGCATCTACTTCGGCAAGGTGGCGTAGCTTGTTGTGATCTTGAGACAGAACTCTTCGTACTGTTCTAGCAGTATGATGATGAGAAGTGGTACTCGTAGTTGCCCCTGTTGTGGTAGCAGCATGATGGTGTTGCGGTTGTTGTGCATTCCCACTCACAAGGGATATCCCAGCCGTGTGAGCTAACAGTACCACCCATGCAAGCAGGGTGTGGCGTTGTCGAATCATGGTGTTATACTACTGTATGCGACCTAACGGAACGGAAATTGAAGCAGGAGGGGACAACTTGGACGTTATCTCGTGTTCTGTGGATTGCTGCTTTCTCGATCTCTGGAGTCTCTACCTACTAGCTAGTCTAGTAGTTTCAAGATGATATATTTGGTTGCCTTGGCTCTTTGGATGGATTGTCACTCTGTCAGTACCTAAAGCACAATCTCTCAAACATGTCCTGCCCTAACTGCAGTTAGATTATAGAGCAGACTAGATAAAGACGCGTGCTTACTATTGGTATTATCAATCAAGGTTTAGCTATTGCCAATACCAAATAGTTACATGTATTTTCCTTTGAATTCCACCCAGTTGTTCTTAGTTATCCTGTTCGAAGTTCGACCAAAAATAATTTTGCTACCGAGCGTTGAGCTTGATTGAGCATCTTAATCACACAACGTGTTGCCGCCGGTCGACTTTGCGCCAAATTCAGCGCACTCATCTTTCTCGAGAGGTGCTCGAAGAGGAGAAAAATTTCGCTATCAACGGATTTACTTACTGTCTGATTATTATCAGATACTTGCAGAAGTCGACAGACGAGGGGACAATAGGTTCGCTTACTTGCCACTTTTGTATTGGCTACATGTAGTAGCAGGGTAGTTACAGGGGGCAGATTCGGGTACTGTACAGGGGAAGGACCGAATAGGTGAGTTTGATGGCCTACTTACAAAATACATTCACGAGTAAGCTACACGCAGACACATGCAAACTTTCCAAAAAATTAAGCTCAGCAGTTGCCACCGGCTACAGTTAAAAATCCAAAACCTATCAAGCTAGCTACTAGCTATTAGCTATTAGCTAGTCGTCACTCAACCACATTGGACGATATAGGGATAACCAAATATATTTGGACAGATAAAGAGTTAAATGACAATGATGAACGCTACCGCCAGACGGCAAAAGCCACGAGAAGTTGCTTTCAATTTGCTGCTACTGCTTCAGTTTTGGTGTTTTTTGCTTCACGGAGGTTCCCTACAGGGGGTAGCAGCAGCCGCCACGAGTATTACCAGTACCAAGAAGCAGCAAGTACGCTTGAGAGGATACCGTTCTCCTAAAAGTACTCGCAATCGCCATCTAGGCGTACAGTCACAGTCACAAACAATTGCTGCTACATATACCGTCAAGATTAATACAGCAAAAACCAAACCAAACCCAGAAGAGCGTGGTTTGAACTCCATGTTTGAAAATACGTCGGCACAGTATCACGTTCTCACAAAATACGAAAAAACACCCGTGATCCTGGTGCCGGCGTTGCAACAAAATGCTGCCGTTCCAGTGGACAGAACCACGGACTACTCGACGATCAACAGCCAGGAAGCAATAAATGCCGCCACAGAGACAGCAACAGATGCTACTGCAAAGAAAGGTTCTCCAGAACCACCACTTCCACCGCCAGTTCTTCCAAAAGAGGTACCAGAGTTTATACCTGTAGAACCTTTCAAAGAAGAACCCAAGGGATTGTTTGCTCTAGAAATGATCACGGCCAGAAAAGGAGATAAAACATCGACCAAAGGAACAGGCAGTAAAGTCAAGGGTGTATCCAAGGGTACTAGCAGTGGTGTCGTGGAGGACAATGCTGCTAGGGAAGAAGCACCCAAGACCTCGCCATCACCAAAAGACGCCTCCTCGGATGACGGTCCTCCTCCTCCACCACCCACACCAGACTCGGCAGATTCAGAGGGTATTGTACCACCCACGCCACCTCTTGTAGAAACTTCCGAAGATGAACCACCTTCTAAGCCTCCGGCCAAAGAAAAAGATGCCAAGGATGGGACGGAAGAGGGAACAAAACCTGCACGTAAGTCATACTGACATTCGCTGGAACAGCTGTACTGGATAATTGATCAGTCCATAAAGGATCGTCTGACGCATTGCACATTATTCACTTGCACCCATTTCTTCTTGTATGTCTTGACAATTCAGCCAAAGAAAGTAGCAAAGGTAGTCCAGGACAAGGGAGAAATGCTGACCCTTCCATTACTACTTCTTCTGCAGGCCCGAAAATGGTAGAAATTCAGCTGGGCTTTGAGTACCAACTCGTGTCCGCAAAGGAAGCGACCAATGAAGACTATGCCGAGCTGGCCAAGACAACCTCCCGTCTTTTGGACTTTCAATTCCGAAGCTATTTCATGGACGAAGAGGATGTTGCCTTTTTATCCACCGAAAAGCTCGCCATTTATGAAGTCAAGACCGAAAATCATGTCATCTTTACCATTGCCACGTACTTTGATGGTGACTACAGTATCCCGTCGGCAGAAGCACTGACAGAGATCAGTATCCAAGGCATGGCAAAAGGAAGTTCCACCTCCGACTATTACCTCTATTTGCTTCAACAGATGGATGTAAGCAATCCCTTCCAATCGGTTTCTTCGGTATCCCTGTACTCTCAATACACCTCTGCTTTGACGGGACCAGAAGTTGGATTGAACGATCAGTCAGGGGACTCTACCAATCGAGCTTTTGGCGTCTTTAAAGTCGTTGTGCCGATTGTGATATTGCTTGTCGGTAGTATCGTTGTGGCTATGATCTATATGAGCTGGGTGGAGAGTCAATCCATTCTGCTGGAATTAGAAGAAAGAAAGGAGGAACATCAGGAGAAGCTGGATAGCGCAAGTCGGGAGGGCAAGGGCAAACCGCCCCATCATTCCCATGAGAACAAGACGGATGGTAATCGTACCATTACTTCAGATAGTGGAATGTCATCCCTACAGGACTCAGTCCAAGACTATGATGATGACGACGAGACCACCACGTCGGAATATTCGGCAAGATTTCTCGAAGATGGGGGGTCTCCTGCAAGGCCCAAGCACAGCTTAAGAGTTTCTCCTCGACTGCTTTATCGATCGTTTGTTCCAACTGAGATTTCGTCACGAGTGGATTTCGAAGAAATTCCTCTTCATGACCATGATGCCAACGATGGTCATAATAAAGAGGTAAAGCCCGTACCGCCCAAGCCCACTGCAAAGGAGGAGGAGGAGGAGGAAGAAGCAGAAGGAAAGATAGACGACACCCAGGAGTGTCAGCACGAGCATATGTCGATGATACAGGTCATGGACAACTTCGCCCAAGCTCTCAATTCGGCATCTTCCCAAGTGAACTCTAGCTTGCCTGATTCACAAGAGGTTGCCACAGAAGATAATATCGCTGAAACAAACAAGGTGCAAGACACGGCGGCGGATATGCCACGCGCGGACTCTAGCTGGTCTGAGAACCCCGATTGTCATGGTTCCGATGAACAAACCCTCCACGAAACGGACAGCGCTTCTGAACAAGTGGATTTGTCCTTGCCTGGTTCGCAAGAGACCCCCACAGGAGACATTTCTTCTGAACCAAGCAAACTGCAAGACATGGCGGATGCGTCACCCGCGGTATCTAGTCCGTCGGCGAATCCGGACTCTTGTGATTCTGATGAACAAGTCCCAAACGAAGCGGAATTCGTCTCTGAGCTTGATGCGTGCTCAAAAGACAAACAGGATGAGATCGAAGCCCCCAAGCTTGATGCTTCCGTTCCCGTGAATGAAGAAGATAAGCGTGATGAGACACAGCTCTATGAAATGGGAGAAGACGAAGAAGTGGTTGAGTACGAAGAAGTCGAATATGCGGAGGAAATTATAGAAGAAGAAATATTAGAGCCAGTTGCGACTGCTGACGCGACAGCACCCCCGGGCCAGGAACACGAAACCAAAAACGAGACAAGTGGGACCCACAATTCAAATGAGGGTGACGAGAGTACTAGTGACATGCCTGAAGCCGGAGAACTCGCAGGCGGAAATCTACGTGACTTCTGGGAGAAAAAGAGCAACAAGCAGGAGAGTAACTTGCGTGAGTTTTGGGAGCAGAAGTCGAAGGGGTTGAAGAAAAAAGTGTAAGAGCCAGCTTGGGGAATACTAAGCATTGATGTTGACATGAGGCAAGCATTGTTTGTGGCATCGGTGCTATTGTTTCTTAAGGAATGTAAGATAAGAAGTTTTTATATTTGCCATGTCGCAATCGTTCACTGGGTCTGTAGCGCCGGCTCTACAATTTCTCCATTAATGTGAAAGTCGTAAAACATTGTAAAGGTCTGCGCCTATCAAGTAATTAGCCATTTTGAGGCAGTGAATTTAAGGCACGTTCACTTCTGGTCCCCTTCGACCCGAGTGCAAAAGTAGTGTGATACTCCATTGACTTTCTATGCCGAGTATCACTGAACGTGACTGCGAGGACCCCTTCCCATATTCCCATATTACTCACTTGAACAAAAAAAAGGGATTTGGGAGGCGCGTCATCTTTCTACAAGATAAGCATTACAAGGATCCCCGAGTATGATATCGTCGCCGCCAAAATATGCACCAGTTTTTGGCCGACGCTTGTGAGCGTGTTGCCCCTGTAGGAACCTGATCGCGAAGAAAACACTAAGACCCATCATGCCTGCTGCAGCAAACGTGAAAAACCCTTCCGAACGTCGAACTG
>ENA-ORBV01016632-ORBV01016632.1-microbial-mat-metagenome-genome-assembly--contig:-NODE-16632-length-10649-cov-4.326334_pt1 | contig 10649 bp, 11 predicted proteins | sample MGYA00237777_ERZ505514 | MGnify/ENA primary metagenome ERZ505514 (study PRJEB26160, sample SAMN06269048) | microbial mat metagenome | isolation source: Oligotrophic lake microbial mat | place...
TACACCTCTCTATTCGTCGGCAGCTCAGATGTGTATAAGAGACAGGTGTCGCCCCAAAGCGCCATTTTGCGTCCATGATGAAATCCTTTTCTGTGGCTGATATAAGCCTATTCTAGCCTAAAAATGGTTATCCCCGTTTGCGTTTTTCCGCGATGAGCGATTCAATGCTCACACTATCATCATCATTAATCAAGCTATCTGCCAGCCGATTTTTGAATATCTCTCGTTCATCGGTATCCATCAATTCCATGAGCATGGCGAGTTTATAGGCGGTGGTATCTTCGCGGTTTGCTTGGGGTGGTGGGTAGTATTTCGGAGTAACCATTGCCTCAACGATGGCACTGCCCCAAATAATACTGATGGCGACTAATGCAAATCCCAATGGGATGAGCAGGACATCTGCATTACCTGAACCAAAGAGAAGAAAAATAGCGACCAACATCGACATTCCACCAATGAACATCGTGGCATTTTCACGACTTTTATTATCCATATAGAGTAGCCTTTTCTTTATCTATGCTCTATATCTCTATTGTACGCAAAAAAGAGGGTGTTGGTTGCGGAATATGGGGTGTTCAAAACGAGGTTACTGCACGTCTATGACACGTCCCTCAGAGGCACGTAATAATCTATCCCACAATGCCGCGCCAAGCCCTGCCCGCCCAAAATCGCGGGTGAGGATGACATTCACTTTTTGCGAATCGAGTTGGCGCATCCCTGCGAATAGGTTGTGGCTAATCGCTTTGAGGTCATCACGTTTGCCCAATGATTGAATAATGCCATAATCGGATAGATGATGACAATCTTCTGTGGCGATGAGCAACCCCACTTTTTCGCCCCGTCTGATATGACCCTGTGCCGTCTCTTTCATCGCTAGTAGCACCGAATATAACGGACCTGTGAACAATTTTATTTTGGCACGGGGTGAATAATGCTTGAGCATCTGACCAGGGGATGAGGTCGCCTCATCGGTTTTCAGATAGCGTGGCGCGAGTTGTACATTGGGCAAAATATGACGTAGCTCATCTATCAGCACACCACCCGGACGCAGGATAATCGGGGTCTGTGGATTGGTCAAATCTAGCACCGTAGATTCTAATCCGATAGCCGTTTCGCCACCGTCTAGGACAATATCCACACGGTCTTGCAAATCTTCTAATACATGCTGGGCGGTGGTAGCGCTAGGGCGGGTGAATGTATTGGCGCTAGGTGCGGCAATCGGCACACCAGATGCCAAAATGAGCGCCCGTGCCACTGGATGGGCAGGCATCCGCACCGCAATCGTATTCAGTCCTGTTGCGATATTGGCAGGGACATGAGGCGCACGCTTAAGTACCAATGTCAATGCCCCAGGCCAAAAATGGTCTGCGAGCGGTGCAACGATATGCTCTGGAATATCCACTGCCAAACTGCGTAATTGGGCTAAATTGGCGATATGTGCAATAATAGGGTCACTGGATGGTCGCTCTTTTGCCAGATAAATACGCTCCAATGCGTTGGCATCCAGCGCATTTGCACCCAATCCATAAACGGTTTCGGTTGGGAATGCGACCAACCCGCCTGCACGAATGGTCTCGGCGGCTATTTGGATATTGGCTTCATCAGGATGAAGTGGGTCTACCCGTAAAATGCGGGTTTTGGCAGAATACGACACAAAATCGCTCCAATAACTTATCTAAAAATCGCTGAACTTTCTTTATAAGGCATAAGTGTGGTTAATTTTTTAATTTGGCATCAGATAAGGCTGATTATTTTACATCAACATTCCCGACTAATATAGTCAGATAATTCTCTACACACTTTACAGTACCATTGTTAACGCTTACTCATAGAATGATGATAAATTAAAATCAATAGCAATATGACTCGGTTAAGTTATGTTAACTAACCCCTATACCAAAAAGGTGATTTATTTATGATTACAAAAATTCAACAGCTCGGACGTGGACAGCGTGTTATCGTCTTTTTTAGTATTTTTATCGGAGGGCTGATGTTACTGGTAGCACTCACCCTGTTGCTTATTACATTCTCTGTCAATTCATCTGTCCGCAATATGGCACAAGGGGTCATTGAAGGCATTACGGTGCGCGAATTTGCGACCTTGCCAGATAACGATGCCTATCCTTCTACGGTGGCGGTTGGGAGCGATGGCACAGTTTATACGGGTAGCTATCAATCTGGGGCGGTATGGGCAATCTCGCCCGCAGGTGTTGTACAAGAAATGACCGATACACGCATCCTCATCGCGTCTGTTGCCAGTATTGCCGTAGCACAAGATGGGACGGTTTATGTCCTAGACCGTACCAATCCATCTTCTGCCGCCGCTGGGGGCATGATTTGGCGTATTTTGCCTAATGACACCCCAAAGCAATTTGCCAGCATTTCTGATGGTCAAGACGGATTTATTGCGCCATACAGTTTAGCCATTGCCGATGATGGCAATGTGTTGGCTGTTGACAGAGGTCGCCGTGAGGTGTGGCAATTTGATAGTGAGGGCAATGGTGAATTTTGGTGGCGTGTTCCCAATACCGATGCACAAGCCCAAATTGCTTTGCCCACCAGCATCGCTTATGATGCGTCTACAGATACTTTTGTGATTGTCGCTACGGGGACGGGTGTGGATAATATATATCGTGTCTCACGCGATGGTGAACTAACCGAGACGCTCTATCGGTATAATGGGGCGGTGGCAGATTCCCCTGGATTTGTTGGTGTGAGCATTAGCCCAGACGGGCGTATTTTTTTGGCGAATCTGAGTCAGGGCGCAGTGAGCGAATTCACTGGCAATACATATACCATTGTGGCACAAGGATTTCGGGGAAGTAGTGCTGTTGCCTATTATGAAGGCAAGCTATATGTTAATAATTTTGACCAAGTGGGCATTGTTAATCCATTGGTACAACCCCGTTTGCCATTTGCCATTGATGAAGTCACCTTATTGCAGGCGGGCGAATAACAGCGACCTCCTCATATAAACAAATATAAACAAATATAAACAAAACACGGGAGAATTTTTCTCCCGTGTTTTGTTTATCATCGAAATGTCGTGATAACGACCAAAAAGTCGTGTTTGAGTCAAAAAAAACTAGGCAAAACGTTGTGAACCGCTTTGGTCACCGTCACGGAAACTGACGATTGCACCATAGAGGTCATAGTGCAGTTCTTCTAATTTCTCTGCCATTTCATCCACTTGGGGTTTGAGCCAAGAGAGGAAACGCTCAACTGCCAACCCGCCGATTAAGCCAACGAAGGCGGTCATTTTCAAAATCATGATAGCAATTTGAAGTGCCTTGCTCACGGCTTTGAGGGTTTCGCTGGTAGATTTGAATTTGTTTGCCATGTCTTCTACGACAGGAATATCCATTTGCACATCTGGACTAGCCATAGGTGGTTTCTCCTTATCTCGATAATTATGTCAGATATATCAATTAGAAAATATTGAATTCGTCCAAAATACCATTAACGATGCTCATGGCACGTTGGTCGGCTCCTTCAATGAGGTCCATGGCTTTGCGGATGTTGCCCGCATAATCGCCACCATAGCTCATCATTTGTCGGATATTTGGAACTACTTGGTTTTCCATTTCGTCAAAGAAGCGGTTTGCTCCTTGTCCCTTCCACGCATCGCGTAGGGGATTTAATTGGTTCATAATCACTTGCAACACTTGGTCTTGAATGACGTTGACTTGTTGCATGATTTGTCCAAGAACGCCTTCAACTGCGGCGCGTGCAAATTTGAGTAAAATACCTAGTACCATGTGTCATTCTCCTCAGAATTAACCGAAATATCCGCCAGCTTTGCGGTCGCTAGATTGCAAGTCGTTGAGAGCGCCCATTAAGTCTTGGGAAATCTCGCGGAATTTGTCTTGAAGACGATTAATGCTTGGGTTCAAACGCCCACGCAATCCGCTTGTTAAGGCTTCGCCAGCACGTCCAACCAAAACACCGCTATCGAGTTGCTCGGCAATTTGGTTAATTTCGCGCATGGTATCTTGTAATAATTGGGCGGTTTGGGTGCATTTTTGGCTCATTTCTTGCACCATCGCATAATTCATCTGAATTAAATCTGCCATGATTCTGTCCTCCTACAGGGATTGATATGATAAATAATAAAAAAATTAACCCTTAAACAAGTTACTCGCTTGTTCTTCGGATTGTCTGAATGTGTTGGCGACTTGCCCTAGGGTTGTCGAAATGCTTTCTAACGCACGTTGCAATTTTTGTAAGGCTGGGAATAATTCGCCTTCCATTTCGGCTTGGAATTTATCTGCACCGCGTCCTTCCCAATTTCCATTGAGAAGTTCGCCCGTTTTTGCCTTCAACATTTGGAATTGTTGTTGAATTGCGTCTGCGCGTTGATTCATCATATTGCTCAATTTCTGCAATTCTTGATAATCTGCTTCGACTCTATCCGACATGAAATGTCTCCTTTATCAATAACTAAGTGTTTGGTGAGAATGAACAACCTTACTTAATCTTACAATACGCCCAAATTGTGTTTTGTGTCAAGACAATAGGAATAAATTCCCCTCATTCGTTAATAATCTGTTATATTTTAGGTAGGAAGGTGTTCAGAGGGGGAGATTCCCCCCCTGATTTATTAAGGGTCAGTGGGTGGTTCGGCAGGAGGTTCTTCTGTTGCAGGGAGCGTTTCTGTTTCTGTTGGTGTTGCCGTTGGGGTTGTGGGGGTTGATGGTGTCACGGTTGGCAGTGGCAACGGATTTATCTTCCGCACATCATCCAGATTGCCCACAATCATAATACTGCCGTCTGTGCTAAGGGTTGCCGATACCCAACCGTTAGTGATACGGTTACGAGCATTAACAAAGCTCACACGCAACCATGATTGATTGGGTGTGGTTGCATCAATACGCGCCACCTCAAATTGGTCTAGTCCCGCAAATATATTGGCTCTCTCCTCAAAATAGGCATATTCGCGCACATTGATAGATAAATCACCAATGACCACCAAATGCACCCCAAATAATTCTTCACTCGGCGCACTCGGATTTTCTGGGTCAAGCATGGGTAATTCTTCAATGGGTGTGCCAAGTACAACACTATTGAGGTTGTTATTGGCAAAGCGGTCTATCCAACCAAAGATGCCGTCCTCATTTTCGACATAGAGCCAACGCCCATTAGGGGCGATGCCATACACCGTAAATTGGTCATTGATGATGAGCGACAATAATGCCTCTGAACGCACATCGGATTCCCTATAGAGGGTGACACCCTCTGATGCGACCAGCAAAATATTAGGTGTGGTGGGCGGGGTGACTTCTATATCTACCACAGCCTCATCGGTGTTTTCTGCCAAATAGGTCGCGGTGGCGGCTTGAATATCCGCGACACGGGTTTGGACGGCTTGTAGTGTTATTGCCATTTCGGTCACGGGGTAGACGGCTGTTTCGGTGACAAAGAAGGCGGCTAGGGTTTGTTGGGCATAGCGACTGACTACTGTCGCAGTGTCTTGTATGCTCAATGCCGTTTGTTCTTCAATAGGTCTGCTAGAGCGGGCGGTGAGTTCCAACGAATAGACGATAGCACTTGATGTTTCATCCAATGTTGGGCTTGGTGTTGGTGTAGTGGTGATGGTGGCGCTAGGTGTGCTAGTTAGAGTGACAGTCGGGCTATTGGTGATAGTGGGTCTGGGGGTATTGGTCGCGGTGACTGTCGGTGTTGGGCTGGGCAAATCGGTTGCGGTGGCGCTGGGTGTTGTGGTTGGGATAGCCGTGGGTTCAACGGTGATTTCGGCTTGTGTTGGGACAATATTTGCCACCGCCACAGGCGCTTCTGGGGTGTTTTCACTCACCGAATCGGTAGAGGCTGTGATTTCTACGGTAGTTTCCACAGGGGAAGTTGCCTCTGTCGTGGATGTTTCTTCTGGGATAACCACAAATGTGACTTCGCTAATAGCAGACGTTTCTTCTGTCACAATAGGGGTGATTTCTGCGCTGGTGGCGATAATATCCACATTTGAGGCGGAAGTCGCTATTTCGGTATTGGTCACGGATGGCGTTGTCCCACTGTTGGATAACACGAATACAACCCCTAGCGCGATACCTATCATGATTGCCAATGCCATTAAAATGATAGCAGGCTTCATGGCGTTGGCACGTTTATTAAATGGGGTGATACGCACAATAATGCCAGTCGTATTATCGGGTGCGCCCCGTTCCAGTACCATCGCTACCAATTGTTGCATGGCAATATCGGGTGGTTGGTTGGTGATAATGGGCATTAGCTCGTTTTCGCGTACTAAATCCCATAAGCCATCGGAGCAGATGAGGAAAATATCGTCCGATTGGGCATTTACCCGCCGATAGACAGGCTCAACACCACCCGGTTGCCCCAAAAATGCGGTCACATTCATATTGCGACCTTGAGCCGCCTCTTCTTCTGTGATGAGACCTTGTGCGAGTTGTTCTTCTAGTACACTTTGGTCTCGGCTGAGGCGTTCAATAAGATTCCCGCGTAACCGATAGACCCGCGCATCGCCCACATTGAATAAGACGATCTCTTTAGGATGTACGATAATCCCAGATGCGGTTGTGCCAATGAGGGTACGCCCCAATTCACCGGCCTTCGCAATCACCGCATTATTGGCGAGTTGCATCGCGCTTTTTAGCCGATTTAACGGGTCTCGGTCTGGATTTTGTAGGTCATAATAGGCGGCTAGCAACGTATTAACAGCCACACTGCTGGCTTCTTCTCCAAATCCCATCCCCCCAATGCCATCTGCAACCACAAAAAACGCGCCTAGTGCTTCTTCGGGAGTATTTGCTGTGGGGATAACATAGCGGAAGAAATCTTCATTGCGTTTACGTTTACGCCCAACATCGGTTAAGCCAAAGGCTTCGAGCGATTTAGAAAAATCAGCCATAATTGTTTACTCACAAGACATAGAGGGCAGAGACTAGCCCTGCCCATCGAAACTAAAAATTAAAATGATGCGGTTTTGCTGGTGTTGCTGGTCATCTCAAATTCTATCACGGTGGTTTTACCCAATTTAATGGTGGCACGCGCCCCCAATGGATAGCGCCCACTGATTACCTCATCATTGACCTCAACCCCGTGTGTATTGGGTTTGTCTATAATATAATATGCGCCACCATCAAAGATGATGTCGGCATGTTCCCGCGAGACATTTTTATCGTGTTCGATATTGAGGTCATTCTCGCGTTTGCCAGACCGCCCAATCCAGAATAAGACTTTGCCAATAACCGCTGTTGCCCCTATCATGCTGGTATCCAGTGAATCGGTGATGGTGAGGGTGGCGGGCAAAAATACATTGGTGGATTCTTCTGCCAATCCTGCCATGCTCATGCTAATTTCGGCATTGGTCATATTGGGGTCATAGGCAGATGGCACATTGGTTGCATCGCCATAAATCATAAAATTGCCAGTCGGTTGTTCGCCATAGGGCATATCTTGGTTTGAGGATTCAACCCCATAGGGGGGCGGTGTATAGCCCATATTTTGCATCCCCTGACGCAATTCGCTAATCGAAATTGCTCCTGTCATGTTGGGAAGCGATGGTTGCTTAAGATTTTTCTCCCGTTGACGCGCAGACCGCACCAACCAGAACAATAAAAAGACGAGAAGCAAGACAATAATGCCAATAATCACCCCAACAATTGGCTGGTCAGCTATGACCTTGCCCAATTGTTGTACAAACGATGGTGGTTCTGGCGTTGGGGTGGGGGTATTGCGGGTATACCCAATCACCTGTGTAGATTCTGCCAAATCGCGTCCATCGGCATCGCGGGCGATAATCCGCAGGCGATATTCACCATCACCCACCCGCAAATTGTCTATTGGCACAAATAACTCGCCATTTTCGATGGTATCAAGTGCGAAACTGCGCGAATCGGTTAGGCTGTTGAGGTCGTTATTGATAATTTCGACCACCACCTGTTGAATCGCACCGCCATTTTGAAAGGTCAGTGGGATGATAAAATTTTGTTGTAGGGGGTCTGTTCTGGTCGTCCCGATGACGATAGCGGTGGTATTGACTGGGGCAGGATTGACAAATTCTGCCGTTTCACGGCTCAATACGCCTCCACTGGCATCTAACGCAACCACACGAATTTGATATTCGGCTTCTGAGACTAAACCGACCAAATCCACAATGGCACGGCGATTGTCGAGGTCGGCATCAAATGAGCGTACCACAATATCATTGGCATCGCGTAATTGAATGGTCACTCGGTCTATAATTTCGCCACCTTGCACATCCAAATTGAGGATAACCTGATTCTCTGCGAGGTTGGCTTCAATGGAATCTACACCCGCCCCGATGATGATGGTGGGTGGGGGTAGTTTGGGGTTAATAAATTGGCGCTCGTCACTATTGACCAATTGACCATTTTGGAAGGTGCGAATCTCGATGGTGTATTCGTTCTGTGGACTCAATGAGGCGATATTGACCGCTATCAAACCCGATGCGCGTACCGCATCCATATCAATGACGGCGGTGAAATCAAGTGGGTGAACCTGCGCTCAAGTCCGCGCCAGCTCGACGATGGCAGCGTGCGCTGGGACGGCATCCTCTCCAATATCACCCAGAACAAGATGGCTGAACTGGAAATACTGCGCTCGCGCGAAGACCTGAGCCGGATGTCGGCACACCTCGAAACAGTCAAAGAGCACGAACGCGCGCGTATCGCACGCGAGATCCATGACAACCTGGGCGGCACGCTGACCGCGCTAAAGATCGAATTGCTGCGCTTGCGCAAGGACCTGCCCCCGCGGTCAAAATTGGCGCTGCAGCACCTGCAATCGACCGAGACGCTGGTGGACAGCAGCCTGGACATGGCTCGGCGCATTGCCACGGAGCTGCGCCCGGGTATTCTCGATCTCGGTATTGTCGCCGCGATTGAATGGCAGAGCGCGGAATTCCAGAAACGCATGGACATACCCTGCGTGCTGACTTGCGCGCATGAGGAAATTCCCCTCAAGGATGGGATCTCGATCGCGATGTTCCGGATCTTCCAGGAGACCTTGACCAATATCGCCAAACACGCCGGCGCATCGCTGGTTAAAGTCGTGCTCGATGCGAGCGGGGATCGGGTAAGCCTCGTGGTCAGCGACAACGGCTGTGGCTTGACCAACGCAGACATGGACAAACCGCAGGCCTTCGGAATTCGTGGCGTGCGCGAGCGGGCGCTGAACCTGGGCGGCGAAGCCAGTTTCTCCACTTCCGGCGGCGGCACCACGGTTATGGTGAGCCTGCCAAGTTCGATCCCGGCCGTGTCGATCCCGGCCGCCACCGGGGATCCTGACGATGAAGAGGTGCTGCTTTTCGGTCGGCAGCTTGAGTTGTCGCTACTGGCGGGCGTGTCCGTCGACAGTCCCGCCTCCCGGAAAACAGGAAGACCATGATTCGAGTGCTGATTGCGGATGATCACGCCATCCTGCGCCGCGGGCTTGCGGGCATTATTTCCGAAACTGGGGACATGCAAGTCTGCGGCGAAGCCGAAAACGGCGCGCAGGCGGTCAGGTTTGTTCGCGAACACCCGGTCGACGTGGTCTTGCTGGATATCACCATGCCGGACCGCAATGGCCTGGACACGCTCAAACAGATGAAGAAGGAAAAACCGAAACTGGCGGTGCTGATGCTCAGCATGCATCCGGAAGAAATCTACGCGCTGCGGGCGATCCGGGCCGGTGCGTTCGGATACCTCAATAAAGCAAGTGCACCGGCGCTTCTGGTCGCCGCCATCCGGCAGGTGGCGGGCGGGCGCAGGTACATCACGCCGGCGGTGGCCGAAGTACTTGCCGGAACACTCGCGGACGACTCCGGCCGGCCCCCGCACAACACTCTATCCAACCGGGAATATGAAACCATGCGGCTGATCGCCTCCGGCAAAACCCTCACCGGAATCGCCGTCGAAATGTCTCTCAGCGTCAAGACCGTAAGTGTCTATCGTGCGCGCCTGCTGCAAAAAATGAGCCTCAAGAACAATTCGGAGTTGACCCACTACGCGCTGAAAAATAATTTGGTGGATTAGGTGGATTAAAGATTCTCCGCGCCTGGCCGATACACAAGGCCAAGCAGACACAGTCGGCATCGGGCCCAACATGAGTGAACCATCCAATCCATCCGATATCGCCAGGGAAACGCTGCGCCTGCTGGCCTCACGCCGCGTGGCGCCGAATCCGGACAACTATCGCCAGCATTATCAGGAAATCTGCGGTCAACCGGAGGGCATCGCCGACGCTGAACGTATGTTGCAGCAACTCGCCACCGATCTGCGCGCGCAGCCGCACACCACCCGTCTCTCGGGCACACTTGACAAGGCCGCGGGCGAAAAAAACTGGTCCCAATACCGGGCCGCGCTGATGGAGATGATCGAGCCCAAGGCGAATCAGGGTGCCGCCGCGCCCCTTTGGGCGCAACTGATTCTCGACCTGATGAGGCAGTGGGAAACCCGGCATAACGGACTCACTACCGCCAGGAAACGCGAGAGCCTGGAAAAAGTTCTCGGTGTCCCGGGTTCCGATGCAGCCAGACTCGCGACGAAATTGCAGAATCTGGTGAAATCCTGGTCGCTGACAGCGCCGGCGCAGGCCAAGGCGGCAGGCCCCACCCCAACCGAGGTACCCGCGGCAAGCCAGCAAAAAGATAGCGACGCCCCGCCCATGTG
>ENA-ORBV01016634-ORBV01016634.1-microbial-mat-metagenome-genome-assembly--contig:-NODE-16634-length-10648-cov-4.780626_pt1 | contig 10648 bp, 5 predicted proteins | sample MGYA00237777_ERZ505514 | MGnify/ENA primary metagenome ERZ505514 (study PRJEB26160, sample SAMN06269048) | microbial mat metagenome | isolation source: Oligotrophic lake microbial mat | place...
GTGCTTAACTATATCTACTGATTATGTGTGCGTCAATATGTGCGGCGCATATGCTCGGCCCTAATAAATTTCGGGCAGAACGTACCCGAAAAATACGCCGCACATTGAGACGCACACATGCTTCTGATGTTGCTACTCGTGACACGTCAATAAATTTAATGACGTGTCACGAGTCGTCATTACATTTTTAAAATGACGTGTCCCGGAACATTGCTTCGGGATCCGCAAGCTGATCAAGATGATACGAAAAGCAACAACAAAAGATATTTGAGTACTCTAATGCACGTGATAATAGCTAGCTAGTAGGGTTGGACATTATGAAGGAAGGATTGAATCAAGCTATTCGAAGGCGATGCTACTAGTAGAAGGCCACCCCAATGGCCTCCTCTTCTTTGAAAGGAACTACAAATGGCGCAAGGTTGTTTTCGAAATTGATCCCAGCGGGTCGAACAGCAACATTCCTCGACGAGAATTGATGAAAAGGCAGCTGTTCTGCTGGGAACGTTTGTGACGATGGATTGTCATGTGGCGTCCAAGAGTACTAGTACTGTTGACCCTGGGCGAAATTCAGCCGGCGAACTCAAATCCAAATGTCAACTAATATAGAATGCCAAGGAAAACCAATCATCTTTCCCATTCTCTATGGACGGCGGCATTGCATCCGCTCTTGGAAAGCACAAGCAAGTGGAGATGGCCGCCTTGTCTTTTGTTCGTTGGGGTTTTGGAACAACTATATTTGGAATCGAAATCGAAATCGAATGGCGGCCATTTGAGAGGGAATTCCACGTCCAGGTTTTGGCGGGGTGAGAATAGCGTGGCACGCTACTAGCATGCTCAAACCAATTCAATTGAATTGGCCAACGGGATGGATCCACAATTAAGGACAATCGGTGGTCCTCTACTTGTTGACCTGCCAAAATTGGCATCCGTGGTCTAGCAGTATCCAAATCCACCCAAAACCTCTGAAATGGGTCCGCAAGCCAAAGAAATGGTGTGGAAAACAAGTGAAGAATCGACGGGAGTCACAATTACCCTTACTTATGTAATCAAAATCGTACCAATCTACTTTTGGGAACCTGGCTTTTTTCGTCAGAAGGAAGGAAGGAAACCCCCTTTTGGGCGTGGAACGTGACAACCGTAACCAAGAAGCAATCAGTTGTTTGGTTTGCCCTACGACGACGGATCCAAATGCTATAGCAGCTGCCTATTCCGTGGCAGGACGGACGCAACCTTGTATTCGTGATTTACTAGGATCCTTTCATTGACATATCAATAACAATTTACCTTGACTGCGAGAGCGTACCAAAACACTCGTTTTGGTATGGGCTACATCTCAGCTAAGCTGGCTAGCTAGATAGTAAGAAGTATCTAGCCGGTAGGAACAGGTACGTAGCTAGAATAAAGCAATTAATTCTTTTTAAAGACTTACTAGCTAAGGAGTAGGAGGAAGCTAAAGCATTGACATGAAGGGCACGACACGATTTTTCACTAGCCTGGTTTTGGGCTTCGTTTTGTCGTCTATTCGAGCAAAAAACTACCCCAATAGTAGGAGTTGGCTAGCTACGGCCATCGTAGATGGAATATTGAAGTACCGTACGAATAATATCCTAATGTGCGGAATGTGGATAGCAAACACAACCGTAGAGGGAATGCTGAATCACTGTACGAACAATATCGTCAAGGTGCGGAATGTGGATAGCAAACACAACGTTTGTTTTTGATTCTGCACCTGGTTCAGATTACCAATCAATATCTTCCACTCGCTTGTGTCATATGGACAACTAAACTACTACGGGTATTTAGTAGCTAGTACTAAGTCGCAGTACAACGAGATTACTAGTCTAATTTTGGCTTGAGCTGGAGTGCCGCCCAGGTCCGTCAAACAAGAAACCAGCACATAAGTAGCTAGTTGCTACTAGGTAGAACTAGCTAGACCATTATACATGCAAGAATCAAGTCCGGTACAGTACAGGTAGGAGTACTCTGGTATTGTATCGGCTGACCAGCGGATATGCACTATCATCCACTGAGTTGCTTCAACTTGAACTGGCTAACCGAGAGGAAAAAGAGACTTGCTTCTGGGTTTCGCCAGCCTTCCTATCAGTTGTGCCTGTCATCGACAATTCCTTTCGACCTGATACATTAACTAGTAGCTGTCTGAATGATGCTGGGGCGACTTGGCCTTTCAGTTGTACTCCCGAGAAGATAAGTAACGCATCTCGTTGATAAGACAATATTAGACGTAATCATATACACCACTAAGGACCTACTAAGCTAGCACATGGAGCGCTCAGTCGCATTTACCAACCTGCAAACTAACTAGCTAGCTAGCTAGCTACTGTGGCGACAAGTAGAAAGGGTTAGCTGTGGTGCCTGTCGGTCATCGTCCATACTGTAGATTCGATCAGGTGAGTAGTACTAACCCTAACCACACAATCCCGCATTAGTCAAGCACCCTATCAGCATTGTGCCAAAGAGAGCATAGCTAGCTAGAACTCGCTGTAGGCCATTCTGGATGACTGACGTGTGGTTATGTGCGGTACTAACGCAAGACAAAACTACAGTAGCTAGGCACCCTGGCTCTTGGATTATGCTGTGAGTTGGCTCGGATACCCTGCCACCGGTCGTGTGGGCAGGAAAAAAACACCACAGCAACCAGTTAGTAAGTAGCATTGTCAGGTACCGGGCTACAAAACTGAACCAGAAACCAATATCTGCTACAGTTGAGTACTTTTAAGTAGTTTGTTTTGCTGCATCCGTCGTGGGGAAGCCGCCTAACATAAAGGAGCATGCAGGTCGTTTCGTTGGTTAGGAAAATTAGCTACTATGAAGTAATAGTGAACATGATAAGCAACGGAGGCCTTCAAAATGCAAGGATCAAATTTGTGCTGTGGGCTACATTAGCTTAGTTAGCAAATCTACTGGCCTCCACCGGCCAATAGAGAAGAAATGTTACGGGTAGCTATGCTACTCTGTAATCAGGATGGGAGTACTGTATTCACGAACCTTCTGTAAATTCTTTGCATCTGCTTTTACTACTGTACAGTACTTCGTACAAATACATGCAGGTTTAAAGGGCACAAAGGTAATTAATGCAAAGCAAAATCAAACACTCCGAGTAAACTCATTGATATCTGGTATTGAGTTCCAATTAGTGGTCATTTATTTTAACCGAAACTGTCGAATCTCATTTCTTTCGCCTCTATATCCAGTTTAAAAAATGAGACTACTAATCTGTAATTAAAGTCAAAATTATGGGAACAATAAATGGAAGCATCTTTGTCGTAGCTTGCTGGCGCGAGGATTATTTAAAAAGAATTCGTCGATTCCCGAGTTGAGTGTTTTTGAATACATAGGCCCTAAAAGATACCGGACTGGAGCAGTACTACAATTGTCCCAGTAGTAGAGCGACATATATTTCAAAACTGCTCCCTACTGTATGTTTTACCGCGCGAAAGAGAATTCCAGTTCTACTGGGACACCCAACATCTAACGAATTTTACCGGCATCCGTCACACAACACGATGGTACCGGTAACACACTTCAAAAAGTAGAAGCACTGGTTAATAGTTGGTCTGCCACAGTGCCTCCCTGAAGATCCTCACACAGCATTTTCTCTTCATTTCTTTTTGACTCTCGTCGTTACTATCCTCCCCTCCCACCCACTCTCCCTCCTTCACTCCATCAACGACTCTGTTCGTTAACTGACTAAAGATGACAACATTGAATACATACAGAGCTTACTCGACCAAAGTTAACACTCCAAGTACCAAGAACAAAGACTTCAACATGATAGATGTTGGTGGTGTATCCACCCCGTCTGCAGTTATTGCCATGGCCTCTCCAAACATGGTCGCCTCTACTTCCTTCAGTTATGCCTCCCTCCATCCACATGACGGTGTCAACAAGGGCAAGGCAAAAGCTACCGAGGAAGAAACCATTATTTTCACTCCTGATGAGGAGCACATGGATGCAATGCGCGTATCTCTTCCTTACACCAATGTACAAGGGCGCACACCTGACCGAAAGGAAAACACTGGTATTTTTTATGCCCCGAGTGATGCTGGAGTCACGCTTGACTGGAGTCGTAGGGGGCCAGGAACTTGTACCAGTTCCATCACGGAGGTTGACCACCACCACCACGGTCTAGATTATTACAGCAAATACGAAGAATACATGGAGCCTGTCATGCCGGCTATCCCAAGTCAGGAGGAGCTCGAAGCTGTCTATGAGCATTTGAGAATGCAGGATCGTCCTTCCCAGGACGAGCTGGCTAGGAGGTACCAGCTCATGATGACAACAGCAGATCCTGGTACAGGTTACTCCCATCCTTCTACTAGTGCTACTACTAGCTGCAGCATGGCTGACTTGGACAGCTCGAACGCCAGAAAGCAGGTTCACTTTGACGACCAAAACCAGGTGGCTCTTGGTCCCACCTTTCGTCGGTGCCGGCACAGTGGACGCATTATTCCCTGTCGAGCAACCCAGCGCGCTACTCTGAGAATGTCCAAATCTTCCACTGTAGCGCTCATCATGGCCAATGAACATACGGATTCGGACTTTCATCATGGTGATGTTGCTAAGGATCATTGCGTCTACAAGCAGGAAGACTTGCACAAGGGCAGGGGAAAGAATGCCCTAGATCTATCATTGGCAACGCAGACTTCTTGCAGTGATCTTTATGCCAGCTTTAGCAGCGATATGTTTGCCAACCGTCGCATCAACGAAAGTACGGCCAAGGATCATCATCCAGAAGTGAAACTAATTCACGTCGTTACCACCTCGGACGAAAGCACCAATGACAAGAAGGAACGCCGTCGTCGCCGTCATGGTATTATTGTGCAGTTCCTCAAGAGGCTCTTCTTGCCGTTGCAACCTCAAAACACTTGTACTGGCTGGCGCAATCACGATCATAAAAAGTGTCATAGAGCGGAAGGCAGTAATATCAAGAAGACATTTGTCATGAGTGTCATTGAAGAACCATCGGGGCACATGCAGATGGAAGAAAGTGGCGATGATGATGATGATGGCCAGGTTTCTTGCTAATCTGTGAGTAAACGGTGGACGGCCGAAAATGGATCAGTGGCACATGCCGGTGTCGTTGCGGGGCGTCCAATGACACCACTCTCTCCCCACATTGTTTGTTTCGGGCCTGCACACCGAGGCCTATGGATCAAAAGATAAAGTTTCAATCACTTCTAAACCTAATATATGCTAGTACACAGCTGTTAAAAGTTGAATGTATGTTCTTCCAATGATTAGAGGATGTACAAAATATGTTGTGAACGTCAAATTACATTTTATTTGTGAATGTCTATTATATATTTTAATATTTTAAGGTAGTCCAAACCAAATCCCAGTGTTCCCCGTTGCAAATAAGATCTTCTTTCCCAGTGTTTTTGCGTTGTTTGCACAGTAAATATGATCATGCAGGATTGGCCATGGTGGCTATTCAAGCTGCCGTCGCTCAGGCAGTCCTTCGGATTGCGCATTCGCTATCAAGTTGGGTTAAGCTTGGAATATCTGCTGTTGTACTCTTGGACTTCCTGATTTTGCCAGTGACGAGGCACTCAAGGCTTCCACGGCGACAGGGGAGACGCATTGGCCCATCTGCTGGGTTCGGCTATTCCATGCTCCGGCATGGCAATCAATGGTGGAGTTGCATAAAGGCATTCTCTTACTCCACTTCTCGTTACTCGGTTTCTTGTGGGTTGAGAAGGGGCACTGTCATGCCTGTTCTGTGACACATTTTCATCGCACTCACTCCAGCGCCCACTACTCTCATCCATCACAGTCGTGTTGGCCCAGCGCTTGCTGTCATCCTCAAGAACAGTTTCGGTGGGCATGGGAACATCAAGAACAGTTTCGGTGGACATGGAAAAAGAAATCATAGAAGGAATCATGATTTTGGTAGGTGTATAATGTTGATGTTAGTAGGTATTTTTGATAGTCGAGTTTGGTTTTTGTGAGTCTCAGAATTGTTTGTGATACTGAAATGATTTTACTCAAGTGACCAGATTAGTAACTCTGACTGAATCTTCTGCTTGCACTTTGTTGCTGGGACTTCAGTTCAGTGGTAAGCTACTATTATTGCGGATAAGTAATTTGTTGAAGTTACGTTCTAGTTCAAGGATACATTAAATAAAATACACGTGATCACGCCCTCGACACTGTTGACAGATGGCTTCTGACCTTTTCTCGGATCAACGTTCACGGAAATTGATGTTCATACTGAGTTCATTAGTTCGGATTTCATTAATAGGGGACGCCATCGACAGATGCTTTCGCAAAAACGTGAATCCCCAACTTCTTTGCTGACCATTTTTCGGATCAGCGTTCTGGATTCATTGGAAACTGCCGTTCATAACGTTCGCTGGAAACTGCTGTTAATACTGAGTTCAACATTGAAGGAATGCTGCCAGCACTCCAATTTGAGTGCACTCCCAGGTGTAGTTCACGCCCCATCGAGTCATGTGGTAAATCTTCGAATCTAAACAGATGTTGTTGAAGTACTCGAGTCTCGAGTACAAGGTACACATGAATTCAAATGGCCGTGCTGTAATTTTACGTGCCAACAATGTTCTATCTATTCTTAGTAGTTAAGTACATCCATCAAGATCAAAAATGCGTACGCCGGTGTTCTTCTTCCCTGGTTTCCGAAGACGGTGAACTGGTACTTCAACCACCCCCGCGTAGTTTGGCTGAGAACTTGAGAAACATGACTCGCCTGCCTTCTTTCCTTGTTGCAGTTCTGACCAGTTTTTTAAGTTAGACGCCAAGATTCTGAAGAGGGTAAACTTGCTGGTCGTGAGCAGTGCGCACAGTAGCAGTCAGCCAGATGGTTTCTGCCTGTCAGACAGACAGCAACTTTAGCTGAGTTTTCAAGCGGTGGACAGAGCAGTGTGCCATTGGAACCATCACCTGGGCTCAACATTATGCTGTAGCCTTAGAAGCCGGCCTGGCTCCTGCCTGATCTTGCCGAGAAGCCAAACGCTGGATGTCAGTTGTTTTTACAGGTCGGTAATAAGCCGGCCCTTTCACGATTGCTATTGACTTGGAATGATGACAAGTCTTGCGCTGGCCGGTATTTTGGAAAAGTGGTCCTGGCTTGGCTTGGAAGGATGGCAAGGCCGGGACAGCTGGCTATCCGCCGATAGCTACTTTTTGTCTTTTAGTCTAGCTAACGCTATTATACTGTAGCCTAGTTCTACTACTACTTACTAAAGAATACTGACAGGTGGGTGTACCGATGGGTTTAAAAAGTCGGAAGTATACTGGTCGCTTAAGTTTTTCTGTTTCAACGAGCTTAAAGGAAGTAACAGTAGCTAGTGGGGATACAGGAGTTGCTAAAGGCTACAGGGTTTTCCTTTAAAAAAATAGACGGTAGGTGTAAAACGATATTTAAATATATTCATAATTGAAGGGTTCGATTGTCTGGTAACGTAAATCTAAAACAAAAGAACCAAAAGTGATTGGGAGAGGCCACACACCCTTCTAAGAACACCAAACCACAGACTACGACGGATGGATGGATGAATTCAGCATTGGTGAGACTTGGGTGCAAGAACAAAACGCTTGGATTGGGTGACATTCCAATCTGACGGGGCTGGTCTTGACCTCTTTCTGCTGCAGTACAGTACAATACAGTACAGCAGCTGTACATGTCGTACGTCGTGTTGCTGGTGAATCCATACTAATGACCACCTTGCATTGCCTCGGTTTGTCTTTTCAAGGACGGTTTGCTTTGTCTTTTACATTCGTCTCGCGCATGTTTAGAACTCGGCCAAGGTACTACTGGCATTGCTGTGATTCGTACCCGTAGACAATCGTCGGCCTTGCCTGGATGGTCGATGATGATGACCATGCGAGGAACGTGCCGAGGATGACATGCCATGGTTGCTGCTGCTACTTGATTTCTTGTGACGTCGCGATCCCTTACTCGTGGCGCCGGTACAGATACTAGTAGTGTCTGGGTTACCATTCAAATGATTCATCCGAGCTTCAATTTCTTTTCGCTTGGACGCCAAATCTTCGTTGACAATGTGAATTTCATCCAAATCAATGAGATCCGTGTCCAGCATCATCAGTTCGGCTTCATCGGGTGCTTGTAACAAATCATCGTCATCATCCAATCCCAAAATGGACATTTTGGTCTTTTCCAAATCGTCGGCGATATTCGTCTCCGTGGTGCTGGATTCCGTCTTGTCCTTTTTGTTCGATCGTGTTCTGGACGAGGATCTTGAAAATCGACCACGACTCTTGGACTTTTTACTGTCGTCTTCCAATTTGCGACTGCTACTGGCACGTCCTCGATGATGACTGCTGGACGACATCTTTTTCCCTCGGTCCTTGCTCTTTTTCTTCTTGAGACCACTGCTGCCACTGCCACTATCACCATCTTTGTTTTCTTTGTCCTTGTCTTTGTCTCGAGATTTCTTTTTCTTTTTGCGTTCGGCGGCCGCACTCCCATCGACTTCATTTTTGATTTTCTTGACGGTTCGGGTAATGGATCGACTCACCATGCGGACCATGGTCCGCGACAAACTCCGCGTTCGTCCTCGACCATCGGAGGCTTCCATGGCACGACCTCTGGAGCGTGATTGTCGACTAGCCTTGTCATTATGGTTGTGGTTGTCGTCCTCGTTGGTACCACCGCTCGTGGTAGTGGTACTGGTCATGAGGGTCCGTAAGGATTGTCCTTTGCGCAAGAGTCCCATGGGCCGTCCCATGGTACTGGCGACGCCCATCATGACATTCCGGGCCGACATGGATTTGCCTTTGGAGGCCGACGCCAAAGTTGGTCGACCATCCGCCAACGATGGACGTTTGGACTTGTTGGTGAGTTCTCGGGACGGCGAATTGGAAGACGTCTCTGTCGAAGAACGCTTCTTGGAGGAGGATGCTTTGGTATCCGTGTCGTGATCATCCCAGAGACTGGCGGGTGTAATTTTGCGGGGCTGCTTTTTGGTGGAAGACTTGGCATTGTTGTTGTTGTTGGCTGTTTTTTCATTGCTGCTGCAGCTGGTGCTGCTACTTTTCCCAGTGGTGCTGGCACTGGCAGCTTTGGCATGACTGTTGTTGGAGCTGATGGCTGTAGTATGGGGAGCATCCGCTGCCGACGCACTGGATCGATGCTTGGAGTTGTTGCCACCGGCGGATGTTTTCCGTAGATGATAATGCGAATGATTGTATTGGTGACGTTCATGATCGACAATGATTTCCAAAGTGGGTGCATCAATGGGAAGAGACGAAGAAGAGGCTTCCAGATCATCTTGTTGGACCATCAGTGCCGGCGGTACTGGTGATGACGAAGGCCGTGGTGGTGGTTGCTGTTGTTGTGGCGTTTGTTTGGAATGATGTTGGCTGGCCTTGCTTCCTCGACTGTTACTACTTTTTATACTCTTGGTACCATGTCCAAAAGCACCACCCGTAGTCCGAGTTCGAAGGACTTTGAAACCATCGTCTGCTTTTTCTGGTTCGCCCGTGGTCCGCCTTCGAAGGACTTTGAAACCATCCTTTTCTCCTTCTGGTGTAACTAATACGGGAATTTCAATGATGGGTCCCTTCATCATCAAATGGTCATCGTTGTCGTCGTCGTCATCGTGAATGTCGTCGTCTTCTTCGATGGGGACAACATTATCCACTAGTAAAACAGGATCCAATTGTCGTTCTCGTCGATTGCTCGAGTCCATTTTACGAGAAGGATCGCGGACTTCCTCGTCCTCAATCAGAACTGTAAGGTAAGGTATATAAAAAAGAATTTGATATGAGTGGGTCCTTCAAGAGGTTTCCAACACTCAGATCCCAAACAAAGAGGAGCCAACACACAAATCAAGAGATCCTTGACGAGAATTCCCCAGCCAGAACCATGTATGAAGATGTTCCACAGTAGGGCTAGTCAAATCCCGCACATCTGATTCGACAGGAATCCACTCGTTACACACAAGAGGATCATCCCAACCACACAAGGAAACACAAGATTCCAAACGGGGAAGTCCTACACGAATCCATTGTCTAGAACCCAAAAAAGAGCTGGACCTACGTACCTGGTGATGATGAAGCATCGTGTTGTGAGGGTTGCTTTTTGTCGTGTCGTGAAGACGAAGACGATTGTTTCCGGTCCCACAATTTGCGACTCTGGTCCATGACATCAAAGGGCGATTGAAACGTGGTGGAAGTAGCATCCAAGGGAGGAGAAGAAGTGGCCAAGAGTAATCGAGCCGATCGTGGAGACGGAGGTCCCAAACCGAGGGCTTGGGCTTGCACTTTACTTCCGGGAAGCATAATGGGCGTTGCCGCAAAAGTGGAAGAAGAAGAAGAAGAAGGAACGGACGTGGCTTTTTGCAATTTCTTGTGGTAGTCGTCGTAGTCCTTGTGGTTGGCCACCACGGCTGTAGGGAGAGGCGTGTCGACGGCGCGTTTGTAAAAGGGAATGACATCGTCCTTGGTTTCTTGCAGGGCTCGGGATTGACCTTTGGCAATGGCTTTGGCCAAGGCTACCACGGTGGAATCATCGGAATCGTAATCGACCTCTTCCTCTTTCTTGTGTTGTTGTTGTTTGGGAGACCTTCGTTCCTGATCTGTCTCTTATACACATCTCCGAGCCCACGAGACTAAGGCGAATCTCGTATGCCGTCTTCTGCTTGAA
>ENA-ORBV01016635-ORBV01016635.1-microbial-mat-metagenome-genome-assembly--contig:-NODE-16635-length-10647-cov-6.227815_pt1 | contig 10647 bp, 7 predicted proteins | sample MGYA00237777_ERZ505514 | MGnify/ENA primary metagenome ERZ505514 (study PRJEB26160, sample SAMN06269048) | microbial mat metagenome | isolation source: Oligotrophic lake microbial mat | place...
AGGACTATTAATCCTTTACTAGTGTGTAATTTACCAGTCATAGCCTTATTTTTGCCAACTATTTCAGCAGACTTTACAAGTCAACATGCACACTGTAATCGTAACATTCACCTAATTGTCTGCATTTGCCCTTACTTTCATAGACTGTTGTTCCTTTGCTAGTGTGTAAGTTTACCTCTTATAGCCTTATTTTTTCGTGCTATTTTAGCAGACTTTAGCAGTCAACATGCACACTGTTAGTCTGGCAACACACACTAAAGTGTCTGCATGTTGCGCACTTTCGACATTTAAGAAAAGTCTGCACAACAGACCGGGTAGAGATCATTGTCTGTAAAGTTTGTAAATGCACCCTGGTGGCACGATTACAGACAATGCTCTTCTCTGATGGTGCAGGAAGGGACATTCCAAGTTGCTGCCATGGGTTGGATGTCAGACGTCAGCACCTGGTGCTTGTGCTGGGGGTGCCTGGTTGTGGCGGAGTTCATTGAACGCTAACGACGGGGATCATTTGTTTGAAAGGCCCTCATGCAGTTGCCTGCACTTGAATCTCACCAGTTTGGGTCAGACCTCTTGGCGTGTGTTCATGCGCGCGCAAGAGCGCCTCACACAGCAACGGTCCGGCCTGGGAGGTGAACATCATTTGGTCACAGGAACACGAAACAGATTTTGAGGGTTTGAGTGAATGTGTCAGCAGGGCTCTGGCACCCAGCAAGACTGACAGGATCAAAAACGCGGTGATCAACAACAACGATGACAAAAAATTCCAGATGATTGACACCAAGACTTCCAAATTTGTCAGACTTGTGAGTGCATTTCTGAGCACTGAATGCCAACATGACATCATCAGTCGTCTCAACGGAAAAGTCACAAAAGTCTCAAATGGACCCCGGCAATTTGTGAGCCTCTGTGAATGCATCACATCAACGCATGTGTGGTGACCCAACTGGTCACAGACAGGCAAAGCCAAACCTCTGCAGGACCTGCATCAATGCAATTGCTTTGCTGAACATTTGCAAATTCAATTCCATCCAAAAAACAACAAAATGCAAAACAAATGGAAGGACAAATGAGAAAACACAACGAACGACAACAAAGAAGACATCAATTTCATTTCAGGAATGTCAACAGGTGGTGTTGAATGCAATTTGGCTTGGACTGCATTTCCCTCTGAAATGCGCGAAGTCACTGATGCTGACCCTTGTCTGCCAAATCTGACCTTCAAGATTTGTGACAAACAATTGGCTGCAGGCGGCTGTGTCAGACAAGTTACATGGATTCAACGGTGCGGTCAATGTGGTGCCACAGTGCAAGTGCGCAGCGTTGCTCTTGAGCACAAGAGCTGTTGACAGAATGACAGTGGAAAAGCCATTGAGCCATTGCAAGACAAAAACTGCAACAACCAAAATGACCAAAAACAATTTGCATGAACACAGCCAGTGAAGAGAGTGATTCACAAAGCAATCAAGCAATTGCATCCCAACAAATTGAAGAGCATCATTCAAAAGAGTGAAGGAGCGCCATTCAAACTCAGTGGAAGCTCCAGAGTGAGAAATCTTCCACTGTGTTCATCCTTGCAAAGAAAAACCCAATGCTCAAGTGGGAGGTGCATCACTGCCCAGAAAAAACACAATGGATCACTGATCCATTGCAACAACTGCTCTTGGAGAGTGATTGGAAAATCACCGCAAAACTGTGGAAGAGCATCATTTGCAAGGCATCAGTGCTCCTGATGAAATTGCGGGGACCCCCCAGGCATCCAATCAGTCTGCTTTGGGGTCCCACAACAGAGTGTTGGGCAGTCCAGCTGGCAGTCCACTGGCAAATCAGTTGCTGGGACTCACCTGTCCACTGTTGCCTTCTCCTGTGAAACCCCCTTCACCATTCGCCGCTAACCCCCACCTTTTGTCGTGGAGTCTTCTCCCTCTGTAAAATGCGCTACGTCAATTTATTTTTCTACTACTACGTCAAGGGTAAGTTGGACCCATTTGAGAATAGGAATTCACTTGCACCAATGCATTTTTTCTTTGAAGACCTATGAGAATTCAACGCATTTTTCATTTCGTTGCGCCTTTCAATTTAGATTGCAAGCTAGCATGGGATCGTTGTTGGATCTTCATTTGAGAATTTCCAGATTGCCTAATGGAGTGTTCACATGGCAACGGGTGCAGCAAATGTCGTTGCTTCTTCAAACAAATTGTGACCAACCAAAACGCACACCCTCAAATGACGAATTGCATCGCGCACACTCCACCTGGCTGCAACTCGTAGCAGGTCGGACCCAAGGCGGCCATGGGTTCCTTCAGCTTCTCCAACTCCGCAGGAGGTCCTTGGGTGTCAAGGCTGACAACGTCGGCACACCCCATGGCTTCTTTTAACAGCCCGTCAACGTTCTTGAGATCGAGCAGTGCAGCATCGGCATCCGCATGTCCCTCCCGGCAAACGACAAAGCCATCCTCGGTGGGACCCACGAAAATGTAAACAAGGCAGGTGTCTTGTTCGTTGGCTTTGACCAACTCCAACAATTTCAGGATGTTGGCCATGAATTTGTCCTTCATGCCCTCCTTGATCTTGAATTTGGGGACAATGGTCACGCAAACATCTTCTTTGAGTGACATCTTGGCTGGTGTCGCCACAGGTTTCTCCTTTGTGTTTCCAATTGACGGCTAAAGAGAAGCATGAACGATTTCTGCTTTGTGGTGCCTGTTCATCTCACTAAAATTATGAAGATCCAAGAGTAAACCATGGAGAGGTTCTGGAATGTCAAGCTTCTGGAATGTCAACTTCTTGGTTCACATGGATTTCTTAGTTTAGTCACGGACATCCGTTCACCAGCATGCAACATGCCAGTGCGCCAGCCATTTCACTATGCGGCAGGCAGACGTATTCTAACTTGTCACTTACAAAGAGAGCCAGGAGAGATAGCGGTGTCAACTTTGTGCAACTCTTCTGGTTGGTGTCAACTTTTGTGGAACTCTTCCGGTTTTGTTTATTATCGATGCATCTTCTGGTTTGTTGTCTGTCAAAAAACAAACGCAGCAAAAACAAATGAAGGATAACGATAAACAATGATTACATCTCCTTTATCCTCGGGGCTAATGCTGGCTGGTAAAGTTATCTTTTTAACAGGTGGTTCTACAGGTATCGGGCAAGATTGTGCCAAAGCCTATGCCGCACAGGGCGCCAACGTGGTGCTTTGTGCTCGCCACGGAGACAAAGCGGCCCTTGTCGCATCTAAACTACCAACCACGTTTACAAAAAAACAGCAGCATTATGGCATTCCTTGTGATGTTTCCAAGGGACCTGAAGTAGAAGCAGCCATTGAATTTATTCTGGACAAATTTGAAGGCCAACTCGACGGCATTCACAACAACGCAGGAATTGTATTTCCGGCGAAAATGTTGCAGGACACAACCGAAGAAGAATGGGATGATCTCTTTACTGTGAACCTCAAGGGTGTGTACTGGACCACCCGATATGGCTTGGACGCCCTCAAAGCATCAGGGGGTGTTATTTTGAATACATCTAGCATGGCAGGAAGCATCGGCCAGGCCAGTCACTGCGCGTACGCCGGCACCAAGGGTGCCATGGATGCTTTGACCAAGAGTATGGCTCTGGACTATGCACCCTATAAGATTCGAGTCAATGCCGTGTCTCCAGCGGGAGTGTGGACGCCTGCCCTTCGGAAATGGTGTCAAGAGCAGTCCAGTCCCAATGAAATTGAGTATTACCTCGACAAAATTCACCCGCTGGGGTATTGCCCCGAAGGAAATGTCGTGGCCGATGCATCGGTCTTTTTGTTATCCGATCAAGCGCGCTTCATTACCGGATGCATACTTCCCGTGAGTGGCGGCTTGGAACTGGGCTACAGACGCTTGAATTAATAAAACGATCTGCAGCCACCAGAAATTCAAAACTAGGTGGTTCTGCGGGGGTAGTGCTTACGCGCGGGCACATGCTTTTTTAGATTCGTTGAGCAACGAGGAAGGCATTCATTAGGATGCAGTACAATCGCAGATCGAGAATGCACTTTTGGTTTCGCATGTGCTTGCATCGTCTTGCTCTTCCACATGTGCGTTTTGAATGGAGATGAAAAAAAATCTAGACGGTCATTAAAAAATACAAGCACAGAATGCACAATGACATAAAATGGCGTCAAGCTCTAGATACTATGGACCTCGGAGGCTTTCAGTTACATGCTCTGCCTCCAGAAGGGCAGCATAGTCATTGATTGTGAAGGTCTTCCACACGGGTTGGTTGAAGGGCGAATAGAGCGTGCAGTACCTTGAATTCCCAGCTCGATAAAGGTAGCATATTAGGGTGCTACCAAAGTTACATGTCAAGGAAATTTGTGCATGGGTTCTTTACAAAGGCAGTCGTACTCGACCTGTAACTCCTCCGTGCTTGGCTTATTGTTGTAATGCCCATTTCTTACAGGGTTATCATTGGGGCAAACCAAGTTTTGGCAGCTGGTGCACATCTTGCACTTATGGCACCAATCAAGGTCAGGTTTGAAACGAATTTCCTTTTGGCACCTATCACAACTGGTATATCTGTCTCCTTCCCGAAACCGAGAGTCCATGTCTCTGTTTCCACAGTCGAAACAGTAAACACGTCCTCTGAAATCGTGATCGCGAAAGTTGTGGTGTCTCTTTGCCGAATACAACTCGTCGCTAATTTGTTGGCGACGATCGACAACACAACGACGACCGACAACACACTCAATGCGATTCGCACATGTTTGTTTTTCAATGGAAAGTGCCTTTTGTATGCGCTCCTTGATACCCCAAAAGTCTGCCTCCACCAGCAACTTAGCAACTTTTTCTTGGTCGTAAAAACTTGGCAGACCCCCAAAGCGAGAAAAATGTAAAATTGCCGAAAAGCTAGCAGCGTCCCTTTCGAGGATGGTATAAACGCCATCTGGTGGTTTCGAAAAGTCAGAGTCGGGGTTCAAAAGCGCCGAAAGAAAGTCGCTTTGCAAGGAATCCACATCTTTCTGGTCGACGCAAAACAAGCTTCCACCCACATTCAAAGAACTTGTGATCTTTTTCATTCCGGTTTTCTCCTTGGCGTTGCCAGCTGTCGAAGCCTGATCTCCTTCGGCCATGATTGTCTGTTCACTGCTTGAAATTAAATTAAAACAAAACGTGCTGGTTATTGCTTCAAATAGGAAAAAGTGCCATAGCTGTGTAACAGTGACCAGGTCGCTTTGATTGTTTTAATTGCTCGCGGCTGGTGCATGAAAACTCGAAATACACGGTGTGGGCAGTTGGACGCCTTTTTCGGATTTTTCTTGAACCCAAGTACTGGAGCCTAGCGTTCCACGTTTTCGATTCTTACGGTTCCATTTCCTACTAATAGATGAAGGAAAAGAAAATGCCAAGAGGTGTTTTTGCGTTGAGTACCAAGAAAGCCTTTTAAATTTCATTAATTAGCTCCGTAGGCACTGTGCGTAGATCGTACCAACTTGTATCTGTCCGCGCCTTGAGCTTTGTCACCAGTACTTGTGTACGTCCTGTACAGCACACTGAAGTACCTCATGTTCGTGAATTGTTGGTGGCATCGTCAGTGTCTTTGTTCTCCTCTTCTGCTGCAGCAGCCGCTGCTGCTGCGTCCTTGATTGCTTTCATTTTGCGTTCAAATTTCCGAACAGGACTCTCTTGATTCAAAAAAGCCTCGGCTTCCGCCATCATCGTCTGGTCGCCCTTGCCGTCCTTCATTTTGCCGGCACTCTTGAGGCGAGCCAGTTGAGATCGAATGTCGTCTTCTCGTTCCCGTTTCGCTTGGGCTTCAGACTGTCCCGGTCGTGCCATGAACAGAGGAGTAGCTGGAGCGGTAGTAAATTTGGCACAGCCACTACCACTGATGCTTGGGTGTCGGGTGGGCAATGCACTTGTTGCTGTCCATGTAAAGGCATCCGCCATCATAACACCTGCTCCAAGGGCCATCAACAGAAAAAGAAAGCGTCCACAAGACGAGCGGCTCATAGGACGAGTGGCTGAGGATGACGATGTAGTAGATGCCATGGTCTTATTTGATTTTACCAATGATATAACAATGCTTACTAAGTAGTGATGTTCCTAGTTGATAGATTAATTTGTAACGACATCAACCCTACAGCTCGCGAAATACTCGCTGCAACGTGGTCACGACATCGTTTCTCTTACCGCGTACGGTAGGGCTACGGAACTTGGGCATCTCGACGGGAACTTTTTTCCAATGACATTTCACAACGTTCTTTCAGAATTCTGCATTGTTGTTGCTGCTGACACACATGGTGCAAGCTGTTGGAAGATGTGTGCATCCACAGCAAATTGTGCCTTTGAGAATGAATGAGGCAGTGCATGGAAGACTCCAGTAGAAAGTTTTCCCACAAGAAACAACACTGCAGCAGAAGCCACAATTGCTGTGAAACTGATCTGTTTCAAGAAAAAAATTGTTCAGACTTGTGACAAATGTTCACAGTGCATTCAATTCAAGTGCGGTGAATGTCTTCTGCACCAGTTGCAGCTTTTTTGCAATGGAGAACAACAGCCACACAAAGACATCTTCACTGCATTTGGATGATCTGTGTCCTGTCATGGGGATCAAAAAGAAATGTGCATCATCGTGATCTGCAAATGTTCACACACAAGACACATTTTGATCAACCAAACAGCGCTTTTGAACTGACAGATCTGTGTTGCTTTGTCACTGTTTCTGACAAAATTGTGGGTTTGTTTCATTTTCAGAAACTGTCGGGGGCAGAGACCATGTCGCACCTCCAGAAATGTCACGGACGCAAACAATTTTCATCTATGCAGCGCCGAGGGCACATCGGAGCAAAAACCATGAGATGAATGCACAACATCTTGCATGTTTTGCATCCAATTGACTTGCTGTGTCTTTCTTTGCAATGATTTGAAAAGGCTTTGAATCTCAATCAAACATTTTTCATTTGTTTCTTCAGCGATTTGCAATGAAGTGTCTTCTGCAACATTCTTTGGGATCAGGTTCAAACACGCAAGCAAGAACTCCAATTGTTGTGTGTTTTTCGTGCATTTTTAAATCTTTTCAGATGTCATGTAAATTCAGCATCATTTCAATTTTTTGAACGTGTCATCATGCATTGATTGCATTTGTTTTCGTGCAGTTTCCACTGGTCTCCTGAAACATCACTTCAGGGAACTTTGTGAAGGAGTGAGCATCAAAATGTTCTCTGGACAAGCTTGCAGATTCTCCAAGCTTTTCTTTCAATTTTAATTTGGCACAATTCTCTCATTCTGCAATGCAAACATTTGAATTTAACACAATTCTCTCATTCTGCAATGCCAAAACTTTGGTCCGAATCAGCTTCGAACAACTCTAGTTTGTGTCTTTCAAATCATTCTTTTCTCGTCGCGGAATTTTTTCATTGCCTGTGTTTTCATTGCAAAATGCAGGCAAACATGACACAGTGTCCGCAAATGTCTTTTGCCAATCTGACATGTCAGCAGCTCTCTGGCAGACAACCAGAGATCTCGACAGAACATTTCCCCCCTTTTGACTGTGAATGTCATTTGAAGCCAACATGCAATTCACATGTCTGAAACACTGTTTTTTGTTGGCAGACATCTCACTGTGTTGGCAAATGCATTGAAACATCCCAATGCATCTCCCTTTGTCTGAGCAGTGTCCAAAGGCAAGAAATTGTCAAAAATGGTTGGGAGACATTGCTGTTGGGTTTTGTTGTGACTGGCCCTGACCCTCTTGTTGAATGTTCCTTGAGGGAAGGCGAACATTCAGGCACAAGTGATTGCAAAGACACCACAGCTCACATTTGATTGCAACAAAGAAGTCTTGGGCATTCACTTCCAAGTTGCAAGTGCTGTGCCCTTTGTGTTCACTGGCTCTTACAATGGTCGTGCAGCCTGAATCGAGTTTTGCCGTCTGTGTTGACTGGCTCTTAGGTACAGGTGTTGACTGCTCTTACAGATGTCGTGCAGCCTAAGTGGAGTTTAACCCCGACTGGCAACTTACTAAGGAGTACGGTACGTGAAGTTCTGCCCCTGGAAGCCCGACTCACTTTTTCGAAACCGAGTGCATGCAGTACTGTATTTTAAATTTTTAATCCTTGCACCAATTTTTGCTTCCGCGAGCTGAAGTGTGCAACCACACAAACACGATAATCCATGTCAAAAAGAAACTTTGGATAGCCACAAACAACACTCGGCGACTTCATCGATTCGTGTGCTTCCTTAATTGCGATATTGCTTAGTATTCCATCAAATTGGCTCCATGACATCTGAAAGTACCAATCTTGGTCCTACCCCCGACCTACAGGTAGAAGATGATGAGATGTCGGAGGTGTGCGAGCCAAACGAAATTGGGGTTATCTCTGCCGATGTTGATGTTGACGGCACAGCGTCTTCCACTTTGCAAGATCTACAGGATCTACAGGTCGACGATGAAGAGAAGGCAGAGGTGTGCGAGCTAAGCGATCTTGTGGTTAGCTCTGCCGATGGTGACGGCGCGACTTCTTCTACGGTGGAAGAAGCTCATGCGGCTTTGGAGGGAGGAGAAGAAGCTTTGCAAAAAGTCGGGGAACAACAAGAAGATGGGCCAGCAAAAGACGCTGCTAGGCGATTGGAAGGGAAAACTGACATGGAAACAACAGCGGGTGCAGTTCAAACTACTACATCAGAGAAAAGAAACGTTCTGAAGTTTTTACCCAGTCGACCACCGGCAAGTGGAGTAGTTCGTTCCACCTTTGTCCCTCTGAATAATGACACCGAAGAGGTTTCTCAAGGGGGTGATCTTGAAAATGAATTCAATATCTCTCCTGGAGATGATCAAGTAGCACGTCCGTCCTTTTTTGCCAACGCCGCCAACGTCTCCAACGTCTCTCCACCCGCTCCGGTAGAGACAACTTCCGCCTTTTTGGTCGAAGCATCGCTGGTTGCGGATGACCATGCCGAAGCAGTTGCGTACGGCCCCGCTGAACACGTTTTCATGGCAGAAGAAGTGCATGAAAAGTCGGTTTCAGGGCTTGAGAATGTTATTTCATTTCTCAGGACATCCAGAGGGCTTCTGCTTTGCTTGGGATTGTCCCTTCTAGTCGCAGGTGTGACTGTAACTGGCGTTCTTTGCTCGGGAGGGTCATGCACTTCTTCCCCTGCTCTTGGGAATCAAGCAGTCAGCACCGCGCCGTTTGGGAGGCCCACGGTTGCTCCCACGGTTGCTCCCACGTCAGCTCCACCACCCGACAAAAACCTCCTAATACGGGCTGTCCTTCCAAATTACACTCCAATGTCACTTGACGATCCCTTTTCACCCCAAAGTAAAGCTTTCTCATGGCTTGAAAATCACACTTTTTTGGAGAGCTTGTCAGAGACGAGAATGCAAGAGCTCTTTGCAATGGCAACTTTTTATTTTGCGTTCAGTGGTAATACTTGGGCGGCATCAGGACCAACCAACTATCTGAGCTACAGCGAGGCTGTCTGCAATTGGGGAGAGGTAGCTGGATGCAGTGATGGAAGCTTGCAGTCGCTTAGACTAGCAGGGTACAATTCGTCAATGACGATGAAACTACGAGGGAAGATGCCTCCAGAAATTGCCATGCTCTCCTCGCTCCAGAGCATCCAGATCATGTACACCGATTTGCAAATTACCCTGGCGGATATGATTCCAACAGAAATGGGGCTGATGACGTCCCTTGAGTATTTGGAGTTCACGTCCAGCGTGTCTGGGACTATCCCAAGTGCGATAGGTTTGCTAACGAACTTGAAGGCCTTATATGTTCGCCAGAACAGCAACCTGGCAGGCACGCTGCCAACTGAGCTGGTTAATCTTATGGTCCTTGACGTTCTGGATCTTTCTAAGAATCAACTGACAGGAACCATGCCTCGTGAAATGTTCCTTCTTACATCTCTGAAAGAACTTTATCTATCTGACAACCTACTGGCTGGTCCCTTCCCTACAGAATTTGGTTTGCTTACAACTTTGATAAGATTGACTCTTAGAGCCAACGTCAACATGTTTGGGACAGTTCCAACGGAGCTGGGGCGCCTCACCGCCCTGGAAGGTCTATACCTTGCTGGTACTCAGCTGAATGGAACCATTCCAAGTGAAATGGCATTGCTCACATCCCTACGTGAAGCTTACTGGGAAACAAATCAACTATCTGGCCCTTTGCCGACCGAATTGGGTCTGCTGGCGAAGCTGGATGTTCTCTATCTGCACAGCAATCAGCTCAATGGAACTATACCAACTACCCTTGGCCAGATGAAAACTTTGCGAAACCTATGCCTCCGATACAATCGCTTTTCAGGCCCCATTCCTTCACAACTCGGAATGCTTTCCAACTTGAAAATCATTCAGCTAGAATACAAGTCTGTTTCTGGGGTACTCCCTGAGGAAATGTGTGCCTTGCCCCTTTCCAGATTTCAATTGGATTGCGGTGATAATGCGACATGCCCTGTGGGATGTGGATGCTTGTGCTGCGGAATTGATGATCCCTGCAATATGTTTTGGCTAAGATAATTGATGGTAGTTAAATTTTGACTAATTTTGACTAGCTAGCAGATTGTTTTTGAGGGCAATTAATACGTACGAGGCGCAGTTCTCCGTGTTGTGGGCTACTGGTAGATGCGAAGTAGCAAATTAATAGCTCACATTCGTTTGGTCGCAGTT
>ENA-ORBV01016636-ORBV01016636.1-microbial-mat-metagenome-genome-assembly--contig:-NODE-16636-length-10647-cov-4.670766_pt1 | contig 10647 bp, 8 predicted proteins | sample MGYA00237777_ERZ505514 | MGnify/ENA primary metagenome ERZ505514 (study PRJEB26160, sample SAMN06269048) | microbial mat metagenome | isolation source: Oligotrophic lake microbial mat | place...
CAGCGTCAGATGTGTATAAGAGACAGCCTCCACACCCCCCGCCTCCACCACAGCCTGCAAGGGAGAAGCGAGAATAAAAAGTGTTTGAGATGACCAGCACATCAGCTGACAAACCGTCAGTCGCCACTTCGCCGAACGCTAATCTATTACTGACCTCCTCCTCCTCCACACGCCCCTCCGCCGCAAGCACCGCCGCCGCCACAGCCTGGTTTTGGAGGGAGAGATAGAATTTCGGATTAGTTTTGTTCACAGAAACAGAAACTTAGCCACAGTTTGACAGTCGTTCGAAATCTAAACCAAAATAGGAGAACGAAACTACACAGCTTACCGGTCCCCCCACCACACCCCGCGGCGTACCACCCGCCGTACCGATATCCATCGTCGTAGGTGCCAGTGGATCGAGACCGTTGCCGCTGATCCAAACCGTATTTGGTAATGATATTGTTCGGTACCATGGCTCCTGGACCTGGCGAGTCAAACTGTGCTCTTGCAAAATAAAACGCATCTTTCAATTCTTTGTATTTCTCTTCACTGGCCTCATATTCAGCAAGCTGGTTATGGTTGAGACCTTTTGGAGAACAAGCACAATGCGTAAACAAATAGGTATTGTAATCCTGTTGAGCTTGAGAAAGCGTCCTCTTTAAGCGTTTCAAGAGAATGGCCCATCCCTCGCGGGTATAAACATGGTAGTATCCAGCTGCCTTGCCGCGCGCCAGATAAGGGTACGGGACACCAAATAAATAGTTTTCTTTTTGTTCATTGGCGTTGACCCCTTTGGTACGACTTCTTGGATTGGCTGGAATGAAAGTTGGCTGTCCTTCGTAGATTGCATCTGTACTGAGCCAAACGGGTGGTGCAGTTGAATCGGGGTTGTCGAAGGTTGCTGCAAATGGCGCATCGAAGGTCGGTTGGTGTTGGTGTTGTGCTTGTTGGCTAGAGTTTTCAGAAATGTGATTTGCAGTTTGATGGTTCCATGCGGGGCTCCAATAATCTGCTGGTGGTTCACCACGATACATGCCACCCTCGACCGCATACTCCGTCCCATAGGCACTCTTCCAAAGAGCACACGTGGATTGAAAGGAAACATCCAGTGTACCACCACTGGTCCGATCGTTCAAAGAATCATCGTGATGAAACTTTTTCCCTGCCACAAGAATACAATCGTCCATGTAGCTTTTGATACTCTTCAAAATGTGCGTGTGCCATATCAAATCAATCTGGATGGACACATAGCGCCGTCGTGCAGTACCGTATCCAAAAAGTAAAAAAAGTTGAGCACAAAGGCCAGAACAACAACGTTAACCAAAAAATGGGCGTTACGTTACATACCTGATAGGTAGGGACCAAAGGATTGATGCTGTTGTTGTTGTTGCTTCTATTATGACTGCCATGGAGCTGCAAAAACATAATGTAATGCTTGACACCTTCGTCCAGAAAGTTAACGTCCGAGAATCTTGATCCGGAAACTTGCCACAGAAAGCTAGCTTGACGCTTGGTCGATTCTAGCAAGTCGAAATCCTGGAGAAAAAAATCCAAGTTGAAAGCAGTAGCAGTGGACGACACTAAAACGCTATTCGTCATCGTCGTCACGGCGTTGGGAAGGAAAAACGGCTTGTCGGGATAATGATAATCCCACAAGGCTCTGGTTTGCAAATGCTTGTCATTGTCACTATTGGTATTCTTGTCGTCTTGAAATTCAAAGGCATGTTGGGGAGTTTCCACCAACTTGTGGAAGCGGTGTTGGACGTGACGTTCATAGTGTGGCGTAGCCAATCTATGGCAGTGCCATAGCCACGCAATGTCAGGCGCTGGCACCAAAGGCTTGTCCCCGCTACCCATTTCCTTGGCGACCAGAGGCAACCAAAAATTGACATAGCGATCCAAGCTGTCACGTGATGGTGTGGCCAACGTGGTACCGTTGGTATGCAGTCCTTGGAGAAAATCCAAATGTTTTTTGGCTTCTAGAACCAAGGCATCGGAAGAAATGGACAAGATGGCATTGTCAGTAGCAGCAGCACCGGTAGAGGCCATAGTCAAAACTTGAGCTTTCAAATGTTTTCCATTTCAAAATTTCTTGTCTGCTTGGAGCATTCTTTGATTGTTGTTGAAAACAAAATGTACAATTCATAGCGAGAGTTAGAGAATCACAAGCAACCCTAATAATTTCTCGATTTTTGAAGGCCACCAGTCGTGTTCACGTTTCAATTGCTTCTGTATGCCGAATCAATTTGGGTCGATAGGTCGATATCGGCCCCCCTGTTGATGGTCATGGGAGCGAAAGGGCTAGGGAGACATGGAACCTCTAACCCTCTAACCCTAAAACCAAATACTTCAGTCGTGCTTCTTCACTTGACACAACTGAAAGTTTGGCGAGCTGTTTTGAACAGGTCAATAACATGTGCAATCTGAATGCAGTTGCCTCAACTACTTCTATTTGAGCAAGCAGGTTGTAACCCATTCATGGTCCAACGGCATGTACACAACGAACTAGTAGAGACAAGAGAATATAAGTCACAATGGTACCATCTAGAATGCTGATAAAGGCAGAGATCATGTGGCGGCTAATGCAGAATGCACTCTTATTATGTTCCCTTTTCATAGTAATCATTCCTGATTCTGTCATGGCATGTGGAGGTTTTTTCTTTGAACTGCAAGAGCAACCCGTCGTCCAATCGGGGGAAGCCATTGTCTTTGGTGTGCAAGGCAGTGAAGTCACCATGCACGTCCAGATCCTCTATGAAGGCCCAGCCGAAGGCTTTAGCCGGGTATTGCCCATGCCTGTCAAACCAGATGAAATTGCCGTCGGATCGGACCGTCTCTTTTCGGCCATGTTTGCCGAGACACTACCCACCTTTCAACTCGACATTCAGGATGTCCAACCCACCGATACTTGCTCGGAAGTGGCCTTGGAACCATGGGAGTGTAACTTTATTGCCATGGGAGGACCAATGTATGGCGGAGGAGAAGCAATGCCAAACGCCATCGTCCTGGAAAAGGGCAGTGTGGGTCCGTTTGACTTTGTCATCTTGGAAGCGGCAGAGAATGATCCGTCCTCGGTCTTTCGATGGTTGGAGACCAATGGATACGACCAACCCGAGGAAGCGGCTGCTCTTTTGAATTATTACGCCACCAACAATCATGTTTTTGTGGCACTGCGACTGCAAAAGGATGCGGAATCGGGAGAGATCCAACCTCTTATTCTCAAATATCAAATGCCCACAACAGCAACATCAACGACATCCCCAGCAAGGGTCTTGAACCAAATGCCATTTGCCTGTGTACCTATTCAATTGACCAGAATCGCAGCAGTACAGGCCATGCCCATTCAAGTGTACATTTTGGGAGATGCGAGAGCCGTACCCTTGAATTTCATGGAGCTGGAACTGGATTACACCCAAGTCGACTGGCTAGGTTGCGTGAGTCGAGGATCTCAATGTTATGATGATAGCTACCGAGGAATTTTCGACCGAGCTGCCAATGATTTATTGAATCACACCTTTGTAACAGAATATGCTGGCAATGCCAGTGTGATGAGTGGGTCGATCGCCATTAATGTGACAAAAGAGGAAATTGCAAGTGTAAACGACGAACAAGAATTCTTTGCGCTGTACAGGCCCAGCCTCCCAGATGTACCACTTGTCAACAACATTTTGAACGAATATTTCTCAACAGAAGATCGAGATGGAAATTGGACGTTCAATGCCACGCAACTCGCCGAGGAGTTGCACGAACGGGTACTACTGCCCGCCAGGAACGACCAGGCTTTTGTGGATCAATTTTCGTACTTGACACGGCTCTATGCACGCCTCGGGCCCAACGAAATGACCAAAGATCCCTTCTTTACCTTCAAGCCAGAGCTTCCAACTGTAAGCAACCTGCACCGTGCAACAGCTCGGCCTGCTTGTTCGAACGACATTCCAATTTCCTTGGATATTACACTTGACGACGATGACGGTACTTTCTTCTCGGTCCCAGCGCAAAGAGATGATTGCGGTGGATGGGTATCCAGGGATGACGTGCTTTCTGTAAATGACTATGTCGTTCCTGCTAGGAAATTGTCATCGTTTGGCTTTGCTGGCAATGACCCCATAATTGTCCTCCGGTCTGATGATGGATCATTTGATCGACAAGCCGTAGAGCAAGCAGTCCAGTTTGGAGACTCGTTGGTGATGAGCCAGGAGATCCCCGCATTCAACGGAATAACCAGCAATGGAACAACAACAGCAGAATCACCCGGGCGTGAGTCTTCTGGAGAGACACAACCCGTCATTCCCAACGCGACGACTGACACAGCTTCTTTGGTAAATGCAACCACTACGACTACGCTGACGTCCGACTCTTATGTAGAGACACCATCACCATCGTCTGGAAATGTTGTCCCCGCTCCTCCCGCAATGGCGGAAGCCCCTGACGAAGCAATCACGCCATCATCACCATCGTCGTCTTCAGCAAACACGACCATTTCACCCACTACCGCTTTTGTAGAAACTCCATCCCCGTCGCCGGAAAATCCTGTCCAAACTCCTGATGCGACATCAGACGCCGCCAATACTGCAACGTCATTGTCGCCGAAACGAACTGTTTTGACGACAGTCTTTGTTTCTATTTTGCTTGCTTTGTGGGGTTCAAGTCACGTCTAGCACAAGGCCTCCCGCCAGTCAAATGAACTGCTACCAGTCGGAATACGGGCCATCTAAACGACATTAGCTAAATCGAATCTTCGTTGGTCTTTCACGCCTTCCGCGGAAACGCAAGATTCTGTCTTTTTTTGTTGGGGGGGACTTGTGGGTTTGGGCACCTCCATAATTGCTTGACAAAAAGGGCGAAAACAGGTTGGTTGAGGAGTTGAAAAAATGCCAGTTGGGCACCCGTTGAAAGATGTTACCCTCTGGTGGTGTCGCTCCTACAGCGAAGTGAACTAAGCTTCAAATAATGACTATTCATGTGTGGATTGTAGTTGAATATTCCATAGACTATGTATCACGGAGCTCACTTCTCTTAGGAAACCCGCTTCCTTCGCCATGTGGGGGCCAACTGAAGTCCCCACTCTGACAGGAAATGATGCCAAAATAGAGACGTAGCTAAACTACTACCAGCTACCGTTAGTAGCCATAGTTACAGTTGAGTAGCTAGCCAAGCCAGTGATGAGTGAGTCCACTTGTATTTGACTGAATGAGGGAGTATATAAGTACTGCAACCCTACACATAGCAATTAAGTACAGTATCCATACTGTACTGCACCGCACTTCATCCTATCTATCGGTCTAATGCGCGTCTATTCTAGTAGCTATTCTCGGAACAACTGGGATTGATCCATTCATGCACGGAGAATCTGGGACTGATTGAGTCACATAGGAAGTAAAAGCATTGTACCACATTCATTAGACTCTAGCTCTACAAGTAGTACTAGCTAGTCTACCGTACGGTAGCTAGCTAGGTAGCAGAGCACTACGTATTACTCTACCCAGTACGTCGTAGGCAAGCGTCATCAGTTTCGTCCATGCTTAGTCACAGTTGATACTCTTGGTCCCTGTCAAGTCCACGAAGGCGAATAGTCAAAAAGAAATGCATGCACGTGTCAAGTCAAGCTTGATACTTTTATTCATGCCTAGCAGTCAAGCTTCATCCTTTTAGTCATGCATAGCCACAGTTAATTTTTTGTTCATGCTCAGTCCACCAAGGCACCAAGGTGAATCGTCTGAAGGTCCCGAGGTTAGAATGCGTTGTTGAAATCTTTTGTCATGAGTGTGGGCTAACCCTGCTGCGAGATTCCTTCATCCGTGTGCATCTCTGAAGCTCTAGAAATGCGAGAGTTTGGTGTGGTAGTTGGGGGTTGACTGAGGACTAAATAGCAGTATTTCCTGGAGCACAAGTGTGGGTTGCCTAAGATCAGCTAGTTACCAAAAGCTTGAAAGTTTTCTTGCTCGGCGACAGCCCCCCGTCCTCAGTGCACCGTAGAACATTGTTGATATAATATGTAAATACTCTTTAAAAAGTTTAGTGTCGTTCTCATAAATCTAGAATAGCACCCGCCGCATTCTATGGTATATATCTATCGATGTCTTCTTCAAGGCTTCAACCCGGTCATGATTTTTCTTTCCCTGATACGTAGTCCCGAATATCTCACTTGCCCTGGCATCATGTTGTGCCATGATGGCCAGTTCTACGCATTTCACCCTAGAATATCATCCCTCACCCTTGAGATTACCATACAGTACTTTTATCTTGAGACGCCCGCCCTGTAGTACAACCAGTCACCCGATACCCGATGCCACCTTTCGGTGGAAATAACCCGGTACTTACTCCCGACTTTGATTGTATCCCTCCATCCGTCTATCTGTCCAAGCACCCATCCAACCACCTAACCATCCAACCTGATCCAAGTGAGCTGTGCACGTCCCAAGCATGTACAGACCCATTCTTTTTTACATGTAGAGTGACGCCAACACGTGAGTGGGATCACCTTGCATCAACGCCGCGGCGAGGCCCATCGACGCCGATCTCTTCCTCCCGTTCCTGGGATCGCCCTTGGGCGAGGAGGAGGGGGGCGACGAGGAAACAAGACCGCCGCTACCGCCGCCCACTCTTGGGTGGGTGTGACGGCGACAAGGAGAAGCAGGAGCCACCTCATAAGCTTCACCCCTACTGCCGCCGGGAGCAGCAGCACCTACTCCAAAAGCGAAAGGAGGAGGAAACGAGAAGGAATCAAACACCGACGCCAGGACCGATTCTTCCTTGAGGCTTCCCTTCATCTCGAGCTCCTGCGCCATGGCGCGATAATAACGAGCATCTCGCACCTCAAAGACATTCGTGGCTGCCACTTCGTCGTCATCTTGCATCATCATCCAGTGAGGAAGAGGACGAGGATTATGACGCAACGCCATGCCGAGACCCTGCCGCTGAGACTCGGGAGCAAACTCAAAAGGTGGTACCACTATTGCTGGCGCCACGGCATTGTCATCGTCATCTCGTATCGCCTCTTCCAAATCACCATACTGGGCCGGATGACCGGGTACCCCCGAGGGCCACACACAGGCAAAGACACGTTGCCCAAAACGGTGTACGAGATGCTTTCGAATCACCATGAGGATAAAGGCTTCTTCGGGCACCGAGAACATGTCTCGAATGTCGCGGAACAAGCGAGGCGCGGGCTTGAATTTCTTGGTTCGAGGGGGCCCGAGCAAGCAGGAGGAGGCTTCATGATCTTGAACGTACTCGCCGTCGCCATGATGATAGTCATCATTCCCATGACTCGCAGCAGCATAAGGTGCAGCATTTGCAGCAATAGCAGTAGTAGCCATAGTAGAAACAGCAGCATTAGTAGTAGTAGTAGTAGTAGTAGCCATCGATATAGCAGTGCGCTCCTTGAAGTCAAGGAGCTTCTCAAAGATGGGATGCAGGCTCCCATAAAAGACAGGACGCCTTGGAGAATAGAGTTCTGTTGCCGAGAAGAGTTCTCGGGCTTGTTTCATAGTGCCCTTGTTAGCAGTAGTATCCTCAAGAGTCGAGTCTGTTTACATAGATATATTAAGTTACAAAGAACAACAACGTGTTAAAGAGAAGATATCAGGCATGGTTAAAGCAGGATATATCATGGCCAGGTGGTTATACTTACCTACAACTTGGCGGATCCAACCCGCATAACGTTCGCGCCAGCGAAAGTGAGCCTTGTTCACCATGTTTCCCAGCCCATGGTGGCCCCATAGAGCAGCTTTGCCTTGCTTCGCTTTTGCCATGGCCAGTATGGCTTTCATCATGGCAGCATCTTGGCTGTTCTTCCCAATGGCCAAGATCTTGACCATTGGGGAAACAACTTGACGCAAGAATCCATAAGCAAAGGGAGAATCCACAGGAGGGGCTTCCTCTGCCGACTGCAATATAACAATTGTTGATATGTATAGATAATTATATGTATGAGAGACTGAAGTAAGTCAACAGCGAAGTATATTTCGGAACCAATTACTCAGAGTAGGGTTCATGGCTTGTGATAACAAACATTCTTCACGGAAGTGTAGTCACTGTAGTGCTGTATAGACAAATATATACAAAACTGTATACGGAACCAGAGACACTTACCATTGCCGATGAAAATGGGTTTTCTTGAAAGTAGTCACATGTTACCAAACTTGGAAGGATTGTGGTCTCGACAAGCTTGAGAAAGTCTCGCATAGACTGCTGCTGTTGGATGCTGCCATCAACATCATTGTTGCCATTATTTCCATCCTCCATCATCGTCGTCTTCCTGTCTTCCTTCCCTTCCTTCTCGCTTTTTAATCGAAATACTGTATGGCGACGCTGTAGTTACGTTTTTTTGTGACTTTCTGGAGTTATTCACAGTTTTTCCCTCGGGTTTAGCTACTGATTGGTAGTGGTACCAGTACTACTGCTAGTAGCTAGCTAGATACTCGAACGGTAGTAAGAAACAGTTGCCGATGAATGGGGGGGAATTTCTTCCTTCCCTATTTTCAATCCACCATAATTGCAGCGGAACGAAAAACCATTGGTCCATTGGTCGGGATGGCGGTAGATCTCTACTTGATGCCGTCTTTGGGGATGGCGAAAACAGGGTACAAAAACCACGCAGCCAAATGCCAATATCTACGTAGCGCACAAGCTGGCAATCTGAGAATCCTTCAGTGATCTGTTACATACTACTCTAAACTGCTGCTACTCGCCCTGTATAATACAGTACTCCACAACAGCCACTCTCACATGTTACTGTGCAAATGCTGTAAGTCTTCTCCCCGACTACCGTGTACTAACCGGCCAGCACTGAAAGTATCTAAATATTAGAAGCTGTCCGGACTATTAACTGATCACGTCACTTCGAAGGATTTAGCTCCTAATTTTCTAAATATTCTCTCCTGTGTGTGTCTCATGTTGCATGGTCCCTCATTCATAAAATGAAAAAAGCGAGAAAGCGAAGTGCAGAAACAACAAAAAGAACCAGGAGCGAAAATTGATAATGCCCTGTTCAAGTTCCAGTAGCTTTTTAGGAGCTTTTTCGCACTTTCTCTTTGTCAGTGGCCAACTGGCCATTGACAGGTCGCAGACGTCCCAGCTTCCATATGGTCACAACAGCTGCCTTTATGACAGCTAGCTAGAGTAGTTGCCGAACCTTTTTTAAGTTGTTTCTTTTTCCATAACGGTCCACTTATTGTTTGGCTGGGCCACCTTGAATACCCTTCGCAAATGAGCTTCGTAAGATAACCGGGCGCCTTCTGCCGGGTTGAGGAGGGGAAGCCCATCACCAACAACCACGTGGATCCCACGTAGAGCGATGATGCCGTTATCTTCGGTGACGGTGCGAATTGGCTTCTTGTTTTCCACCAATCAAAACGAGAGCATTTTTCGCCTTTCAGCCGGAAGATTCTGCGGTCTTGAAGTACGTACAGTAGACCACTACACGTGAACAGGGCCGTAGGGTGTCATTAATAAGCATATCAATAGCCCCGGCAAGAACAATAGCCCCGCCCCCCACAGGAATAACTGCCCCCGACGGGAATAAGTTGTTGACGACTAATCCGTTCCGTACCAGTGATACCACGCCTTCTATGGTACAAAGGCCCTTTCACGGGCTATTCATCATGGGGTTGCATTATCACAGGTTACAGTGTCTATCTATTGCCCAGGTCAAAGCATCTATTGCCCCCCCCAAAGGAAATGGAGGACAAATTGCAACTCCACCCCCAAACTGCCCCACAGGTGATGCTGTTCAGCTGATGCTGCAAGTCTAGCCACCAGCCAACTAGTAGCTGCTCGAAGCAACAAAGACAGATGCATCATCTTTTCTTGCAGGACCAGCTGAAACAAAACCATGTGATGTTCTGCAGGCTCAAACAATGAAAATTGAATGCATTGGGTGCTTTTGTGGACATTTCACTTGCAAAATGAACATTGCACCCCCTGCCGACAGTTGATGGCATGCAAACACCATCTGCGCCAGTGTGACATTGTGCCAGAATTTCACAGCTTTCATGACTTTTGCCACTGTTGTGAGATGTCACAAAGCTGCTTCAAGTTGAATTGTCATCAGTTCTTTGACATTCACAATTGTGTTTGCAACATTCTTTGACATTGTGCCATCTTTGTTTGAAAGGACACGCCAATCTGCAACACACTCACAATGACTTGCATTTCTTAGGACATGATGGCAAAATTCGACATCAGAAACAACTTTCAAAAATGCCGTTTTCGTCACAAAATTGATTGTTCATCATGAATTCATTCAAACAAGAACACCATCATGCCACAACCAACAGATGCACCATGCGGCCATCTGCTTTGTTCATTAGCACAGCTACAGTAAATAGCTGGTATTAGCTTCATTTCAGTTAGCACTGCTAGATTTCTCTGCTGTTCATGAGTGGTCTACCCCACTGGTAGCAAGCCACACCACTAGCTAGCTAGTAGCTGGCAGTCAGTGCTGTGGTTTTGAGGAGTTTCCCCCTTTGGTCAAGACTGAAAAGCTAGTTACGCGCATTACGTAACAAATGCGTAGCAAATACGAACAAACGACAGACTCTTCTGGATTCCATTATTAGCAGATAATAGTACGTGTTGGCAGCATAAACGACGCCTCCGTCGTGGCCACAACAGCTGAAGCATAAAACTGAAACCATGGCGCCATTTCTAGCTGCTACTGCT
>ENA-ORBV01016638-ORBV01016638.1-microbial-mat-metagenome-genome-assembly--contig:-NODE-16638-length-10646-cov-9.639796_pt1 | contig 10646 bp, 10 predicted proteins | sample MGYA00237777_ERZ505514 | MGnify/ENA primary metagenome ERZ505514 (study PRJEB26160, sample SAMN06269048) | microbial mat metagenome | isolation source: Oligotrophic lake microbial mat | place...
GCTGTTACGCGATCGCACCAGCATCGCCACCAGGGCATGCAATGTGTCCTTCAGCTTGTCGTGGTCATCTTCACTCAGTGGCGCTTGCCGGGCTCCATCGAGCACCCGGTCGAGCTCTTCCAGATTCACATCCATGCGGCGTCGAGTGGTCTTCATCTTACTCTCCCAGCAACTGGCGAAATCGTCTTGTCAGCGGATATCCCAATACCTCTTTGATCGACCGATTCGGCACATAGCTATTAGATTGTTTACCCCGGCCCGTCGTCTTGCCGAGCACCACCCAGTTCGCCGCGCGATAACAGGTGCCACGGAATCGCTCCGTATCCACGAAGGTTTCCGCAAAGTAGATCGGATGCCCGTAGACCTGCTCCCAATCGGCGGAAAGCCGGGCCGCCATCCGCCCCAAAATATGCGACGCCAGGTGCGGCACCTTCACCCAGGGCAGAATCAGAAACCGGGTGTTGTAAGCAAGGAATCGAATGTTACGCCGACGCGCTTGCTGGTCCCAGCCGATGTAGCGATCCCGCGCGCCAATATGACGCGGCGCGCTCGACCACGCCACGCAGGCCACTGGCCTGCCATTCGCCCACACCAAATACTTCAGGTGCTCGCCCACCGGCTGTTCGTACCCCAGATAATGATGCTCTTCCATCAGGCTGTTGAACAGCGGCTCATCGCCGCTCCGCCGCACCTGCGCGAATGCCAACGGCTGCAGGTCGCGCAAACTCATCTCCATCGGTGTTGTATCGATCAGCGCCGGAGCCGGCCGCACTCGTTTGGCCAGCGGGTTGTGCGGCACGAATTTCACCGGCGGTAATTTGGATATGGCCAGCGCGGTGCAGCATGAGCAGCATGCCGCGGCACACCATGTCGCGCAGTGCGCCGTTAGCTTGTCGCCATTGCCAGGCTTCGCATAATTTGGTGGATAGGGTGCGGCGGCTCTCGCCCGGGTGCGCGGCGATCAGCTCCCGTATGAAGAGGATGTCTTCGCTGGTGATTGTCCGGCCCCGGTAGGTGATGAGTTCCGTCATCAGCAGCAGTATGAATCGGCTGATGCTGGAACGCAAGGAGAAAATGGTGTCCGCGGTGATTTATTTCAGCGCGTTCACCCGCCGCCACATCGGTGCTGCGCGGACGCGCGCCACATCCCCGGCGGCGAACAGCAACAGAGCTTCGTAGGCTTCCAGCTGTTTGGCGGCGTTGCCGGATTCCGGCCACCAAATGAAACGGCCTTTCGACAATCGTTTCTGCGCCAGCCAGTATCCCTGGCCGTCGTAATTCAAGAGACGGATCGTGGTTCCGCCACGGCTGCGAAATACAAATACGCAGCCGGAGAATGGATCTTCGGCGAGCTTGTCCTGACAGAGCCGGACCAGCGAGTCAAAGCCTTTCCGTCCGTCGACTGGCTCGATGGCCACCAACACGCGCATCTGGGCCGTAATCTGAATCACTGTTCAGTGCCTCGCCACGCACGCAGTAGCGCAGTCCAATCGGGAGCCACTCCGACGGGCCAATGGATGCGCATCTTACCGCCGCGCGTGGATTCGAATTCGATCAGGCACTCTTCGCATGTCGCCCGCGGCGGTGCGATGAGTTCAACGAAAACCGGCTTTGCTTTATCCGGACGGCAGGGCGCCACTTCGCCCAGTCGTTTCTTCAATCCCATGTAATCTAGCCGTAGCGCTTGCGCGACCGTATAGACACCATGCTCGCGAGCCAACTCCGCCGCCGCATCCCAGATCGAATCCGGCAGCTTTGCCCGTCTCGGTCGCAGACGGCGATACTCCTCCAATTGGCGCTGCAACTGCGCGATTGGTTCCGCTATCGATCCCGTCCCTGTTCGGTTCATTTCCAGTCGCCTCCACGCGACTCTTTGAACCTAGCTACAAGGCCACTCCCACGTCACGCATGCTTACCGGAAGGACACGGTTGAATTGGCCAGGCCAAGGCTGTCCCCGCAGTCACCAACTCATCGGTCTTCAACGTCGCGCAAGGCAGGACGTCAGAAATCTATTGGTTCAGGTCTAGCGGCTCGGAAATGGCCGGTAGAGATCGCCACTCACCCATAGCTTATGGAGCAGCACCGCCAGTTTCCTTGGTGTTCGGGACACTCCGCTAAGCCGCTAAGGTTTGAGGCATCAGGCCGACAGCATCAGGTCGAATGTGATATGAATTACGGTGTTGCTGGTATATTTACCAATCCAAGAGGGTCTCAAATGATTCGTAGTTTTAGCGTCTTCATTCTGTCCAGCGCCTTTCTGCTGGCACAGTTGAATCGCGCAACCATCTCCGGTAATATTACCGATCCCGGTGGTGCCGCGATTCCTAATGCAAAAGTGCTTGCCCGCAATAGCGGCACCAATTCCGTTGTGGAAACCATCACCAACGGCGAAGGTCAATTCTCGTTTCCTAATTTGCCCACGGGCAATTACGACGTCTCGGCTGAGGCCGCCAGCTTCAAGCGCGCCGAACGAAAGCAAATCGAGCTCAATGTCCGCGAGGTCTTGCGTGTGGACCTCCAACTGCAATTGGGCAGCGTAGCGGAGACCATTGAAGTGTCGGGCGAATTGCCGCGCCTCCAAACCGATTCCCCCGAAGTCGGCACCAGCTTGAGTAGCAATCAGATGAAAGATCTGCCGCTGTCCATTGCCGGCGGGCGCAACGTCGAAAATTTTGCTTATGCCATCACTCCGGGTGTAAGCGGCAACTCATGGACCTCGAACATCAACGGGTCTACCAGTTTTTCGAAAGAAACACTGCTCGATGGCGCGAGCGTCACGACGTATCTGCAAGGCCACTTTGGCGAATCCACCGTATCGATGGAATCCTTGCAGGAAATGCGCGTGCAAACCTCGGGCATCTCCGCCGAATATGGCCGCGCGCGGGCAGGCGTGTTCAATTACGTCATGAAGTCCGGCACCAACGAGATACATGGCTCTGCATACGGCATGTTGCGCAATGAAGCGTTAAATGCCAATCAATTCGTTAACAATGCCCGCGGCCTTCGTAGGCCTTTGGACCGGCGCTTCAATTATGCGTTTTCATTTGGCGGGCCAATTGTAATTCCCAAAATTTACAACGGCAAGAACAAGACGTTTTTCTACAGCACCTACGAGAAATATCAGGAGCAGATTCTTGGTTTCGGCGCACCCAGCACAACTCTGCCCCAAACCGAGTGGCTCGGCGGAAACTTCTCTCGCCTTCTCGGTCCTGCCATCGCCCAGACGGACGCACTTGGCCGTCCCGTCCTTAGGGACCGCGCAATAATAAGTTGTTCGTACTAAGCTGATATCCATCATTACGCCGGGCGCTCCATGTATGGAGTCCTAATGTTGGCTTATCTTAGGAACCATATTAATACTGCTATTTCGCGTAGCATGCTGCCTGGACGACGAACCCGTCATTCTGTTATAGTTCCCCTTATGAATTCTTTCTCAGGCGGAACTGTAACATTATGAGGACACCTTCCTTCCTCTCCGATCACCTGCGCGACTTCCTGCTCCGCAACACCATCGCCACGCTGCCTGAATTGAAACAGGCTCTGGGAAGCACCGTCGATATCACCGTCTTTCGTAAATTGAAAGAGATCTCCTATCGCACCAGCTACTCCCATCGCGGCCGCTACTACACACTCGACCAGATTCCACGCTTCGATTCCAACGGCCTTTGGTCCTTCCGCTCCGTGTGGTTCTCACGCCACGGTACGTTGGTGGAAACCCTGGAGGCTCTCGTTCAGAGTTCCCGCCACGCCTATTTCGCCGAAGAGTTGCAGCGGATCTTGCAAGTGGAGGTGAAAGACGCGCTGTTCCAGTTGGTCCAACAACGCCGTCTGGCCCGGCAGGAGTTCGCCGGCGTCTACCTGTATTGTTCCTCCGATTCGGCGACGCGGCGGCGGCAAGCGCTCTTACGCCAGGAGATGCCGGACCTCCTTCCTGGATGCGACACCGCCCAGGTCTCCGGCGAGGAATTGAAGGCATCCATTGTCCTGTTCTCCAGTTCGCTGAACGAAAAGCAGCGCCGTTTGTATGCCGGCCTGGAATCGATCAAGTATGGCCGTGGCGGCGACCGGCGGCTCGCTGCGTTGCTCCAATTGGATCCGCATACGGTGGCGCGTGGGCGCAAGGAACTACTGGCGCAAGAGGTGGATTCGGCGCGGGTACGTAAACGCGGCGGTGGTCGCAAGCCGACGGAAAAAAAAAGCCCGGCGTGATGGCTCAAATCGAGAGGCTATTAGAAAACGTCACGGCCGGCGACCCCATGAGCCAATGGCGGTGGACGCACAAGACCACCGTCAAGATCGCCGCTCAACTGCGGCGGCTGGACATCCGCGTGGGGGCGCGCACCGTCGCGCGATTGCTCAACAAAATGCGTTTCTCGCTGCGCGTGAATCGCAAGAACATCTCCCAGGCGTCCCGCTCCACGCGGGATCAACAGTTCGGTCGCATCAATCGGCTGCGGCGGCTCTTCTGCCGCCAAGGCGATCCCATTATCAGCGTTGATGCCAAGAAACGGGAACTGGTGGGCAACTTCAAGAATGCCGGCGTGAAATGGGAGCGCGCTTCCACCCCGGTCAACGATCACGACTTCCGCTCGCTGGCCTCCGGCATCGCCCTCCCCTACGGTATCTATGATCTGCAGGCCAATCGCGGTTCGGTGTTCGTCGGCGTTTCGCACGAGACTTCCGCCTTCGCCGTCCATTCCATCTCCCAATGGTGGAAACGCGAAGGGCGCCCGCGCTACCCCGACTCCCAACGCCTGCTCATCCTGGCCGACACCGGAGGCAGCAACTCCGCCACGCGCGGGGCTTGGAAGGACCAAATCCAAGAACGGCTCTGCGATGAACTCGGCCTCACCGTAACCGTGGCCCACTATCCCGCTGGCGCCTCCAAATACAACCCCGTGGAACGCCGTCTGTTCAGTCAGATCTCCAGAAACTGGGCTGCCGAGCCGCTTACCACTTACGACAAAATCCTCAAACTCATCGGCAACACCGTCACGGCCACGGGCCTCAAAGTCCGCGCCTACTTGGACCGCAAGGACTACCCGCTCAAGCTGAAACCCTCGCCAGCAAGATTGAAAGAACTGAAGATCACCCGATCCAAAGTCCTCCCGAAGTGGAACTACACGATTACGCCTTCGACTGTGAAATAATTTCTGCGCGGTTCCTTAGGGGCGCGATCTACGATCCTGCCACCATGCGGCAGTTGGAAAATGGCCGTTTCGTTGGCGAAATGTTCCCTGGAAATATCATCCCGGTCAGCCGCTTTTCTGCCGTGTCCCGCAACGTCGCGTCGTTGATCCGCGAGGGCTATACTCCCACCGAGCGTGGAGCGGATGGCCTCGCGCCTCTGGTCAACAACGGACTGCGGCCCCTGGCGGGCACTCCGCGTTTCGAACAGTTCCAATTTTCTCAAAAGGGCGATCACGTTATAAGCGACAAGCACCGGCTTTCAGGGTCGTTCTCTTTTACGCGGAGACCCAGGCTCCTGCTTGACCAAGTCCGCGCCTGGGACATCTCCAAAGCAGACGGCGGCCCGTTGTCGAGTGCCCGCAACCAGGTCATCAAGTCGCAACTTGCGCGCCTCGCTTGGGATTACAACGTCAATCCCACAATTCTCAACAACCTCACCGTCTCCTATAACCGTCAGTTCAATCCCAACATCGGCTCCTACGTTGGAACGGATGGCGCCAAACAGCTAGGCATCAGGAACCTCAGCACATTCGGCTTCCCCAACATCACTTACGGCGCGGGACCCTTTGTGCCGGTCTCGCCTATGGGCGATCCTCAAAACGACGTACAGGCTTACATCGGGATGGGCTTACTGAACACCACCAGCTTTTCTAAAGGCCGGCACTTCATGAAGGCCGGTATTGACATTCGTCGCAACCATCAGAACTTGCGACCGACTCAAGGGGGCTCATTCAATTTCAATCCGCTCCAAACCTCCATTCCCGGTGAAGCGTTCTCGGGCAGCCAAACCGGATTCGGTTTTGCTTCGATGTTGCTCGGTCAGGTCGATTCTGCGGGGCTATCAGACCCGGCCGGCATCGGCGGTCGCCGCAACTACTATTCAGCGTTTTTCATGGACGACTTCAAAGTGAATAAACGCCTCACGCTTAACCTGGGTGTGCGTTGGGAATATCAGGCGCCTTTCTCCGAAGTGGCCGATCGATACTCTTCCTTCTCTCTCACCAAGCGCGACCCGATCAGTGGTCTGCCGGGAGCGTATGAATTCGCCGGAAATTGCAGCGACTGCACAGGCCAGAGTTATTTCGGCGTCCGCAAGCCGTTCCGCGATATCGGGCCCCGCATTGGTTTCGCCTACCAGGCTCCCTTCAAGTTTGTGCTGCGCGGAGCTTACGGCATTATGTTCGATGGCGATCTCTTCAATGGTTTTGGTGGCACGCCACTTGGTGGATCGACGCGAATTCAAGCCGCCGGAGTTTGGAATCTTGCCGCCAACCCAACCAATCCCGCCGCAGGTATCTTCAATTGGGATGGTGGTTTGCCGCAAAACCTCTTCAGCCCACGTTCCTTTAACGCATCGTTCGGCAATCGCAACCCTCCTGGCATGATCGATCCCAGCTACGGCCGTACGCCGTACATCCAGCAATGGAATTTCAACATCCAGCGCGAAATCGCTCCGAAGCTTATCCTGGACGTCGGCTACGTAGGCAACAAGTCCACCGGGCTACGCTATGGCCAGGCGCTGCGCCTCAACCAGCTAGACCCCGCTCTGCTGCAACTCGGTACCCGTTTGGGCAATCGTGTCTCTAGTGAAGCGGAAGCCGCAGCCAATGGAATCAGGTATCCTTTCCCCGGCTTCTCAGGGACGGTAGCTGGAGCTTTGCGGCCTTATCCGCAAGTCGTCGGCACGGCCGTAATCAACAATCACGGAGCCCCGCTCGGCTTCTCCACCTACCACTCACTGCAAGTAGTCGTGAACCGGCAGTTCTCGAGAGGCATGCAGATCTACGCCAACTACACATGGTCCAAGAACATGACCAACCTCCAGAGTTCGCTTGAAGGGGACAATGGCGGTCGGCCGCTAGACACATACAACTTGAAATTAGAGAAGGCTGTATCCGCCGACGACCAACCCCACCTGGCGAAAGTTGCGTTCAACTACGAGCTTCCTGTTGGACGCGGTCGTTTGATCGGTCGCAATATGTGGAAGCCTCTCGACTTCATCATCGGGGGCTGGGAACTCTCCGGCATCCTAAATTACTTCAGCGGAACACCGTTGAATTTCACCACCAGCACCTCGCCGCTCCCAGGCATCTGGAATGGAGGTGCATTGCGTGCCAACGTCAGGCCGGGCGATCTAAAGAACGCCAGCTTCCAGCGTGGCAATTACAACTTTGCAAACACCATAACTGACCCAATGAACACGTATCTGAACAAGAGCCAGTTCTCCGACCCCGCCGCTCTGAATCTCGGAAATGCCGCGCCTTTCTACACGCAGGTCCGGGGCTTCGGATCCATCAGTGAGCAGTTCAACCTGCAGAAGAATGTCCGCCTGGGCGAGAAGTACAAGTTCCAGTTGCGTGCCGACTTCTTGAACGCCTTCAACCGTCCCCAGTGGGGCGGCATCAATACCAACGTCACGAACCCGGCCTTTGGCCAGATCACAAGCGTCTCAGGCAACCGCCAGATCCAACTCGGTGCCCGCTTCGATTTCTAAGTACCTACTGGCTGCGGCGTTGGCATTGGCATCGGCCAGTGCCCAACGCTGCGACACCTGCCACGCTGAAATCGTCAAGCGTTATTTACAAACACCCATGGCCCAGAGCGTCGGCGGCAGACCACCTGCTGCTGGCGCTGATTTTCTTCATGCACAATCGTCTTCGACCATGCGAGCTGGCAACGGCAATGGACGAATGACGCATAGCGTCACACGCGATGGAATCACCGCCAACTACCCCGTTGAGCTTGCAATCGGTTCCGGTCGAGTTGGGCAAAGCTATGCCGTTCGTATTCATGGCGATCTTTTTCAATCGCCGATCTCCTGGTACAAGCAAGCGATGAGGTGGGGGATCTCCCCTGGCTTTGAGCAGGAAAGGCATCCCGATTTCGATCGTCCGATTACAAACTCCTGTCTGTTCTGCCACAGCACTCCCTCCCAATCCGGGCCGGCGGCGATCGGTTGCGAGCGTTGTCATGGCGATGGTTCCAGACATGCCGCCTCGCCCTCCAAGGCCAACATCATCCAACCCGCCCGCCTTCCCACTGAAAGGCGCGACGCGGTTTGTGAGCAATGCCATCTGCAGGGCGTCGCGCGAGTGTTGCAGCCCAACAAGCGTGAGTCCGACTATGTGCCGGGCATGGCGCTCGAAGATGTCTTCTCAACTTTCGTCCAACTGGAAGCGGACTTCCGGGTCGTCAGCCATTCAGAACAACTGAACCAAAGCGCTTGCGCCCGCTCGAGCGAGGGCAGGCTCTGGTGCGGCTCTTGTCACGGCCCGCATCCGAGTAAAGCCACTGCAAACGCGAGTCACCAACAGCGCTGCGAAGCCTGCCACCCTGGCGTCAAGGCAAAACACCAAGGTCCGGCAGAAGACTGTGTTGGTTGCCACATGCCGCGACGACCTGTGAGCGATGTTGCGCATACCACCTACACCGATCACAGAATCGCAAGGCGCGCCAACGCTTCCTCGTTGCCAGCGATCTCGCTGCAACTCAAGGCATGGCGGCCTGCCGAAAATGGCGATCGGGCGCTTGCGCTTGCTTACGCCGCCCTTGGAAATCTCGAAGCTGCAAACTCATTGATGGCCAAACTGCTTCCTCAGCGAACACGGGATGCGGAACTCCTCGTTTCGGCGGGCAGCGTCGCGCTTGGCCTTAAGCGGCCAGTCCAGGCTCTGCGGCACTTCACAGCGGCCCGCATGCTTGAACCAGGAATTGCCGACCACTACTTCCGGGTTGGTCTGGCGCACGAGGCCAATCAGGAGATCCAGAAAGCAATGGGCGACTACCGCCAGGCTTTGATACGCAACCCGGCGCACTTCGACTCGACCGCCCGACTGGCCATTATCGAGAGAAAAAATGGCGACCTGGACGCCTATCGAAAGACTCTCGAAGCTTTCCTCAAGACCTCTCCTCAAAACATCTCTGTTCGCAAGCTCCTCGCCGATAAGTAAGTTTCTCTATCGACCTCGCCATCGGCGGCTTGGCAGAGGAACGGCATCTAAACTCTGCAATCCGGCTCCGCTCTCGGTATCGGTGCCAACAACACGGCCGGCATTTTCACAGAAGCCATACGCGCCAACAACAACGGCAAAAGCGCGGCCTTGAATGTCGACGCCCACCAACGCCTCGACCGTTAGTTCGATACCAGCGTTTTCAGCCAACCTGCGGCCTTCACCCTCGGCAACCTCACCCCGCTGATCTCCAACCTCCGCAACCACCACATCAATAACCTCGACATGTCGATCTTCTAACAGTTCCAAATCCTCGAGAAGTTAAAGCTTCAGTTCCGGGCAGAAGCCTTCAACTCCCTCAACAGAGTGCGCTTCGGCAGCCCCAACACAGGCGTCACGGCCGGTGCCAATTTCGGCCGCGTCACTACTCAATCCAACGACCCGCGCCAACTCCAGTTCGGCCTCAAACTCATCTGGTAAAAGTCTCGGTTTAGGTGCGTGTAAATCGGCGGCTATAAAAGGGCGTTTAATTGCATAGAAATATGAGGTGCCAAATGCAGAATCGATCAGCCAGCTTGAGGCTTGGAGAAACCGGCTTAGCGCGCTAAGGGACTTCCCCAAGCTTTGGGCGCTGGTATGGGATGCCACGCCTGGCGCCGTCGCGGCGACCATTGCACTTCGAGTGCTTGGAGGCGTGACTCCATTAGGCATGGAAATAAAACCCACGCCAAGCGCCGTCAGCTCCTGCAATGTCGACACCAGATCGGCGACCGAACGGCCCCACCGGTCCAGCCGCCACACCAGCACGACATCAATGTCGCGCCGCCTCGCGGAGTCGATCAGTTGCTGACGCATCGCGCGGGCGGCCGCGCCGGAGCCCACTTCCTTATACTCTTCGACCACGGTCCAACCGCGCTTTGCGGCGCATTCCCGCAACGCGCGCATCTGCATCGGCAACGTTTGCTGATCCAGCGTGGAGACGCGCGCATACACCCCCGCCCGCAACATTTTCGCCCATTTGCGTGACTGGCCAAAATCCCTCTTCGACTTCGACCCCGGAATGGTCCGTTTGGCGAGCATTTCCGCAGTCTATCTGAATGCGGCCGAAACCTATCCTTTTCGGCCAGCTTCGCTCATCCCACGCCGACGCGATCCAGCGTCTGGCGATAGTTCCATGGCATCCACTCCGCCGGGCTGGCCGCGAGCTCTCGCGCATGGCGCTGCAGTTCCGTCAAATAATCGAAGGAATTGGCGCCGCACAGCTGGCAGGTATGAATCAGACTCATGAACAGGTCGCCCACACGCGCCCCGTTTAGCGTGCGGTAGAACAACGCGTTCTTCCGATGCGGAACGGCCCTTTTCAATGCCCTCTCTACAATGTTGTTATCGAGTGGCGCTCCCGCCACGCGGAGAAACAGCATCAACGGACGCCAGTGCCGCAGCAGGTATTTGATCGCCTTGCCCAGCCCGGAGTTCGGCTCCGCCTTGCGCTCGGCAATCTGCGC
>ENA-ORBV01016639-ORBV01016639.1-microbial-mat-metagenome-genome-assembly--contig:-NODE-16639-length-10646-cov-4.441007_pt1 | contig 10646 bp, 5 predicted proteins | sample MGYA00237777_ERZ505514 | MGnify/ENA primary metagenome ERZ505514 (study PRJEB26160, sample SAMN06269048) | microbial mat metagenome | isolation source: Oligotrophic lake microbial mat | place...
GCCAGAGGCCGACCTCTCGCGCGTGCGCACCGTTCCCGTGGCGCGCCGTGCCAACAAGGTGCACTCGAGCGAATTCTCCCACGCCCCCTCCCCCGGCGAACATCGCTCGTTCGGCGCCTTCCTCGCTGCGCTTCCAGACATCCTGGTGGCTCGCGACTTTCGGCGGGTGGTGGCTGCCATCGTCGCCGCCGCCAACGCCAAACGGGCCGTCATCGTCATGCTCGGTGGCCATGTGATCAAGACGGGATTGGCCCCCGTCATTATCGACCTCATGCGGCGTGGCGTGATTACCCACCTAGCGATGAATGGCTCCGCCGCCATTCACGACTACGAAATGGCCCGCTTCGGCGCCACATCCGAAGACGTGGCCGCAGGGCTGCGCGATGGCACGTTCGGTATGGCCGAAGAGACCGGACGCGCACTCAACGAGGCCTTTGTGCGCGGCATGGCCGAGTCATGGGGGATGGGTGAATCCGTTGCCCGCTTGATCGAGGACACCCACGACCTGGCCGAGCCCACCCTGTCGCTCCTCCTCCATGCACGGGCACTCCGCGTGGTCGCCACCGTTCATGCCGCACTGGGCGCGGAGATTGTACACCAGCACCCGGCCGCCAACGGGGCCGCGATCGGCGACACCAGTCACCGCGACTTCCGCCGCCTCGCCGCCGCGCTCGATGGCCTGCACGACGGAGGCGTGGTACTCAACATCGGAAGTGCCGTCATCATGCCCGAGGTCTTCCTGAAAGCGCTCACCATCGCCCGAAATCTCAACAAGGGAAAACCGACTGACTTCACCACCTGCGACCTGGACATGAATCGGCACTACCGACCGCGAGTGAACGTGGTGCAACGCCCCGTGCTCACGGGTGGCCAGGGATTCGAAATCACCGGCCACCACGAGATCATGATTCCCTTGCTCGCATGGGCGGTAGTCGAGGGATTGGAGCGTTCGGTGTAGCACCGATATGGCACCTCGCGCCCGCCGACCAGACGAGGCGGCGCGAACCGACGTTCACGCCGCCCCCACTCCTCCGAGAGGCCGACCCGCAATCGCTACTGCACGCCGGTCGGCTTGAGCCGCGTGGGCCGGTCGCCTATCGCCATACCCGTCCTGTACATCAACGATCCGATGCGCGCCATCTTGTCGTAGTTGATGAGCGCCGCCTCGTCGCTCACCTGGTGATACTGCTTGTGCAGCCCCGTGGTGAAAAAGACAATGGGAATCCCCTTGCGCGCGTAGTTGAAGTGGTCGCTGCGGAAATAGATGCGCTCGGGATGCGTCATTGTATCCCACTCCCGGTCGAAGATGAACGGCGTCGATCCCGCCGCATTCACCGAATCGACCACCGTGCCCAATACGGAACTCTGGCCGTTAGGCGCCGCCCCGGGTCCAACGATATAAAGCGAGTCGTTGCCGTTGCGGCCGATCATGTCCGCGTTGAGCTGGGCAACAACCGAATCGATTGGAACCGTCGGATTTTTGGTAAACGACTCCGAACCGAACAACCCCTTCTCCTCTCCCACATGCCAGACGAAGAGCGCCGAGCGCTTGGGCTTGGGCCCCTGCGAGAAGGCACGGGCGATCGCCAGCAGCGTCACGCTGCCCGACGCGTCGTCGTCGGCCCCGTTGGCGATGGAGTCACCGTTCACGCCGGGTTGTATGCCGATGTGATCGTAGTGCGCGCCGTAGGCCACAAAGGTGTTGCGCAGCACCGGGTCGCTTCCGCGTACGATGCCCACCACGTTGTAGCCGTTGAACGCACCCGACTCGGCGGTAATGCTGGCCGTGAATCGGGTCCCCACCAGTGCCTCTCCCTTGTCCGACGCGGGCCACGCCGCCGGCAGCAGCGAAGAACCGTTCGTTAGGCGGGCCACGGCAACCAACGGGAGGACGCGCGGTGTTTCCGCCTGCGCCTTGGCGGCTGCAAGCTCGATCTGCAGGCCTGACAACTGACCCGCTATCCCATTGAACACCGAATCGGGAAGCAGTAGGATGATCGCCGCCGGCTGCCTGCCGATTGCCATTCCCAGTCGCGCCAACAGCATCTGTGGATTCTCCATCTTCGCCTTCCTCGCCGAGTCCAATCCCGGCGGCGCGAGGCCCGCGATGACAACAACCTTTCCCGCCACATTCATACCGGCGTAGTCATCACGCGAGATGGAGGGGTCGACGAGTCCGTAACTCACGAAGACGACCTCCGCGTCGGCCGAGAGCTTGGGGAGGGGCGCGCCAGGCCCGAGCGCGGTGAGAAACGCGATGTCCGTGCCGAATCGCAGCGTCTGCTTTCCAGTCGGAGTCGTGATCGAAAGCTCCTTCGGCACCGTGCGCGACCGCTGCATCGGCACACGATGGAAGTAGCCGCTGTCGCCTCCCGGCTCCACGCCTAACGCCTGCAGGCGGCGGGCAATCCACGCCGCCGCACGATCGGCGTCCGGCGTCCCCGTCTCGCGTCCGCGAAAGGAATCGGCCGCAAACGCAAAGAGATCGGTCCTGAGCTCGGCCGCGTTAGGCTCGAGGCGGCTGGGCGAAGAGTTCGCGCCGATCGGCGGGCTTCCCGGCAGACACGCCGCCAGTCCGATGACCGCGACGCTGGCAAGAGGAGTGAGAATGCGATGCATGAAGAAGGTGGCTACGGTGAAAGAGCGGTGCCTGAGGTCGGTGAAAGAGCGGTGCCTGAGGTCGATGAAAGATCGCTGGACAGCGCTCGGAATGCTGCCTCTGGAACGCGAAAGGGCCGGGCGACTGGCCCGGCCCTCACGGTGATCTCCACCGACACTTCAGACGCTGCTCGTTCCCGACCAGCGCTCACGCAACCGACGCGCGGTATCGGGACTTACGATACGTAGCACGAGATAGCCTAGTGCGCCGACCACGGCAATCTTGAGCGCAAGCCCCAGCAGGCCGAGCATGAGGCCGAAAAAGAGACCGAAGACGCCGAAGAACAGCTTGAGCAAGAACAATCCGCCGATAGCGAAGAGTCCGATCATGAAGATTGTGCGAAGCATACGTCCGTGCTCCATTTCGAGGACTGGCCACCGTACGCGGCCGCGACATCCCGAGTTTCACGCGCCAAGTCGCGAGCCGATAATGACACATGCAATGTGACACCATTCCCCTTCACCGCCAATGTGATGTTGGCGTGGTGACCGGTCCATTGCTCCCCAAATTGCGGGCCCCCTACTCCCCTGCCCGATTGCTGTGTGATGAGATCTGTTTCGCCGTAACCTTTAAAATGTGTGTGAAGAGTTACGCCCTGTTGGCTCCACCGAGTTCTGTGGGATAGATTGCCGATACCTGTTGCAGGGTGCAGGAGTGTAGTCAGAGCAGGTCGGGACCCGGGTCTCCGCTAGGGAGCCCGCGACCATCCCGCGTATTCACCTCCGAGCGCGCCACAGCGTGCGCCACGGGTCCGGGTTGCCCATACGGGCCTCCCCTCACACGACCATGGCGAAGAAAAAACCAGAGATCAAGGCCGCGTCAACGTTTGGCGCCACCGACAAGGCCGAGCGCGCGTCGCTCCTCCATTCCATGCTGCTCCAGCGACGATTCGAGGAGCGGACTGCCGAAGCCTACGCGTTAGGCCGTATTGGCGGCTTCTGCCACCTCTACATCGGGCAGGAGGCGTGCGGCACCGGTGCTATTTCGGTGCTCCGCGCAGACGACTACGTCATCACCACATACCGCGATCACGGACAGGCGCTGGCCCGCGGCATACCGCCGCGCGCGATCATGGCCGAACTATTCGGTCGCAGCGATGGCGTGGCTCGTGGAAAGGGGGGCTCGATGCACCTCTTCGATCGCAGTACCAACTTCCTCGGCGGACACGGGATCGTGGGCGGGCACGTGCCCATTGCGACCGGGGTCGGCTTCGCCATCAAGTATCGCGGCACCGATCAGGTGATCATTTGCTTCATGGGTGAGTCGGTGGTGAACACCGGCGCCTTCCACGAAGCGCTCAACATGGCGGGGCTCTGGAAGCTCCCGGTGGTCTATATCATCGAGAACAACCGGTACGGCATGGGCACGGCGCTCGAGCGGGCATCGGCCATCCACGACATCTACCAGCGTGGCGCGGCGTACGATATGCCGCGCGCCCAGGTAGACGGGCAGGATGTACTCGAAGTGCGCGCCGCCGTCGCCGAGGCGGTACACCGCGCCCGCACCGAATCGACGCCGACTCTGCTCGAGATCCGCACGTACCGTTTCATGGGCCACTCCATGTCCGACGCCGTGAGCGGGACCTATCGCAGCAAGCAGGAGTTGGAGGAATACATGAAGCGCGATCCGATCACGGTGCTGCGCACGCATATGGAGGCACTCGGCGAAATCGATGATGCCGAAATAGCACGCCTCGATGACGAAGTGAAAGCCGTCGTGCAGGACGCGTGGGATTTCGCCGAGGCCAGCCCCGAGCCCGCGCTTGCAAGCCTGCACGAAGACGTGCTGGTCGAGACCACCACCTAACCACTACCTAACCACTACCTAACCACTACCTAACCATCGAGTAACCATTGCGGGCAGCCGACAGCCGGCCAGTGAGTCCCGCGCCAGCGGGGCGCGCACCACCCCGTGCTCCGGTCCCCAACTCCCCACTATGCCGATAATCACCTACCGCGACGCGCTCAATCAGGCCCTGCGCGAGGAAATGCAGCGCGACGACCGCGTCTTCCTCATGGGCGAAGAAGTGGCCGTCTATCAGGGCGCGTACAAGGTTTCCAAAGGACTGTTGCAAGAGTTTGGAGAGATGCGGGTGGTCGACACGCCCATTACCGAGCTGGGATTCGCCGGTGTCGGCGTGGGCGCGGCCATGGTCGGACTTCGCCCGGTCATCGAGTTCATGACCTGGAACTTTGCCCTCCTGGCGATCGATCAGGTGGTCAATGCCGCCGCCAAGATGCTCTACATGTCGGGCGGACAGTTCAACATGCCGATGGTCTTCCGTGGTCCGAACGGGGCGGCGCTGCAGCTGTCGGCGCAACACTCGCAGGCGTGGGAATCATGGCTGGCCCACATTCCGGGACTCAAGGTGGTGACCCCTGGTACGCCGTACGATGCCAAGGGACTGCTCAAGTCCGCCATCCGTGATGACAACCCGGTCATCGTACTGGAAGGGGAGATGCTGTACAATACCAAAGGCGAAGTGCCGGAGGAGGAGTACCTCGTTCCCATCGGCAAGGCCGAGGTGAAGCGAGAGGGCGATCACTGCTCGATCATTACGCATGGGAAGTCGGTGCTGCTCGCCGTGCAAGCTGCCGACGCCATGTTGAAGGACGGGATCAGGATCGAAGTCGTGGACCTGCGCACCGTACGGCCCATGGACGTGGATGCCATCGTTGCCTCCGTCAGGAAAACCAATCGGGCCGTGGTGCTCGAAGAGGGATGGGAGGTGTGCGGCATCGGCGCCCAGGTGGTGGACTACATTCAGCGTCACTGCTTCGACGACCTCGACGCCCCGGTCATCCGTGTCCATCAGGACGACGTCCCCATGCCGTATGCCAAGAACCTCGAGCGCGCTGCCAAGCCAGACCTCGCCAAGACGGTGTCGGCAATCAGGCAGGTAATGTATTTGCCCTCCAGCAACACCTAACGATGGCTACCAAGGTATTCATGGAGGCCCTTTCTCCCACGATGGAGGAAGGACGCCTCGTCAAGTGGCTCAAGAACGAAGGCGACGCCGTGAAGAGCGGTGACACGCTGGCCGAAGTCGAAACCGACAAGGCCATCATGGAACTCGTCGCCCGCGGCGACGGCATTCTACGTCGGCGACTCATCGGTGACGGGGCCACGTCACCGGTGGGAGTGATCATCGGCGTGATTGCTGCAGCCGACGAAAACATTGACGCATTGGTGGGTGGGGCGGGAGGTGCGTCGGCGGCGACGGCTCCGGTCGTGGCGGCCAGCGCCCCCACCATGGTCGACCCTGCGAGCGCGGCTGCGCCTGCGCCTGCACCTGTGGCTGCGCCTGTGGCTGCACCTGTGGCTGCACCTGTGGCTGTGGCTGCGCCTGTGGCTGCACCTGTGGCTGCACCTGTGGCTGTGGCTGTGGCTGGGCCTGCGGCGGCCCCCGAGCCCGCGGCCCTCGCGCCCAGTGCATCACAAGCTGCGGCGGCGACCGTCACATCCGAAGCCTCGCAGACGACCGACGATTTAACGGGCGGGCGTCTCCGTTCTTCTCCGCTTGCCCGCCGCCTAGCGGCGGAACGCGGTGTCGAGATGGGGACGATCCAGGGATCGGGGCCGGGCGGCCGCATCGTCAAGCGTGACGTGGAGGCAGTTGCTGCCAGCGGGGCCACCGTGTCCGCTCCGTCAGCCGCAACCGCTGCGGCGCCACCTCTCGCTGCTCGGGTCGTGACGGGACCGCTCGCTCCGTCGGCCGGTGTCGACTTTACCGACATCCCCCTGTCGCAACTCCGGAAAACGATTGCCCGTCGACTCGCCGAGTCCATCGGTCCGGTGCCGACGTTCTATCTCACCGCTGAGTACGACATGGAGCGGGTGGCCGAGATGCGGAGCGCCATGGCCGAACTGGGTGACGGCTTCAAGGTGTCGTTCAACGACATCGTCATCAAGGCCGTAGCGACCGCCCTCGCACAACATCCGGAGTGCAACGCGCATTGGCTGGGCGATGCCATTCGTACGTGGAACCGGGTGCACATCGGCATGGCAGTGGCCATCGAGGACGGCCTCATCACGCCGGTCATCTTCGACGCGCATGCCAAGCGCCTGAGCCAGATCGCCGCCGAGTCGCGCGAATTGGCCAAGCGTGCCCGCGAACGCAAGCTCAAACCCGATGAGTACACCGGGTCGACCTTCTCCATCTCCAACCTCGGGATGTTTGGTATCGATCAGTTCACGGCCATCATCAATCCTCCCGAGGCAGGCATTCTAGCTGTAGGAAGCATTGAATCGAAGCCTGTCGTGGTGGATAGCCAGGTGCTGGTCCGTCGGCGCCTACGGGTGACCATGAGCTGCGACCATCGGGTCATCGACGGTGCTGCGGGCGCCAAGTTTCTACAGACGCTGCGCCGCCTTATGGAGAATCCGCTCATGCTCGTCTACTGAGTCGCGCACATACATCGCACCGTTTTATCGAGTGCCGTTACACCGGGGGCCGCGTTCGTCACGCGGTCCCCCTCTTTGTGTGCGCCCGATCACCGTCATGCACAGTACAGTTGCTCGGCCAGAGCGGCACGCGTCATTGAGGGAATTTCACTTTCCCTTAAGGACGCATGTACTTCGACGATTCTCCGCGTGCGCGCTCGAGCGGTCGGGCGTGGCCAGCCGCACTACGCATAGTCTGCATCTTCTGGTTGGCCGCCTGCGGCGGAGGCGAGGGGAGCGGAGTCACCGAATCGAACCGTACCAAGACGTGGTCCACCGGCTCGCTCGCGGTGACCGTCACCGGCGTGCCAGCTGGTGCCGCAGCGGCGATCGTCGTCACCGGCCCCTCCGGCTTTTCGCGCGCTGTCACGTCGTCCGAAACGCTGAATGACCTTGTAGCAGGATCGTATGACGTTACCGCGTCGCCAGTCTCGACGACGGCCGACAGGTTTGGCGTTTCCCCGGCGTCGCAGACCGCGAGCGTCACCGCGCGCACCACGACGAGCACCACGGTCGGCTATGCCATTCTGAGCGGCTCGCTCAGTGTCGGGTTTTCCGGACTCCCGGTCGGCGTCACGCCTAACGTGACGGTGACTGGACCTAACGGCTTCTCGCGTACCGTCACCGCAGCCGGCACACTCGCCGGACTCGCTCCGGGACCCTATAGCATCGCAGCCGATGCCGTGGTGATTGACGGACGCACCTTCGCCCCCGATCTCCCGACGCTGCAAATAGCCGTGGCCGCGTCAGCAACACCCGCGCCTGCGACGTTTTTCTATCGTCTATCGTCGGGGGCGTTGCTGGTTGTCACTGAAGGACTGCCGATTGGCACCAGCGCGGCGGCCGTCGTCACCGGACCTAACGATTATCGCCGGACAGTCACCTCCGGCGACACCATCGGCAACCTCTCGCCGGGGTCGTACAGCGTGAACGCCGACCCCGTCGCCGTGGGCGTCGATGCCTACCGCGTCAGTGCGCCGATACGCATTGACGTGGTACCGGCCATGTCACCGGTCGCCGCATCGCTTCGCTTCGCACTCGCCACCGGCCGCCTCAGCATCTCGCTGTCGGGCCTGCCCATTGGCGTCAATGCATCGGTGGCGGTAACTGGTCCATCCGGCTTCGCTCGCATCCTCACCGCGGCGCAGGTACTCAGTGGACTCGCCCCAGGGGACTACCTGATCACGGCGAATGCCATCGTGACGTCGACCGCCAGTTATGCCGCCACCCTACCCTCGCAACACGCCGTCATAGTTCCAGCCACCACAGCAATTCCCGTGGGCATAGACTACGCCATTTCGACCGGGAGCATCGCAGTGTCGGTGAACGGACTCCCACAGTCGGTGGCCGCAGCGGTGGCAGTGTCGGGACCGAATGGATACGCCGCCTCGGTCAGCGTCACCTCAATACTGAGCAATCTCCGCTCGGGGGCCTACACATTCACTGCTTCCAGCGCGACAGCGGGGCCGCACAGCTACAGCGCGACACCGACCACCCTTGCCGTGACGGTCGGCGCATCGACCACCGCGGTCCCGGCGGTCTTCACGTACGCGCTGGCCACGGGCGGTATTGCCCTCAATGTCACGGGCCTCCCGATCAACGTGCTCTCCGATGTCACCGTCACCGGCCCCGGAGGATACACACGGTCAGTTACCGCGACGGCGTTGCTGCTCGGACTTGCTCCGGGTACCTACACGGCCGCTGCGAGGCTCGTACAGAGTGGCATCGCATTCTGGGCGCCGAATCCTGCGTCGCAGAACATCGTGGTCACTCCCTCAACCTCCGCCGTCACCTCCTCGGTCAACTACACCACCGCGACCGGAAGTCTCACGGTCACCGTGAGCGGGCTCGGCGCCGGCGTGAACGGAAGTATCAATGTCTCCGGTCCCAACAGCTACTCGCGCTCTGTCAACAGCACAACCACGATCTCCGGATTGGTACAGGGACTCTATACCGTGGCCGCTGCAGCCGTAGTGAGTGGCTCGACTACCTATACACCGGCGGCTGCGTCGCAGAATGTGAGCATTGGTGGAGGTGCGAGTTCGAGTGTCGGCGTGGCCTACACCGCGAGTGGAGGACCACCTCCGCCTCCGCCGCCACCCGCCGGGTTCAACCTGAACATCGACGGAATGCATGTGCAGCAAGTGGTGCAGGCGTACGCGGGAACGGTGCCCCTCGTGGCCGGTCGCGACGGGTTGTTGCGCGTCTTCGTAAAGGCAAGCCAATCCAACAGCGCGACGCCCACCGTCCGTGTGCGCTTCTATAGCGGCGGCACCCTGACCAGCACGATCACCATCAACGCGCCCGGTAGCTCGGCAGCAACCTCGATCACAGAGGGAACGCTCACATCGTCGTGGAACTACCGCATTCCCGGCGCCCTTATTCAACCGGGGCTCAAGATCCTCGCCGACGTGGACCCCACCAATACGGTCACCGAGTCGTCCGACAGCGACAATTCGTTTCCCTCGTCGGGCAGCCCGTTGACGATGGACGTGCGCACCGTCCCAACATTCAACATGCGCTTCGTTCCGGTGCTGCAGAGTGTCAATTCGTTGCAGGGAAATGTCACGGTCGGCAATGCCAGTCAGTTGCTGTCACATACGCGCGCGCTCTTTCCGCTGGGTATCGTGGACGCGGACGTGCGCGCCCCCTTTACGACAAACGCGCCCGTGCTACAGAGCGGAGACGGTAACGGTGCCTGGAACCAGATACTGAGCGAGATCAACGCACTGCGCACGGCCGACGGCAGTACCCGCTACTACTACGGCGTGGTCAAGGTCGGATATGGATCGGGCATTGCAGGGTTAGGCTACGTTCCGGGCAGGGCCTCCATCGGTTGGGACGTGTCCGGCTCCGCCGAGGGAGTCATGGCCCACGAGGTGGGGCATAACTTCGGGCGCTTTCACGCCCCGTCGTGCGGCGCCGGTGGGTCCGACCCGTCGTATCCGTACGCCGACGGGAAAATTGGTGTCACTGGATACAACACGGCGACGAACGCTCTCGAGGCGGCCGCGGCTACATACGACCTAATGGGCTACTGCAACTATCCGGTCTGGATCAGTGACTACACGTACAATGCGGTCCTGAACTACCGCGCCACCAATCCCTTCACAACTGCGGCGGCGCAACGTGGGAACTACGCACGCCCCGGCCTCCTCGTGTGGGGACGTGTCCAGAACGGGCAACTCATACTCGAGCCGACCTTCGAAGTAGTCGCCCCACCCGCACTCCCGCTCCGCAGCGGCCGTAACCGAATCCAGGGCTTGGGCCCGTTAGGCGAGTCCTTGTTCGACTTCTCGTTCGACGGCGAACACGTGGCAGACCTTCCCGGCGCCAGTGCAGAACATTTCGCGTTCGTCGTTCCGATGGACGCCATGCAGGGAACGTTACCCACCACACTTCGCCTCTCAGCCGCCAACCGGCAGACCGAACTTCGCTCCACGGCCTCGGGCCCGACAGCGAACGATGCACCTGTTGCCGAGCGCTCGGGAACCAACACGGTACGCGTAACGTGGCGCGACGCGACGACACGAGGTGTTCTGGT
>ENA-ORBV01016640-ORBV01016640.1-microbial-mat-metagenome-genome-assembly--contig:-NODE-16640-length-10645-cov-4.914080_pt1 | contig 10645 bp, 9 predicted proteins | sample MGYA00237777_ERZ505514 | MGnify/ENA primary metagenome ERZ505514 (study PRJEB26160, sample SAMN06269048) | microbial mat metagenome | isolation source: Oligotrophic lake microbial mat | place...
GCATCATGCTCATTCAGCGTCGCAACCCGCCGTCGAGTCGCTTGCAATACCTGACGGGTCGACAAGTTGCCATAAGCCAGATAAGGCGACAATCGGCTGCAGCTTGCCTCAGCCGTAACCGGGCTCGACATCTCCATGTGATAGCGAACACCGCGTGCCGACAAGAAACTATCAAGAGTCTCAAACGCCTCCCGCTCCCCACCCCGCTGAGCGAGAGAGCGGCAATCCACTCCTATCCCAAGTTCTTTCGCAGTAGGAATCGAGGTGCCGGCAATCGAACTCACCAGCCTCGGCGGCGCTTCAACGATCGGCTCCGCCATCCGTTCTTCCCAATTCCTCGACCAGCCATCCCGTGATTTCAAGCGCCTCACAACCCCATTGGCCGGGTACTCCGTCATCGGCGTATTTGTTTCGCGTGCCCACTTCCTTACCCGTCGATCCCGTTGATAGCTTGTCCAGTTCCCCGTCTCTTCATGCGACCAAAGATGCGCAACGGGCAACTGCCTCAACACATCCACCGCCTCTCCAACTTTCACGACCAGCCCCTGCCCCAGTCGACGCAATTGTTCATCGAGCTCCACCAGACTTGCGCGCACAAAGGTGAAGTGAGATGGGTCAAAGTCAGGAGAGGCAATCCACTCCGGCTCCACGATATAGAGCGGCAACACCGGCCCCCGCCGCGCCGCCTCCACCAAAGGCCGGTGGTCTTCGATCCGCAGGTCGCGCTTAAACCAAACCACCTGATAGCTCATTTGTCGAAAACAATTGGCTCCACGCGCTTCCAGTAGCGGGAGAAGCGCTTCAAGTCCAGACTGCCGCGATAATCGACAAAGGCTACAGCAGCCAATACTTCGACGGGCACCACTGCCTCAAGCTGCTTCAGACAGTCTCGAAACCGCGGATTGATGCTCTCTACCGTCACAATCTTCTCCGGCCGGCGTGCCAGCAACTTCGCCGCAACATCTCCCCTCTCAATTTCGGCCGGTAACTCGATCAAAGTCTCATAGAGAAAAGCGATCCGCTTCAGAGTCCACTGCTCAGTCTCGATCTCGTCCTCATCGAAAACAAACAGAGCTTTCGCCATCGGATACTTCAAGTAAGCGGGATTATCTGCGGCCAGGCAATCCGGATGCAGCCAGATCAGTTCGTTCATCTTGCCTCGATCCTGAAGAGCTTCTCTTCCAGCTTTTCGTAGCTGCCTTCAAAATCACAACGCCCCCGCACCGGGCATGTCCGGCAATAGACACTATGCGTGTACTTCTCCAGGTTTTCGCGGTTGAAAAAATACGGCTTGTGCGAGAACGTGCTCGCTACCCACTGCCACGAGAGGTTGTTCGACGCCGGGTCGCCGTCGAGTAAATGGGAAAGAAAGAACAAGGCCCCAGCCTGCCACCGGACACGTCGAAAGTGCACCACATAAGCGGCGAACCACATGCGCGAATGATTGTGCAAATAGCCGGTTGCTCGCAGTTGCTTCACAAAGGCATCCATGCAAGCCAGACCGGTCTCACCCGACGCGATGTCCTCAGGTAGCTTCTCTGCATATGCTCCAGCCGGCAGGCCTGTCTTCAGGTCTTCGCGATCTTCCCATACGCCTTTGCCCATCGTTTGATAAAGCCGCTGCCAGTAATCTCGCCAGGCTAGCTCCGTCACAAACTTCGCGGCATGAAGCCGGTCTTTCACCTTTGAGAACGCCAGCTCTTTGGCCTGTTTTAGCGTCAGGATTCCATGTCGAATGTATGGGGACAGCCGGGATACGTTGCCGTCGAGATAGTTTCGATTAAACCCGTAGCGGTCTGGCTGAATCGCAGCCAGGGCCAGCTCTCCCGCTTCGCGGCCCCCCGCAATCGGGCTGATCTGCCCGTCACGAGCAGCCGCCGAAGGAAACTCCCGTGAAAGATATTCCGCCAACTCCTGACGACTCGCAAAGCTTCGCTCCATCACGCTTGCCCCTTTAAGGCAGACTTGTTTCCGCGACAGCGATCGCTGCAATAAAGCACGTGTTCCCAGTCCCGCTCCCACTTCTTGCGCCACACAAATGGCCGCTGGCAGACGAGACAGATCTTCGTTGGTAAATTTTGTTTTTTAACGCCCTGCATACCCGAGCTTTTACTCCCGGGGACAGCGGAAGCCTAGAATTCGATGTTGCGTGCCTGGCGAATATTCGGGTTCTCAAGCAACTGTGCAAGCACATGCTCTGGAACCGCCGCATCACAAGAAATAATCGCCGTCGCCTTGGCGTGGCCACCCTCTTGTGAAGCAGACTCTTCGCGGCCAAGCGAGAAATTGGCAATGTTGATGCCATTCTTGCCCATCACCGTCCCTATATATCCGATGACTCCGGGCACATCGAGATTTTTTAGATAGAGGAGGTAGCCGTCCAGCGGTGCCTCGCAATAGATCCCGTCCACATTGAGCAATCGGGGCTTGTCAAGAATCACTGCACCTTCAACACTGGTTTTGCCAGCCGAGGTTTCAACCTCGATGCGAATCGAATCGCTATGCCCAGACCGCAGCAGGTGGTTTTCATTGATATTCAAACCACGATCGGCCGCAATCTGCATTGCGTTGATCAAATTCGCCTTGCTCGCCAGCGACCGCTGCAGCAACCCACTCAAGCCAGCATTGCGAACCAGCGTCGTGTTCAGCTCGGCCACTCGGCCAGCATAGGTAAAGCGCACCATGACTGGATTCGAGTCACTGATGAAAGAAGCAAAAGTACCCAGACGCTCGGCTAGCGAAATGTAAGGCCCCAATGCCCGGTACTGCTCCGGCGACAGTGCCGGCATGTTCACGGCATTAATGGCGATCCCGTTCTGCAAGTACTCAGCCACCTGTTCGGCAATGCGAATACCAACAATTTCCTGTGCCTCTTCAGTCGACCCGCCAATGTGCGGAGTTGCAATCAGGTTCGGCTGCTTCAGCAGAGGATGATCGGCAGGCAAGGGCTCCGGGTCAAACACGTCCAGCGCCGCTCCACCCAACTTGCCCGAATCGAGACCCTTCAACAGATCATCGAGATCGACCAACTCGCCACGAGCGCAATTCACAATGCGCGCGCCGTCTTTCATCTTGGCGATCGACTCAGTGTTTATCATCTTCGTCGTCTCGGGCGTCAGTGCCACGTGCAACGTGATGTAGTCACTCTGCGCAAACAACGTGTTTAGATCCACCAGCATAACGCTGAGATCTTCAGCCTGCTGCGTGCTCACGTATGGATCGGCTGCAATAATCCGCATACCAAAATTACGTGCGCGCAACACCACTTCGCGCCCAATCGAACCCAAACCAGCCACACCCAGCGTCTTGCCGCGCAACTCGGTGCCAATAAATTTGCGCTTCTCCCACTTGCCAGCCTTGGTCGACTGGCTTGCATTCGGAATCGAGCGTGCCATCGCCAGCATCAGCCCCACCGTGTGTTCGGCAACAGAAATCGCATTGCCCCCAGGCGTATTCATCACCAGAATGCCGCCATTGGTAGCAGCCTGCAGATCGACGTTATCGACGCCAACACCCGCACGTCCAACGACGCGCAGCTTTGGTGCCTTCTTGATCAACTCGGCGTTCACTTTTACGGCAGAACGAACCAAGAGTGCATCGCAATCAAAGAGATGTTCTTGATATGTCTTCGGGTCGGCCTGGATTACAGTCCATCCAGGTACGGCGGCCAGCAGGTCAAAGCCAGCTTGAGCAATAGGTTCGGCAACAAGAATCTTCATTCGGGTCTAGACAGCAACAGGTTCCTTGGTAATTTCTTTTGATAAAGCCGCCGCAGCATACACGTTTTGAACTGCGGCCACGCCGCGTCCAAACTCCACGGGTTGACCGTGGGCCGCGAGAATGATTTCGAGTTCAGCGACCATCGCAAAAAGGTCGCCAAAATCGAAATAGCCAAGGTGAGCTACTCGGATGATTTGTCCCTTCATCGAGCCCTGACCGTTGGCAATAATGGACCCGAAGCGGTTGCGGAAGTCCTTCACGATCACGCTCGAATCCATGCCTGCAGGGGCACAGATTGCCGTGACCGAAGAGCCGGGGTTCTTCCCCGAAAACAAACAAAGATCCAGTGCTGTGGCGGCAGCGCGGGTTGCGGTGGCCAGCAACTGGGCATTTTTAATCAGATTGTCCATGCCGAGGTTCTTAATGTATTTCAAGGCCTCGTCCATAGCCAATACCAGACTCACGGCAGGCGTCCAGGCGCTCTCGCCATTGAGAGCATTCTTGCGTTCACGCCGCAAATCAAAGTAGAAACGAGCGTTCTTCGATTCATCCATACGCTTCCAGGCCCTCTCGCTTACCGAAAGGAAAGCAAGCCCTGGCGGAATCATAAACGCTTTCTGTGAACCGCCAATGACAATATCAAGGCCCCACTCATCGATCTTGAGAGGCATCGTACCCAGGCCCGTAATCGCATCGATTACGAAGAGGGCATCGGTTTTGCGAACTACTTTCGCCATTCCTTCGATATCGTGCATGGCTCCGGTTGAAGTTTCGGAAGCCTGCACAAACACACCACGAATGTTAGGGTTAGCCTCAAGTGCAGCGGCCACCTGTTCCGGCGTGACAACACTGCCGTAGGGCTGCTCGATCACAGTCGGATTGAGGCCGAATGCTTTGGTAAGCGCCGTCCAGCGCTCGCCAAACTTGCCAGCCGTGCAAACCAAAACTTCTTCTCCACAAGAGAAGCAGTTTTGGACAGTTGCTTCCATAGCACCAGATCCGGAAGCCACCAGCACGATAACGTCGTTCTGGGTTTGCATGACTTCTTTGAGGCCGGACAGCACCGACTTATAAACCTTGCGGAAATCTTCCGTCCGGTGATGGATATCCGAACCCATCATGGCGTGAAGAGCCTGAGGCAAAAGTGGTGTCGGTCCCGGGGTTAGTAGGCGATTTTTCTTGATGTACATAGTGGAATTTGCAACAAAACGGATAATCCGGGGGTGTATTCACTAGAATAGCAAACAGCATGAGTTTGACAGAGCGTATCCAAAAGGACATGGTCGAAGCGATGAAGGCGAAGCAAGAGCTGCGCCTCAGCGTCGTTCGCGCCATCAAGACGGCCCTATTGAAGTACAAAGCCGACAATATGAAAGAAGCGGACGAAGCCGCCGAGCAGTCGATGCTCAAAACGCTAGCAAAGCAACGCATGGATTCGATTGAACAGTTCACGAACGGAAACCGCCTTGAACTGGCCGAAAAAGAAGCGGCCGAACTGGTGATCATCGAAGGCTACCTACCCCAGAAGGCCAGCGCCGAGGACATCGCCGCTGCCGTAGAAGCCGCCATAGCTGAAACTGGTGCCACAGGCAAAGCCCAGATGGGCATCGTCATGAAAGCCGCCACCGCCAAGCTGGCCGGCAAGAATGTCGACGGCAAGGCGCTGAGCGAATTGGTCAAGTCCAAGCTGCCATAACTTTTCGAATGGCAATTTCAGTTGGCGATCAACTTGGACCTTACAAGATCCTCTCTCCCTTGGGCAAAGGTGGGATGGGCGAGGTATATCGTGCGCACGATTCCCGTCTGAATCGCGATGTCGCCATCAAAGTCTCGAGCTCACAGTTCAGCGAACGTTTCGCCCGCGAGGCTCGTTCCATTGCCGCTCTGAATCACACCAACATTTGCCATCTCTACGATGTCGGTCCAGCTTATCTGGTCATGGAGCTTGTTCAGGGTCAAGAGTTGCGAGGCCCGCTCAAGTTTGAGGAGGCGCTCCCCATCATCCGCCAGTTGATCGATGGCATCGAGGCCGCCCACGACAAGAACATCATCCACCGCGACCTCAAGCCAGCCAATATCCAGGTCACCCCTGAGGGGATCGTCAAGATTCTCGACTTCGGATTGGCCAAAGCTTCAGAGCCCTTACTTACGTGTGAAGGCAACGATGCCAATTCCCCAACGCTAGGCCTGGATGAAACCAAGGCCGGCGTCATACTCGGAACAGCCGCCTACATGGCCCCCGAACAAGCTAAGGGCAAAACTGCCGACAAGCGCTCCGACATTTGGTCTTTTGGTGTCATTGTCTATGAACTGCTCACGGGCAAACGCCTCTTTACCGGTGAATCCGCAGTCGATCTACTCGGCAAAGTAATCAATCAGGATATCGATCTCTCGGCCGCTCCCGTAATCTCGCACAAGCTACTCCGCTGGTGCCTCGAAAAAGACCGAAAGGACCGCCTCCAGTCCATAGGAGACGCTCGAAGACTACTCTCTGAAGCAAACATTTCTGCGACAATTTCCACACCTGCAAAGCCACTCCACAAGCAGCCCCTCGTCTGGCTGCTTGCCTCAATCGCGGCATTCTCTCTAGCTTGCGCCCTTTGGGTTCGCCCCAGCGTTTCCTCAAATTCTCCAATCCGGTTGACGATCACATTGCCCCTGGGCCAGGAAATCACCAGCGCTCCCGCCATTTCACGCGATGGACGCCTCATCGCCTACGCAGCCAAACAGGGGCCTGATGAACCTCAGCTCTATTTGCGCGATTTGAATTCCTTCGAGGCTCGGTTGGTACCGGGCACCACTGGCGCCAGAATGTCCTTCTTTTCACCTGACGGCAAATGGATTGGCTTCTTCGCGCAGAGCTTCCTGCACAAAGCGGAAGTTTCTGGGGGATCCCCGACGCGACTGGCTGAAGCCCCATATCCGCTTGGTGGCTCCTGGCAGGAGGACGATACCATCGTCTACACCCCCTCCCTCGGATCTGGCTTGTTCAAGATACAGGTCTCTGGCAGCACCCCTAAACAGATCACCAACCCGGATGGTGCCGCAAGTGGTTACGCCCATGTCTATCCGCAGGTGCTACCTGGCGGCAAGCAAATTCTTTACAACACGTGGGGCATCTCGCAGGGGAGCAAAATCTTCTCCTTCGAAACCGGGAAATCTGAATTGATACTGCCGCAAAAGAATTTGAATGCAGCGTTTTTTATTTCCGGAAGACTTCTGGTCAACGATGACGCATCAGGACTGAGGTCTGCCCTCTTCAACATCGCAAAGCCCAACCAAACAAGCGCTGATACCTTTCTGATGCCAAACGTTTATTCAGACATCGAAAATGAATCTCGCCCCTGGATGGCCGTCTCGGATTCGGGCACTGCCGTTCTGGCTCCAGGCAATGTGGCCAAAACATCATTGGTGTGGATCGATCGTCAGGGCAAGATCGCTCATGCACTTAAAGAACAGGGGCCCTACCGCGAATCCAAGCTTTCGCCCAACGGCGACCGGGTAGTCGTCAGGCACGGCCTCGACCTTTGGGTCCACGATTTGGTCCGCGACTCTCGCACTTCGCTCACTGCTGGCAGCGGCAATAACATGATCCCGATCTGGAGCAGCGATGGGCTCCGAATCATCTTCGCTTCCAACCGAAGTGGAAATTGGGAGGTTTATTCACAAACCGCCGACGGGTCCAAGCCCGCCGAGGTGATGTTTGAACTTCGTGGCAACCAGTTCCCCTGCTCGATACTCCCCGACGGAACCCTTATCTTTCGCGAAATGAAAGAAGCCAGCGGAACCGACCTCTGGGTCCGAACACCCAACGGCAAGATTGAGCCCCTTCGTGTCACGAACTTCAATGAAAACGTCGCCCAGATTTCCCCCGGGCCCGGCCCACTTTGGGTGGCATACGCTTCAGATGAATCCGGGCGCAATGAAGTCTTTATGCAGTCCTTTCCGTCTGGGCAAAACAGACTCGCGGTTTCCAGCGGTGGCGGCAGCTTGCCGCGCTGGTCTCGCGACGGTAGAGAGCTCTTCTATCTCACAGGGTCGTCTATCGTGTCTGTCCCCATACGGCCAGGTGGCAGCCTCGGAGCTGCGCAGAAAATCTTGGACCTCCCCGATGTGTTCGTCAACCAACGATTTCAGTCCTACGATGTCTCACCCGACGGCAAGCGTTTCCTAATGCACCTGCGTGAACCAGGCTCTGTGCCAAGGCAATTGAATATCATCCTCAACTGGAACAAATGAAATCTCGATAAGAAGCTATTGCAGGCAACGGATCGCGGCGCCAAGCTAGAGAACCAACAGCGAGTCCTCAAACCGGGTACCTCGAGCCAATTCCCTGATTCCCGCATCGGCGGTCACCAGTTGCGCTTGCTTGCTATAGGCCAGCATCAACAACTGCATATCGGTAACTTGGCCGCTACCAATCAACTTGGAACCCTCTCGCGAGCTAAGCTCGGTGAGGTCAACGTCCAAACTCCAAAATACGTGGTCGCTTTTCCCACAAGTCTGCTCAAGCCCGCCTAGCGCCTGTGCAAGCGATGCATGCGTGCCTCCCAGCAACTGATACGCAACGCGAAGATACCCGGCCTGAGTTAGAGGACAGCTCGCCCAGGGGCGCGCTGTCAATTTATGAAACCAGCCGTACGCTCTTGCATGCAGAGTATGCTCCGGGAAGCTCAGCCCAACAAGGACGTTAACGTCCAGGAGACAACGCACGCCTGACCTGTTCTTCTTCGTCTAGTCTCTGCAATTCCTTCACGCGCTCGCTAGTTAAAGGTGGCGATCCGGGTGGAAGATCGAACACAACCCAGCCATTCTTGGTCTTGAATTTCGGCAAGCTCTCCGACCCCTTATAAACAAGGTCAGACGCCGCCTGCCCCAAAGAAATATGCCTCTTCTCGGCGTACTCTTTGATCGCTTCATAAGCTTGATCTTCCAGATTCAAAGTTGTCCGCATTTGATGCGATTATATCGAATCAAGAGCATCAAATACTCAAGCCGGACGCACAAACCAGTCCTGCGGCACATGCCCCTCAGGCAACAGCGCCCCCTTGTCGAGGTACCGCGCCTTCGAAGCGAAACTCGCCGCATGCGGATCATGCGTCACCATCACAACAGTCTTGCCGTGCTCTTGATTGAGCGTCCGCAATATCGTCAGCACATCCTGCGCACTTTGCGAATCAAGGTTCCCCGTCGGCTCATCGGCAAGAATCAAATCCGGATCCGTAACCAGCGCCCGCGCAATCGCCACACGCTGTTCCTGCCCGCCCGACAACTGTTTCGGCAGATGCGTCAACCGGTCTCCAAGCCCTACAAGCGACAATGCCGTCGTAGCATGCTCCCGCCGCTCCTTGGCATTCAAGTTCGTCAGCAACAACGGCAGCTCCACATTCTCAATCGCCGTCAATACCGGAATCAGATTGAAGCTCTGAAAAACAAAGCCTACATGCACATTCCGCCACTGTGCCACCTGCTTGTCCGACAGCGCCCGCAAGTCCTGCCCCAACACATCAATCGTCCCGCTCGTGGGCCGCTCCATCGCTGCAATCAGATAAAGCAAGGTCGACTTACCTGACCCCGAAGGCCCCATCAGCGCTACAAACTCACCTTTGCGAATCTCAATAGACGCGTCCTTCAGCGCCGTCACCTCAAATTGATCCCGCTTGTAAACTCGCGTCAGATCCCGCGTCTCGATCACGACTTCGCTCATTTTGTAGCTCCCTTTGCCTTCACCTTCGCACCATCCTTCAAGTCTGCCGGCGGATTCAAAACCAGATCCTCGCCACCAATCAGACCCTCCTCCACCCGCATGCCTTCGCTCGTATTCCCCGTCACCCGAACCGCGCGACGAATCACCTTGCCACCCAACACAATGAAGACGGCATCATTGCGCACAGCCGCCGTCGGCACATATACAACCGGCTTCGCAGCCACCGGCGAGGCACCAGACACAGCCTTGGCCTCCTCATAAAACGCCACACTTGCATTCATGTCCGGCCGGAGAAAATCATCCGGCTGCAACACCCGCACCTTTACCTGTACCGTGGCCTTCTGCCGGTTGGCCTCAGGGGCAATCTCCGAAATCATGCCGTTGTACTTGCGATCTGGATAGGCATCGGTCGTAATCGTACCCTTCTGCTTACGATCCAGGCGCGCAAAGTCATTCTGATTGATATCGAGTTCTACCTGCAAATCGGTCAGATCGGCGAGGGAAACCACATAGCCCTTGGCCCCCTTATCGCCAACAAAACCGGTGGTCACAAACTCACCCTTCTCAACATTCCTCTCAAGAACGGTTCCAGTAACTGGTGCTTTAATTAACGTGTTCGACAAGGTGGATTCATAAAAGGCCACCCGGCCCTTAGCCTCCAGAATCTGCCCCCGCAAGGCATCAATCGTCTCCCGCCGTGGCCCGATCTTCACTAGCTCAAACGTTTTCTCAAGCGAATTCACCCGTGCGCGCAGCGAGTTCACCCGCCCCTCGGCATCATCGAGCACCTGCTGAGCCGATACCTTCTCACGCACCAGTTCCTGCGTCCGTTTCAGCGTAATTTCGGCATTCGCCAGATCCGCTTTCGCCTGATCGACATTCGCCCGCGCCGTGGCAATCTCCTCCGGTCGCGACCCGTTCGTCAACTCCTCAAGCCGCGCCTCAAGAGTTCGCAACTGCCCCACCGCCTGCTGCAACTGCGCCTTGTACTCATCATCCTCAAGCCGCACAATCACCTGGCCTTCTTTGACCCGATCCCCCTTCTCAACACCAATCCACAAGACGCGCCCCACCACCTTCGACGCCACCTGGATCTTGTGATGTGCCACGATGTACCCGGTCGCATTCAGGATCACTGTCTGCCCGGCACCACTGGCCGAAGTAGAAGACGAAGAAGACTTCACCCGGTAGACGGCCACCTCAGGAGCATCATTCAAA
>ENA-ORBV01016641-ORBV01016641.1-microbial-mat-metagenome-genome-assembly--contig:-NODE-16641-length-10645-cov-4.311885_pt1 | contig 10645 bp, 10 predicted proteins | sample MGYA00237777_ERZ505514 | MGnify/ENA primary metagenome ERZ505514 (study PRJEB26160, sample SAMN06269048) | microbial mat metagenome | isolation source: Oligotrophic lake microbial mat | place...
GGCCGTGTTGTTGTTCACGCTTGCAACAAGCGTGTCGCATTTCAGCAGGAACGGCGATGTATATGCGCTGTCGACGAATGAAAGCAGCTCGCCGATTACTGCTTTAGAATGACTGCTGAAGCCGGGTAAACCACTTATGATTTGGGCGCGAGTCTTACCGCTGATGTATGATGCCACGGCTGTTCGGATACTGTCCGCAGAGTACGCGATTGCGTAAACCTGACTTGTGTCGTAGGCGTCGTTCGGATTGAAATCGACGATGAAATCGCCAATCATATAGGACGATGTAATCGGTGCCACCTCGAGGTAGTCATTTTGATACGTGAGGCCATATCCCATTGCCTGATTGTGGAACCAGCCAATCCAATCGTACGCATTGCACGTTTGCGTTTGCTCGGTGAACGTGAGCAGCCGTCCGCGACTCTGTCGTTCGGGCGTGGGGGATGATGTTGGCTCTGTGCACGCGGCGATGCCCAAGACGATCAGCGTGCAAAGAAGACCCTGAACGATATGTTTCACAAATACTCCAGAATGTTGAAAGGTTAAACTGAATTACCATGCAACGCTACTGGGGCGAGTGTGCCATTTATGGACAGACTAGCGCTGGCTGTAACATCATGCGCAGAATCGTAATGCCAGCGAGGTATGTGTATTTTCGCGTTCATGCGCCCGTAGCTCAACTGGATAGAGCAACAGCCTTCTAAGCTGTAGGTCGCTGGTTCGAGTCCAGCCGGGCGTACCAAGGCCACTCTATGTTATGGGGTGGCTTTTTGCGTTGTTGTGTTGGGTTGTGTGTTTGTCGCACAGCTACTGCGTCGTCGCAGGTCTCGCGTTGGAAAAGTGGATTGGCGTTTGGGTCGGTTGCAGTCTTAATAGGGACAAGAGTGCCACTACTATTCCCACTACCTATTAGGAGTCGACTATGCCAAAGCGCAAGTCCATGTCCGAGACCATTGGAGCAGGTCCAACGGCCCTCCACGTTTCCTTCACTTTCATAACCAAGAATGCCAGTGCTAAACATGGCACGTATCTGTGCACTGTTACATGTGAACGTTGGCAGACACTTCTTCCGAAGGGCCGCTTGCGTCGATCCACGGGCATCTCTGCCGAGACAAAACACGTTCATCCAGCCACACATAGAATACTTGAGAAAGCGAGCTATGCTTCGGAGGTACGTTCAGCTATCGCCTCCGTACGCCAACGCATCCAAGACATCGCCAGCAATCACAGGATCAACCCAGGGGACCCCAACGATGCTCCCTCAATGGAAAAGGTAAGCGAGGCAATACGGACGTCTGGTGTTGACATAAGCGATGACAACATGCTGATCACGAGAACTATATCGAGGCGTGGTGCACGAGGTGCTGAGTACGGTGGGTTGATGGGTAGGTACCTGAGCGAATATGTTGCGAGAGACGGCAGGAAATTCGCAGACTCGAAAACCATGAAGGGGAATACATGTACCATGGCCTTGCATCTGTATCAGTTTTCGGCGGATTGCTTTGGTGGAAAGTTGACACTGAACGACCTGACAATCCCGACAAAAGCACAGGTAGTTGTGAGGACATTTAAGAAATATCTAGCTGAAACCTGCGATCTCTTAGATCCTACAATTGAGAATATCCTGAAGAGACTAAGGACGTTTCTTGCTTGGACTGAAAGAGAAGGACTGGTCTGGAAACTTGACCTTACCCCATATCGGTTCTCAGTGAAACGGCAGCCTAAAGTGACGCTCACGATTGAAGAACTTGGAAAGGTTATTACTTACAAATTTGGTCCGGATCAAGAACGCTACGAACGCGCACGTGATTTATGGCTACTCCAGTGCTTTACGGCACTTCGGTACAGTGATGTTTCGCAGATGAGCATACCCGACATACGACAAAAGATGTTCTCAGTTGCAACACAGAAAACGAAAGTCCTCGCCAACATCCCTGTGTTCGACATCATGAAAGATTTGGTAGAGAAGTATCCTGATAGGCTCCCGACGATGTCGAACCAAGAATGTAATCGCACAATCAAGTTGGCATTCGAAGTGATTGGTATTACACGGGAAGTCGTGGTGCCGTACACACAAGGCGGGAAGGAAATGATGCGCACGTCAAGAGTATGCGACGAAATCGCAACACACAGTGCGAGACGTCAATTCGTATCAATGGCGCAACAGTTTTCCGTGCCAAGATCTATGATTCAGGTAGTTACGGGGCATCGCAATATCGAAGAGCTTCTAACATACACGCATCATCCTGGCGAGGAGATTTCCGAATCGTTCGAACGCATGAACGCCGCGCTCCCTCGGATGTCTAAATGATTGCCTTACTGTACGTATCCTTTCCGACATCACTTAACTCGATACCCCTTCAGGTGCGTTCCCGAGCCTTTAATAATTCACATCATGTCGCTTGGCCGCTACCTCGTCATTGCCTCTGCCATGAATGCCGAGACCATGCACCTTCTCGGTTATAGTAGAAGCATTGCTCTAGCCCAAAGGCATTCCAGAGTACATCAAAGACTGGACGCAACTCTTTTGCCCAATCCGCAGGCTGTTCGTTGACTACTATGGGAGGTAGTAGAACTTCTGTGCGTCCGATCTTCCGGGAATCCGCGCGGAATTCAAAAGGAATTTCGAGGACCGTGTCTTCGGGTAGTGTGAGAGCAACTGAAATCATGAGTGGATAGGTCTGGGTGTATCGCTGTAACAGAGCCCCATAATAGTCCACGGTATTCAAGATTAGCCTAATCAGATATTCCCCACGGAGTTGACGTTCGCTTACGAAGCGACGAATCAATGACTCCACTATACCCGAACGGAATATCTGTATTCCACGTTCTACAACTGTCGGTGTCCCATAAGTGCTGTACGAAGTGAAGCCTTCGAGGTTATAGTGATTCCATGGGCCACCACCCATAGGGCTTATAGCTTCGCGGGTCTTTTGGTCCAGCATGGCAACTAGGTCAGTACTAGGATCGTGTTGCAAGGGTACTAAGTACAGCATACATGTACCATCCTCTACGTCGCGCCGATGATAATTGCAACGTTCCTCAATGAACTTCTGGACTCGTTGTGATCCATGGTCAGTATTGGAAAATGCACTGCGGACTTCGTTGATGTCCATAGGATTCGTTCCACCGGATGTTCGTAGATGAAATCTGAATCCCTCATTTTGAACTACAGCATGGGGTCGATGGAAACTGGGTGCGACGCGGATTACGAGAATTTGTACATCCTTCACCTCGTCACCACTGGCACTTACTGCACCCGAGCCATCGCCTGTTTCGTCACTATTTCCCGCACCACTGCCCGAACCTCGTCCACTACCTGCGCCTTTATTGTCTCCCTCGCCGACATCCCGAAGACCGTGTATCACAGGACTTACTAAAATGCCCTTCATATCGACGTGAACTCTTGGTTGAACATTCGCCCGAAGACTTTTTTCTAGCTGTTGAATTAAGGTATCGATATTGAGCGTAATAGGATAGAAAGATGATGCCACTCCCCTGCGTTCACTACCGTTAGAAACGATTTCGTCGATGCCATAGATGAGGTATCCACCACCAGCGTTGGCAAAGCCGCAAACCCTTCACTGGCTGCTTCACGAATTGGAGAGTATCAAAAGGTTCATGCTGGGTTAGAGACATTGTTGTTGGCGACCATGGCGGAACTAGTTACTGGTATAATTGTTCACCAAACATGTGCTGCCTTGAAAGTTATACCGTGTGCATGGTATCTAACGGACCTCGGACAGTGACATTTACAGGGGCCACACCAGAAGAACCATGTCCAGGGACGGGCAGCGAATGTTTCCCAGCTTGCAATACCATTTATCGTTAACGCAAAACCAGGAGTCGATCATGTTATCGAAAAGACAACTACTGTCATCCTTCGCATTCAGCCTTTTAATTTGTGCCACTACCTTCGCACAGGTGGACCCAAATTTGAGTTTGAAGCAAGCTGTGACGAACCCTCTGCAGGCATCAACAGGACACGAAACTGTTGTGCCTTCGAACATTGAAGGCGCGTATATTGACATCGACGGAACTGCATACATTACTAAGAATGGGGGTGCTACGTGGCAATTACAAATTAAGGAGCCTTCCCGACCAGCCCTTGACGGTCTTGTGGATTTTATCGACGGCCACGTCAGAATCAGGCCAGTCGGTTCGAGTCTACCTTCACACATTTCAGTGTTCGATATGCAGGGAAGGCAGATTGGTACATGCAAGTCCGATGCGAATGAATCCATTGCGACAACGGATCGCATAATTCTTGTCCAGATGGTCCAGGCAGATGGCACAGTCTTGCGGGGACTTCTCGTCTCCAATTGCAACTAGTTAATTCACGGAGAAATTTGAATGAGCAACGCCAAGGGTAATTCTTTAGCTTTAATCCTATGCTTCCTTATGTGCTGCACTTCGGTGTGTGCGCAGCGAGTTACATGGTCTGATCTCAACTACGATCCGATTCGGTGTGATTTATCGGACGTGGTCGTAGTGAATGACAGTTATGTCGCAGTCGGCACGAAGGGAAGTATCGTGCGCGGTAGGGTTGGGGAAGCACCCTTGGCAGTCGCTGGTAATCAGTACCAGCCAAATTTGAAGAGTATCGCGTTTGCGCCTACCGGATCGGTACTTCCGATGATGGTAGCAGGCGGGGATAGCGGTACGTTCATGGTATCGGCGGATACTGGTAAAACATGGACAATGGAGATGTTACTGGTTGGCGATATTAACCAAGTTGCAATGTCGAGCGAGCGCACGTTCATTGCGTCCCGTAATGGACTCTTCGGTAAACCTCACCATAAAGGTACGTTCGTTTCCATCATGGATTCTGCCTGCATCGGTGTGGTTGTTGGTAACGGAGATTCAGTCTACGCCGCATTTGAGACTGGTAGTATGTATTGCAGTCCAGACGCCGGCGAAAGCTGGAGTTTGATACCAGGTCTATCCGGTAGCTCTAGCGTTACGCGCCTGCGATACCACAACACCACGTTGATTGCTGTACATGATACCTTCCTAGCCTTGTTAAGACCCGATGGGCGGATGGATACACTACAGGTAGGGGGCTTGCCAGGTCTCCGTTTCATCGATGCGTATGTATCCGACTCAACAGTATTGGCAACAGCACTTTCATCGCTTGACTACTACCACGTCTATTCAACGGATGGTGGAGCTACATGGATGAATGGAAGAAATATGATTGGCAGCACATATGCTATCACTGTGAGCAAGGAATATTTCGTGGGCGTGGGCCAATATGGGGCCACAACCAGTGCGTCGATCGATAGTATCATTGGTCCAAATTTTCGGTTGTTCGGTTTTGGAAAACCGAAATCCAATCTTCCTCGTACTTACGTCGATGTTTTCTATGATAGTTTATCAACCGTTGTGTTAGTTCATTATCCGAGAGTTCAGTTGGTGCGCCAGAGTAAAATGGACGCATCGAGCGTTGTGCTGTTTAGTACGCCAAGTATCGGTCTCGTACCCCATTCCTTTGCCATGACTGGCTCTTACATCTGTATTCTGGCTGACAGTTCAAAATTTGATGGAAACCCAATCTCGGAAAGAAAGCGATTTGTCCTATTCTTATCGTCGGATAACGGACTAAGTTGGGACACTGTCATATCGCCAAATACAGAGCAGTTTGCAGAGAATGTATTCTTAGACGCTGACCGAAACATCTATCTGTCTGGCCTCACTTGGCCCTACTATTCGAAAGATTGGGGTGCTACTTTTTACCGTTTAGATTTTGATTCGAGTGGCTATACTCCCTACTGGCTAGTTGGAGCCGATGACTATCAATACGCCTACATGAGCGGACTGTATCGTCGATTCGGTTTCGATAGGCCATGGGAAAGGGTATCAGAGGATTTCGAAGGGACCATAAAACACTTTAAGGTCACGTCGACTGGTCGGCTTGTATTAGTCTCTACCGCCAATCTAGTCGCAATAGTTAGTACGTCAGATGATCATGGCAGTACATGGAAGAAACGGGCATCTAACTCAAGCCTTCTTTCAGCCCCCGGACTAGTTGGTGGATTATCTGTCGGTGCAGGCGACAACATGATTGCATGGCAGGGCAATGTGTTCATGTATTCTACGAGCGGAGGCGATGTTTGGGAGGAATCACAAGTGCCAGTTCCCGTAACCACGCTTCTGAGGGGGATGAAATTTACCAGTCCGAAAAAGCTGTTGGCTGTCGGCACTTCCGACGCTTTACTTGAGGGAACGGTCGAAGACCCATCCTCGGTCCCAAACTATTACCAGGCGGCGCATCTATCATACCGAGATGTGCTCGAGCTACCCTTCTCACACGTTCACGTGTATTCGTACACTGGTCGATTGCTGACGACTTTTGCTGCAAGTGCGTTTGATAACGTCTCCGGAGCACTCAAGGCGGCGAGAATCTCATCGAGCATTGGACCATCGTTCATAGTCATCGAGCTGGAAGGCGGTGATCGGTTGATTGTGTCAAGTGTTGAAATCTCCGAGCTGCATTTACGCTAATGCATAACTCGCAACCTGGAGTCTTTATCGTATCGCAACGAGCAAGTGCATACTTCGTGCTCGTGCTGTTCACGATACCGCTTACACCAGTACTGCAGTGTGCTGTAGCAAATGCCGTTCTGTCCGGCGTACCGATGCTTACCCACGCCACTGCGCTGCCACGACTCCACTACTCCGAACATCCGTTCTGTTTTCTGCGCTGACGTTGCCATCTCTCCCTCTTATCATCCCATGACCCATACATTTTCAACAATTCTTGGTCACTGTCTCGCATTGAGCCCATGTCTTCACTGCGTTCTCGCCAGCGGATCACACCGTCGCAAGCGACAATAAAGGCTTCGAGAATTTCCGCGTCTCTTCGTAAGTGATTTCGTTGCTGCTTCCACTCGCTGACCAAATGTTGCTGCCATGCTTCCAGAGTAATTCCTTCTGGGGTATCACTGTGTTTTTCCCATGCCGAGGCCCGAACTATATCGTCCTGTTCGTCCACAGGAAGATCAAGAAGTTCACTTCGAAGCGTAGCGAATTGTGTTGCCGCTCGGTTTCGGTGTGTCCAGAGTTTTCGCTCCGTCATGTCCTTCGCCCATAAAATCGATGCCTCTGGATACAACCAGGGAGGATTGTCCTCAGGCCACAGTCTGGAGGTGAAAATGGGCTTGAAATTCGAGAAGGTGTATCGTCCGCCGTGCCGTTGTCTTCCCTCCCGTTCCATCGCTGACTCGACGTTAGTTCTTTTCTCTTCTAACGCTACGGCAATCAAATGCAGCAGGACGTTCTCGTCGTCGAGCACACCACTTTCCACCAAGGCTATGGTGAGGCTGTCCTTGATATTGATATAGGTACTCTTGTCCTTAAGAGCCGTGGTAACAAGATCGGGGGTGACAAACCGCTCGTATGCTTCAATCCTTGTGTGCTCCTTAGAGCGCGGACTAAGCTCACGAGTACCAAGGGGATTCGCATCGTCTGCGTCTGTGCCCTTGTTCGAATATTTCAACACATGATCAAGGACTTGCCATTTTTCGGGTTCATATGCCATAGGTTTCAGATGAGGGTACACAATGCGGCAGTAAGATTGTCGACTGTGACCTAACCTATCAAAAAGCATCGGAACAATGTTTTGGGTATCACATATCTCCAACTGCGATATATCGGCTTGATGTGCGTTAAGTCCATGAGGACTAAATAACATGCTAAATAGATTTTACCTGTTCAGAACCGAATATTGAAGCCAAGAAAGGCCACTTGCATTGTTGAGATACGAACTAAATCTTAGCATCCATCCTCGCTACCACGCGTCTGAGCAAGACGTCGGGTTCAAGCTTGAGCTTTCGTGCGAGCACGAAAAAGCCCCCTATGCCGATTTCTCGCAGCCCCAGTTCAATCTTCGAGATCGTTGACTGCGTGATGTTATCCTCCCCTTGAAGATCTTCCTGGCTCAAACCCAGTTCCATACGTCGTTCCCTCACTACAATCGCTACGGCGAGTTTGACGGTGAGTTTTTTTCCTTTAGGAATGACAGGTGCTGAAGGCTTGCGTGGCATCGAGTGAAGCTACCCGAGCCACCTATCTCTAATTAGTCCATTTGGACTGAATCGCTAAGCTTTTTACTAATTTGATGGCGTTCTCTCATTCCGGAGCGTAACCCTTGCGTCGCATTTAGCAGATGCAGACAAAGAAGCCACTGCGCAAGTTTTGTCGATCCCTATTTCTGGGGCGAATGATTTACCGCCGTACCTAGGGAAAAAGCTATCATTCTTTATAAATCTCTGGAACCTCATCATGGGTCTGTTCGACATAGCCACGGCCTTCCTTCAGAATAATAAGCAAGCAGTGCAGGGAACCAGCATCTCCGTTATGCTTTGGGCGTTCAGTTTGTGCATGGCCATACCTGCTTATGCCGACTTCGCCGACACGCTGAGCCTAACGACTCCGAAGAAGGGTGTTTGGATGACTGTAAAAACAGTTACGTGGAAATTCGACACAGCCCAGTATGCAAAAGGCAGGGTTCGCCTCGACTTGCAAGTGATAGTTGGTAATGCCACGAAGCAAGCAGTCGAAATCGGCGCAGGATCGTTTCTTATTCGACTAGCGAAGAATGACAAGGCGATCTTCTTTAGTTACATGGGACCTGGAGCGTTGACACCGCCGATGAGAACAGTTGCGCCCAAGGACTCTTCAGTGCTTACAGTCTCGTTTGTTCTGCCTGACTCAGGTATGAATGTCGAAATGAAGCTCACACCCAAAGACGCAAAGACTTCGACTTGGCTAACCTTTCTACCAGCGGTCACGAGTCCTTGTCAGCGTCTCGCGTTATCAGCAGAACAGTTCCTGGCTGGCACAATGATGTTTCAAGAATTCATGGAAAGCAAACGTGTTGGTCAGCACGGGGAATCTCGTCGTCTGTTGATGGAATATCTGAAGAGAAAGGTTGGGGGGCCGTGTACCGACGCACGATCTTCAGAACTGGAAGGTATGTCGAGTGCAGCGTTTAAGATCATTAATCTTGACGGTCAAGACTTTGACAATGTCGTTCGAGGTGACCGCGAAACTGTGGCCCCGATGTCATTCTTCATTTCCATGGCGAACGTGAAAGCGCGGAAGATTCGCGATCAGGATTCTCAGAAGTAATAGCAACAACACCTTCCGAGTATTCAAGGAACATCATGACAACGTCACGTCGATTCGCAGCAATCCTTACGATAGTGTGCTTACTCGTAACCGCAACTGCCCATGGTCAGAATTTTAATTGGGCGTATGATCCCGAGCCCGTGTCGAACTACGACGTGAACGTCACGGAGACCCCGAAAGATTATTCCGCTACATACTGGTTCGGAGATAGTGATGGCTCGTGGTCACTAACGGTAAAAGCCAGTGGTAAGAACGTAGCCGCGACATATAGCTATAGCGTATACAACGAAAAGACGAGCGTGTTCGATTCGGTTGTCAAAACGGTAAAGAATGCTAAAATCGAGGGGTTCGTGTTCCTCGGCGAAGGATTCCTAGGAACGTTCATGCTCCAGCGTTCTACGCGTCAGAAAGTTCTTGTCCTAGTCAAGGGCTACAAAGCAGATAGTCCTGAACTTGGGTTTGCGCAAGTGCCCTGACATTCTGGATGAATCATAGTCGTTTCAACTATCATCTTGAAATACATCCCAAGACGATGAGACCCGTATGCGACGTTGTCGGTTATGTAGACGTTCGACGGTTTCACTGGATATACTTCATCCTCATTGGCTGGTGGGCTGGTATGATGCTCGTTAGCTTTATCATTCCACTATTCTTTTCGGGTGGTAGAAGGGCCATTACGCGAGCTTTTGGGTATTGGTAGAACGTTGTCAGAGCACGGTAGGGTGCATCGATGATCAATGTCGGTATGCCATCAGTGGCTCCCATTGCGTCTACACAACGTGCGAAGAAGGAAAAGCTACAGGAATTGAAAAGCGATCCTTGATGACGGTATGATTACCGTCGAGGACTTCGAAAAAGATAAATCGAAAGTGCTGGCAGGTTGATGACCGTGACGATAGCGACGGGCGTATGTGTGACCTCATGTCTGAGTTCAATTGGGATTGAGAACGTACCACTCTGTGACCTCCAGCCTGTCACTATACAATGTTATGATCGCTGTGTGACAGATGCCAGACTCGCACTGGATGGTAAGTTCCTCACAAGTGCTGGTGAATATCTTGAACCCAACATGGATCCAGATATGCGCTGGATTCCACAACTCGGCCTGCATGGCGTTCACTGTGCGCATATCCTGATGAGCTAGGTGTGGATGTGCACTGCTTTTGAATGCGTTACGCAGCGGATGTCGAAGGGTTCTACAGAAAGTTTTGTACCCGGGGAGTTTCCTTCACGTAATGCAAGATTCTGTATAGATGCCACGGCGTTCGTTCGGTGTAAGTTGCTCATGTTCAGCCCAATAAGTAAGCTACCACAACGCGGGTGGCAATCCTGACCTCGACAACCAATTATTCTATCACGTTTGTAGTTTACCGGGCGACATCTGCTGAGAACGTTTCTTACGATATTCTTTGCAGGCTTTGTGTGGATTGCACTACCCACCACCTACTTACATGCGCAGGTCGTCCCCATCGACTTCTCGCAAGCCGTGGAGATGAAGGTAGTGTGGAAGATG
>ENA-ORBV01016645-ORBV01016645.1-microbial-mat-metagenome-genome-assembly--contig:-NODE-16645-length-10643-cov-5.072023_pt1 | contig 10643 bp, 10 predicted proteins | sample MGYA00237777_ERZ505514 | MGnify/ENA primary metagenome ERZ505514 (study PRJEB26160, sample SAMN06269048) | microbial mat metagenome | isolation source: Oligotrophic lake microbial mat | place...
TTCAAGCAGAAGACGGCATACGAGATTCGCCTTAGTCTCGTGGGCTCGGAGATGTGTATAAGAGACAGGGAGTCGGGAGTGCTGCGAACCGCAGCGGCGCCTCCAGCCGGAGCGCGAGCGTTCCCTGCCCCGATCCCTGCTTGAAATTGTAGGGGATGCCGCCCGGGCTGCAGGCGTCGACGACGAACCGCAGTGCGTTGTCGACGCGATGGTCCTCGCCGATGTTGGTGTAGGTCGTCTTGAGATCGAAGCAGTATTCGCCAGCAGCAAGGTCGTAGGGTTGGAGCGAGATCGTGCACTCGTACCGACCGGCCGCCGGCGGCAGCGACACCTGGCTGAAGACGGCCGACGAATAGAAGGCGACCGGAAGGTTGAGTTCGTCGCGCAGGAGCAGTTCCAGGGACATGCCCGGCATTCCGTCGGTCTCGATGACGACGCGGACACGCAACGGCTCACCGGGCTCGTATCGGTCGGTCGGTCCATTCTGTCCATCAGCCAGGTTGGCCGATATCAGCGTCGCATTCCGTCCTCGGCCCCAGTTCCTGTCCTCGCTCGTCTTGCTGAGCGACGCGGCGTAGCGCGTGATCGCCGCCTCGATCGGGCCGTCGAAGTGAAGCTGGCCATCGCCGAAGACCAGCGCGCGGCGCGTCAGCGCCATGACGGCCGCGAGATTGTGGCTGACGAACAGCACGGTGCGGCCGGCATTCGCCACCTTGGACATGCGGTCGAGGCACTTGGCCTGGAATTCCGAATCGCCGACCGCGAGGACCTCGTCGATGACCAGGATCTCGGCTTCGAGATGAGCCGCGACAGCAAAGGCCAGCCGCGCATACATGCCGACGGAGTAGCGTTTGACCGGCGTATCGATGAACTTCTCTACGCCGGAGAAGTCGACGATCTCGTCGAAGCGACGGCGCACTTCGACCCGCGTCATGCCGAGGATCGCCCCATTGAGGAAGATGTTTTCCCGTCCGCTCAACTCGGGATGGAAGCCGGTGCCGACCTCGAGCAGGCTGGCGACTCGGCCGCGGATCTCGACCTTGCCCTCGGTCGGCTCGGTGATCCTGGACAGAATCTTGAGCAGCGTCGTCTTGCCGGCGCCGTTGCGCCCGATGATGCCGACGGCCTCGCCGCTCCTGATCTCGAAGTTCACGTCGCGTAGCGCCCAGAATTCCTCGATCGTGTCGCCCGCGATGACCGACCGGCCCCTCAGCATGTCGACCGCGCCGCGCAACAGGTTGCGCGGGCCACGGATCATCGCCTCGCGGAAGTTCTCCTGCCGTGGGGTGTGATGGCCGATCTGGAATTTCTTGCCGAGCTTCTCGGCATGGATGACGACGTCACTCATCTTCAGATCAGGTCGGCGAAGGCGCGTTCGGTGCGGCGGAAGCTGCGAATGCCCCACCACAGCAGGATGAAGGTGACGACAATGCCGATGGCAAATCCCGGTCCCTGGATCGGGCTGTCACCACCCAGTATGCACCAGCGGAAACCGTCGATGATGCCGACCATCGGATTGAGGCTGTAGAGGAGCTGCCACTGCTCGGGCACGATCTTGCCCGAGAAGCCGACGGGCGAGATGTAGAGGCCGATCTGGGTCACGAAGGGAATGATGAAACGGAAGTCGCGATACTTCACCAGCACCGCTGCTGCCCACAGCGCCGGCCCGATGCTGCACAGCAGCGCCAGCAAGACGAACAACGGCAGCAGCAGGATCTGCCAGCCCGGCACGACGCCGTACCACAGCAGCAGGCCCGCCAGGATGACGAGGCTCACCAAGAAGTCGATCAACGCCACCAGGATGGTCGAGAGCGGCACGATCAGCCGGGGAAAGTAGACTTTGCTGATCAGGTTGGAGCTGCCGACGATGCTGGTCGAGGCGTCGCTCAGCACCGAGGCGAAGAGCGTCCACGGCAGCAGGCCGGCGAACACCATCACCGCGTAGGGCGCGGCGCCTTCGCTCGGCAGCTTGGCAATCTTGCCGAAGACGATGGTGAAGACGACCATGGTCATGAAGGGTCGCACGAATGCCCAGGCGAGACCGATCACGGTCTGCTTGTAGCGCACCGCCACATCGCGCTAGGCGAGGATGAAGAACAGTTCACGATAGCGCCACAGGTCGCGCCAGTATTGCCGATCGGCGCGGCCGGCCTCGAGAACGAGGGTTCGCGGCGAATTGTTGGCGGAAGCGGTCATGACGCCCCCCTCTTACGACGCGGCCGGCCCCGAAGGCGAGCAAGGAGTAGACGCGCGGCGGCGGCAAAATGCGGCCGCCGGTAGGCCTCGATCGCGGCCGGCTCGACCCGGCCTTGCCGCAGCAGCCGCCGAACCGCATCGATCAATGCGTTTCGGTCGAGCGGATCGACGGTGAGGCCGACGCGGGCATCGGGAATGGCATCGCCAGCGCCGCCCCCGGCGCCGCCGACCACGCGCAGCCCGCAGGCGGCGGCTTCCAGGTAGACGATGCCGAATCCTTCCTCCGAACTCGGCATGACGAAGAGATCGGCCAGCCGATAGAGATCGGGCAAATCCTCGTCGGGAACATAGCCCAGGAAGCGAACCGCTCCCGTCGTCGGCACAAGCTCGGCCGCGCGCGCTTCGAGGCGGGCACGGTCGTCGCCTTCGCCCGCAACTACATGGACCAGAGTGGGAAACTCGGCGCGGAGCCCGGCCAAGCTGGCGAAGACCTGTTCATGACCCTTGTAGCGCTCGCTCGCCGACAGCCGCCCGACAGTCAGCAGGATGGGGCCGGGGCCGAGTGCGAGCCGCTCGCGCAACAGCGGCGACGGAGGCCCCGGCGTGAATTGATCGCCGACCGTGTTGGGCAGGACGCGGACGCGCTCCGGCGCGAGGTCGGCCCAGCCGAGCAGGATGCGGCGCGTCGCGCGGCTGACAGTGGTGACCATGTCGGCGGCTTCGATCGACGCGCCAACGATTGCCCGGCGATCTCCCCAGATGTCGGTGCCGTGCGCCTGCAGCCAATAGTGCGCGCCTGCCAGGCGGGCGATCACGAACGCGAGCGGCGCCATGAAGACATGACCGCAGAAGACGACATCGACCGGGCGATGGCGCCAGGCCGTCCAGATCGCCGCTATCGAGAATTTCAACTGGCCGAACACGGGCGGCCGCTGACGGATACCCTGGGGCAGAGCCAGGCCAGCGGCATCGCCCAGGCGCGGCAACACCAATATATCGGCCCCCGCTCCCGCCAGGGCCTCGAACAAATCCTGGTTGTAGCGGGCGATCCCGCCACGGGCGCCGTAACAGTCGCCGACCAGAGCAAGGATACGGACCGTCATCGCCGCTTCAGGCCACGACGGGGCCGGTCCAGCCCGCCTTCCAGATACGCAGTGCCCAGTTGCGCGACGCCATCGAGAGGTTCTTGCCGTCGGCGGCGTCGCCCGCGCCCCCGCTCGCCCCACCACTCGCCTCGTGCAGCCAGCGGCCGACCGGCGTCACGAATCCGGTCTTGCGCCTGGCGCGGCTCGCGGCCGGCAGCGGCGGATCGGGAATGTCGGCGACCGCAGCCTTGGCATCCATCGCAGCCAGCGTGGCCCCCGGCGGCAGTGCCGCGAGGAAGAAAGGATCGACATAGGGCACGCGAATCTCGACCCCATGCGCCATGCCCGCCCAATCGGCGTCGCGCAGGAGCTGGCTCCGCATATAAAGAGAGGTCTCCAGCGCCGCGACCCGGTCGAAGTCGCCGAGCGATCCGCCGTGCTCCAGCACCGCGCCGATCCGCTTCAGCGGCACCAGCCGGCGCAGGCCTTCCTTGAGCATCACGGGATTGAGCAGGTCCTTCAGTTCCCAGGGCATGTAGACACTGCGGCGCAGAAGATAGGCGCCCGCCCAGCTGCCGCCGTACTGCAGCAGTCCCGCCGCCTTGGGATGAATGCCGAGCCCGGCGCGGGCCGCCGCCGACAGGCCGCGGCGGACCAAGGCGCCGAGGCCGGGCAGCCAACTCATCGGCCGCAGCCAATGGATGCTGCGCGGCACGTCGGTGAACGAGGGATAGCCGCCGAAGCATTCGTCGGCGCCAAGGCCGCTCAGCGCCACCTTGATGCCCGCCTCGCGCGCCGCCTTGGCCACGAACCAGGTGTTGATGCCGTCGATGCTGGGCAGGTCCATCGCGTCGAGGATCGCCGGCAGGTCGCGCTCGAACTCGGCGCGATCGACGGTGCGCACGATATGGCGGGCGCCGTAGCGGGCGGCGACTTCGGCGGCGAGCGGCGCCTCGTCGAGATTGGCGCCGCGGAACTCCTCGAAGGCAAGCGTCACGGCCACGATGTCGCGCACGCCCAGCTGCGCCATCGTACCGAGCAGCGCTCCGGAATCGAGACCGGCGGACAGGAAGACGGCGACCGGAACGTCGGCCACCAGGTGGTAGCGGACGGAATCGTGCACGGCGGCCACCACTTGCCGGCGTGCGTCAGCCGGCTCGACCGGCGTGGCTGTTGCCCGGGCGGCGAGCGCACCGGCGACGTCGTAGTAACGCTGCGGCGCTCCGGGTCCCGCCGCATCGACCACCAGCGTCGTGCCGGCCGGCAGCGTGTGGATGGCGCGCCAGACCGTGAAGGGTTCGGGCACGCTGCCGAAGAGATGGAAACCCACGATGCCGGCCGGATCGGGATCGTTCGGCACCGCGCCGCCGGCCAGCAGCGCCTTGGCCTGCGATGCAAAGCGCAGCGTCCAGCCGTCGTCGGCCCAGTAGAGCGGCTTGATGCCCAGCGGATCGCGCGCCAGCAGCAGCCGGCGACGCGCCAGGTCCCAGAGGCCGAACGCGAACATGCCGCGCAGCCGGCCGACCATGGCGTCACCGTACTCGGCATAGAGCTGCAGCAGCACCTCGGTGTCGGACTCGCTCTGGAAGACGCGACCCTTGGCCTGCAGCTCGGCGCGCAGCTCACGATAATTGTAGATCTCGCCGTTGAACGTGATGACGAGCGAGCCGTCGGCGCTGGCCTTCGGCTGCGCCCCGCCTTCGGACAGGTCGATGATGGCGAGCCGCAGGTGGGCGAAGCCGACGCGGCCATCGGGGCTGAACCACTGGCGATTACCGTCGGGGCCACGCGGCGTCATGCGATCGTTGATGCGCATGAGCTCGGCGCGGTCGACCGGCGGGGCGACATCGAGGTAGGCGAATATGCCGGCTATTCCGCACATGCGAGGATCAGGTGGCCAGGGATGAGGACAGCGTGGCGATCAGCGCGCGCCGGTGCCGCGAAACACCACGGCAAAGGTGCGCAGGATGATCACGAGGTCGAGCCACAGAGAACAATGCTTGAGGTAATACAGATCGTACTCCAGCTTCGCCCGCATGGCGTCGGCTTCGTGGGCATAGCCCTGGTTGATCTGCGCCCAGCCGGTGAGGCCGGGGCGGACGATGCCGCGCAGCGCGAAGTGCTGGATGTCGCGCACATATCCCTTCTCCAGCGACAGCGCTTCCGGCCGCGGGCCGACCCAGCTCATCTCGCCGCGCAGGATATTGACCACCTGTGGCAGTTCATCAAGCCGGCAGCGCCGCAGGAAGGCACCGACGCGGGTGATGCGGGGGTCGCCGGCCGTGGTGAAGCTCGGCCCGTTGGCGCCGTGATACATGGTGCGGAACTTGATCATGCGGAACACACGCCCGCGGCGGCCGACGCGGCTCTGGACGAAGAGCACCGGACCCAGACTGTCGTAACGGACGACGGCAGCAATCATACCAAGGATGATCAACAGCACCGGCAGGACCGCCACCGTCAGGACGAGTTCGATGAACCGGCGGACGACGAGATATTGCCGCGACGGCAGCAGGGCGCCGAATTCGTTGGGTGTGAGCCCGCCCAGCGGCGTGCGGCCGGTCAACGACTCGACGATGTAGCGACGGTCGAGGACCGGGATGCCGGCGATCGCCGCATCGGCCAGCGCCACGACCTGGTCGTCGGGAAGATCGGCGCTGAGGTCGGCCACGATGGCGTCGACGCGCGTTCGGCGGCGCAGGACTTCGTCGAAGTCGAGCCACCGGCAGGCGTGCAGTTCCGGCATCGTGGCGATCGACGCCTTGGGGATCACCGCGTAGTTGCGGATCAGGTAGCGGGCCCGCAACTGGGCCGCCGCCGCCATCCAGAGCACCGTGAGGATGCCGCTGCCGAAGAGCTGGAAGCGCGAATAGTCCTGGCGCAGCAACAGCAGGAGGGCCGCGATCAGGGCATAGGTGAGGACCGCGATCGGGGCGACGTAGCCCATGTTGCCCTGCAGGGTGGCGCGGGGAAAGGCGTCGAGCCGGCGGCCGCAGTACCAGACGATCGCATAGGCGACGGCCGTCGCCACGATGGTGAACTCGGTGGCGCCGAAATCCTTCGCGAACGGCCCGGCGGTCGCATAGAGGGGGATCGGCAGGACGACGCAGAAAACGAATCCCAGGGAGGCATCGATCCACGCCTCGATGAACCGCTGCGGTGCCGACGGCATGGCCGGCGCCCGTTCAGGCAGCGCTTCGATTGGCATAGGCTCGACCGGGATGGCCCTCCACAAGACTTGGCTCCGTCATCACTGGCGACAGTCAACACATCGCACTATCAGTGATACAATATGGCGGCCCCGACCGAAACCGGCAACCACCCACACGGTGACGAAAGGGCGATCTGGCAAGGTCCGCTTGCCTTTTCTTGCCTCCGAACCGACAACGGGCCGGCGGCATGGGCTATGAACCTCCTCGAGAACGGACTGGCGAAATGTGGACGTTGCGTTCTTGGGCCCGCCGAATTGTCAGTCGCCGTCTTCAGCTTCCCGAGATTCCGCTCGCCTTGGAAAGTGTGGCGCAGCGCGGATTTTCCCCTCACCTGATCTTCGATGTCGGCGCGTACCGCGGCGGTTTTGCCCGGGACGCCTTGCGCGTTTGGCCGTCGGCCCGCGTCGCCTGCTTCGAGCCACTGGAAAAGGCGGCCGAGCAGATCGAAGCGCTGCGGGCATCGCATCCCGGGATCGACCTCCACCGCGGCGTGCTCGGATCGGAGTTCCGCCAGGAAGTGGAATTCAACATGGCGGAAACCGCATCGTCGGTCCTGCGCGAGCATCACGCGACCCATCCGGTCTGCAAGGTCACGCAGTGGACCATCGATTCGGCGGTGCACGACTGGTATGCCGGCAAGGCGCCCGACCTGCTCAAGCTCGATGTCCAGGGCTTCGAGCTGCATGTCCTGAAGGGGGGAATCGCATCGTTGCCGCACGTCGGCGCGATCCTGGCCGAGGTGAACCTGCTCGACATCCACCAGGGCGCGCCCCTGCTCGATGAACTCGTGGGTTGGCTCGCCGGGCACGGCTTCGTCGCCTACGACATCTGTGGCGTGACCCGCCGGCCGCTCGATGGCGCGCTTTGGCAGATCGACATGCTGTTCGTTCCCCGCAATAGCGCCCTGCGTGGCGACAAGCGTTGGGGCCAATGATCGAGATCTCGATCGTCATCCCGACCTACAACCGGCTTTGGTCGCTTCCCAAGGCCGTGCAGTCGTGTCTCTCCACGGCCGCCAGGGTCGAGGTGATCGTCGTCGACAACGGCAGCACGGACGGCACCTGGGAGTGGCTCAGCCAGCAGCCTGGCGTAAGGGCGATCCGCATGGCCAACTGGGGGAAGGACTGGGCGATCGTCGAGGCGCTCAAGGTCGCGCAGGGCGACTATGTCCGCTTCCTCGACTCCGACGATTGGCTGGCCGACGGCGCCAACGACGAGCAGCTCCGGCTGGCCCGCGACAGCGCAGCCGACGTCGTCGCCGCCGGCTACCAGGACAGCGACGACGACTCCGGCAATCTCCACGTCAACAAGTGGGAACCGTGCGACGACTTCATCGCTCAACAGCTCGGCGAGGGCTTTTACTCGCACTACTCGGCGTTCCTGTTCCGCCGCGACTTCATCGCCGACATCCCGCACCGCCAGGATTTCGCCTACATCGACGACCGGATGTTCATGATCGAGGTCGCTCTGCGCAAGCCACGCCTCGCCGTTTATGAAAAACCGGGCTTCGTCCATCGCCGGCATTTGCAAGGACGCCTGCAGTACCCCGGCGGCATCGTGAAGACCGTGAGGACGTGGCAGAGGATCATGGTCTACCGCAAGGCGCTGGCCATGCTGGCCGAGTCGGGTGAACTGACACCGCGCCGCAACCGCGCCGGCGTGCGCTTCCTTTGGACGGCGATGCGCGACCTCGCCAAGACCCATCCGGCGGACGCCGCCGAGGTCTACGACTGGATCTACGAGCTCGACCCCGGCTTCGCACCGCCGATCCGCCGCAGCCTCGCCCTTGCCTACCGGCTGCTCGGCTTCCGCACGGCCGAATGGCTGGTCAATCTGCGGCCGCCGATCATGGGCAGGCGCCCGTGAGCCAGCGCCCATGAGCCGACGAGTGCCCAGCGCATGACCTTGCGCGTCGTCCATTGCGCCGGGTTCTATTTCCCCGACCCGGTCGGGGGAACCGAGGTCTATGTCCGCGATCTCGCCGCCGCGCTCCTCGAGCGTGGAGTCGAAAGTTCGATCGCTGCGTCGACCACGGATTCGGCGCGCGACTATCTCTGGCAGGGCGTGCCGGTGCGTCGCTATCCAGCGGACGTCGACCGGGCTCAATTCCAACAGCTTGTCCGGCAACTCGAGCCCGATGTCTTTCATCTTCATTCCTGGACGACAGGCGCGGGCCTCACCCATCTTCGCCATGCGGCCGACCTCGGGATCCCCTGTGTCGCCACGCTGCACGTTCCCGCTCCGCTCTGCATACGCGGCACGATGCTGCTCGAGGGCACGAGGCCGTGCGACGGCCGGATCGACGAGACGCGGTGCGCCTATTGCTGGGCACTGGGGCGCGGCGTGCCGGCGCCGGCCGCGCACTTGATCTCGCGCCTGCCGACATGGACGCCGCCACCGTGGCTCACCCGTTCTCCCGCGCGCCGGCTCGCGACCCTCGCCTCGGCCCGCACCATCGCGGCGAACCAGGCGGCTCGGCTGCAGGAACTCAGCCAGCTTTGCGAGCGGATCGTCGTGCCCAGCGAATGGGTGCGCTCGGCCCTCCACGAGAATGCCATCCCCGACGCCAAGATCCTGCTCAGCCGCCAGGCCGCCAGCGCGGCGTTCGTCGGCAGCGGGCGGAAGCCACGAGACAGCGCAGGCAAGCGTCCCCTCACCATCGGCTTCGTCGGCCGGATCGAAACCTACAAGGGCGTGCGAACGCTGATCGAGGCGATGGCACACATCCCGTCGCAGACGCCGCTGCGGCTGGTCATCGCCGGCACCGGCGACGATGCCAGGAACCTGAAGGCGATCGAGGCCGCGGCGGCGAGGGACCCGCGCATCGAGCTCGTCGGCGCCCTGCCGCACGACGGCATTCCGGCGTTCCTCGACAGCCTCGACATACTGGCGGTGCCCTCGCGCTGGATGGAGACTGGACCCATCGTCGTCCTCGAAGCCCAGGCGATGGGCGTACCGGTCATGGGCGCCGATCTCGGCGGCATTGCCGAGCGCGTCCGCGACGGCATCGACGGCTGGCTGCTGCCCTTCGACAATCCCCGGGCATGGGCCGCGGCGATGCAGCGGGCCGCGACCGATCCCGGCGAGGTCGCGATGCGCACGGCCAACAGCGTGCGAACCCGCTCGGACGGCGACGTTGCGACCGAAATGGCCACCCTCTATGGCGAGGTCCATGAACGCGCAAAGAAATAGCGGGACCAGCGGGACCCACGCCGCCGGACTCGCTCTCGCGCTTGCCTTCGTTGTCCTGCAATGCCTCGACGTCACGACCTATCCGCTGGTCAACGGCGACGAGGCGCTGCTCAACGACGCGGGATGGCAACTGGCCACGACAGGCCGGTTTCGTGCCGACGTCCTGGCGCTGCACCGCGGCGCCGAGGACCACTATCTCTGGCAGGTTCCCGGCCTGGGGTTCGCCGCCGCTGTGTCGTACGAGCTGTTCGGCTTCGGCATCTGGCAGACCCGGCTGACGGGCATCCTGTTCGGCGGCCTCGGGGTCTGGGCGATCTTTGCCTTCGTGAGAAGCATCACTCCAGGCACGACGGGCGCCTGGTTGGCCGCGCTCTCGCTCTTCCTGTGGCCCGACTGGATGCTGACCGCGAAGGAATCGCGGATGGACACGCCGGCGATCGCCGCCCTGCTGCTGTCGTCCCTGCTCGTCGTGCAGAGCCTGCGCAGCGGCGCGCCGGCCGGCCTGGGCCGGCTCTTCCTCGCCGGCCTCTGCACGAGCGTGGCGACGATGTTCCACAGCGCGGCGCTGCCGTGTACGCCACAGCATGTCGCGCTTGCCACGGTGACCAGACAGTGCGGGGTGAAGCCGTGCATTTGGCGAACACGCAGTTCCTGCTGCAAGCCACGCCAGCGTTCTTGCGATATGCGATTGTCCATGGGCGTCCTGATACGAAGATGGTGCCGTTCGCCAATACACTGACGGCACCGCAGATTGATGATGTGGTGGCGTTCGTACGGTCGTTCGCACAAGCAGCGCCCCCAATCACACTGCTGCCTGAGCCTACGGGGAAAGAACCGTTGGTGATAAACCCGAAAGGCAAAGATCCTGTGTTCAAGCTAACGGCGGATCGTTTTGTGGGTGTGGAGCAAGTGAACCAGGCTTTGAAGGATCATCACCGCATGATCATCATTGATGCTC
>ENA-ORBV01016646-ORBV01016646.1-microbial-mat-metagenome-genome-assembly--contig:-NODE-16646-length-10643-cov-2.913212_pt1 | contig 10643 bp, 13 predicted proteins | sample MGYA00237777_ERZ505514 | MGnify/ENA primary metagenome ERZ505514 (study PRJEB26160, sample SAMN06269048) | microbial mat metagenome | isolation source: Oligotrophic lake microbial mat | place...
CCGTGGAGATCGCGCTGGAGACTATCCGCAGCGGCAAGGCCCGGGTCATGTTGGCTGGAGGCTTTGAAGACTTTGGCGAGGAGGGTTCGTTCGAGTTCGCTCAGATGAAGGCCACCAGCTCTGCGTGGACTGAACAGAAGATGGGTCGCGAACCCGCTGAGATGTGTAGACCGGCATCCAGCACTCGGGGTGGCTTCATGGAGTCACAGGGTGCTGGCGTGCAGATCCTCATGACGCTGGACCTTGCATTGGAAATGGGGGTACCCATCTACGCCATTCTGGCCGGAGCGTTCACGGCGTCGGATCGACAAGGGAGGTCTGTCCCGGCTCCGGGTCAAGGCATCCTCACCACAGCGCGTGAGGTGCATTACCCGGCTCAATTGGGCTACAGTAATCCACTGCTCGACGTGCACTACAGGCGATCACAGTTGATGACCGAACAAGCTGCGGCTCTACAGTGGATGCGTTCGGAACTTAGCGCTTTGGAGCAGACCTCCGCTGCTCCGGCGGCGCCGACGGCGACGTCGTCGGACTCGCAAGCGACGGCTGCTGCCGTGACGGAACTGCGTCGCAATTTCGTAATTCGCGAGGCCAACCGTCGGATCCGAGCAGCTCAAAACACGTGGGGCGTGGATTTCTACGTCAAAGACCCCGAGATTGCGCCCTTGCGCGGCTGCCTAGCCACGTGGGGCCTGACGCTGGACGATCTGGAGATTGCATCGTTCCACGGTACAGGCACCAAGGCTAATGATAAGAATGAGAGTGAAGTGGTGGACTTGCAGATGCGCCATCTGGGCCGCACCCCTGGTCGACCGCTGTTCACCGTGTTCCAGAAGTGGATGACGGGTCATCCCAAGGGCGCCGCTGCCGCGTGGATGTTGAACGGAGTCATTCAGAGCATGTTGAGTGGGCTGGTGCCTGGCAATCGCAACGCGGACAACGTGGACCCGTACCTGCAGAAGTATGATCATCTGTTGTACACGGACCGGACCCTGAATGTGGGTCGCCCGCTCCGGGCTGGTTACCTGCATAGCTTCGGCTTCGGTCAGGCAGGCGGTGAGCTGGTGGTGGTGCACCCCAACTATGCTTTCCACACCATCTCCGCTGAGGCGATGAGAGAGTACTCGAGCAAGCGCGCCCAGCGTGAGATCGCTATCAACACGCATTGGCAATTAGCGCTTGATGACCGCCTTGCGCTAATGGACATTAAGGCTCGTGCGCCCTACGGTGGACCTGACGCTCGCGAAGAGAAGGACCAGAACACATACCTTGACCCTACTGCACGTGCCACTCATGACGCCACGCAAAATCAGTTCTACATCCCCAAGCAGCGCTCTCGCACGGGCGCGGCTGCGGGCCTGACCGATGTGGCTGAAGCTTCATCATCGGCTTCAGTCGCCTTAGAGACCAAGACCTCGGCCACGCCGCTGGAGCAAACGCTGGCTCAATCCGCCACTCAGTTGCTGCCGCACACCGATGCGGGTAGCAATGTGCGCATGGCGGTTGGAGTCGATGTCGAAGCGATCGCGGACTTCCGATCCAAGGATGACGTGTTTGTGCAACGCAACTTCACTGCGGACGAACAGGCGTACTGCCGATCATCTGCAGACCCTGCTGCCAGCTTCGCTGCTCGCTGGTGTGCGAAGGAAGCGGTTGTCAAGGCCCTTTCGTCATTGTCACCGGTCAAGATCACACAGGGACCTGGTGCCCCGCTGCGCGACATCGAGATTCGATTGAGCGAGTCGGGCGCGCCTACCGTACAGCTGCATGGTGTAGTAAGCCAGGTCGCCGCGGAGCTGAACCTGCAGTCCATTGCTGTGAGCCTGTCACACGCTGATCAGCAGGCAATCGCACAGGTTGTGATGATGGCGGCGGGTTCGCGCTAACTTCTGTCAAGCGAGCTGAGAAAGAGATTTTGTAAACGTGGTTTCGTAGTATGACGCAGTGCTTGTTTGTTTTATTTTGAGTTTGAGTTTGAGTTTGGACGGCAAGTCGATCTTTTCTATCATCCTTGCGTCTATGATCGTATGCGGTTTTGTTTATGCAATAAAACTTGGTAAATTTTGCGTGTTTTGTCGTTTTCATGTCAATGTCATGCTCCGACCACTCCGACGACGCAAGGCGAAGAAGAAAAGATGTCAGCAGTCGCCAACATTCTCACCTACCATGGCAACGCCTTTCATACGGGTCTCAATTATTCGGTGTTCGCTCTATGTCTGCTGCCCTTCTGCTACATTCTGCTGCATCCTCGTTCGAGAAGCGGTCGAAATGGCCTCACATGTCGGTGCTGTCAGCTCAAGCCAGCAGACACAGAGCCCAAAACGACACGACCTGCTTGTGAATGCATCCTTCATGTGCCTGCCATAGCCTTTTTGCTTTGTACCATGGCCTTCTGGTGGGCCTTTCAGATCTCGGTATGTGATCGCATGGGGATGTGCGAAGGTCAAGCCTGCCCAGCATCGTTGACTTGCTGGCTTTGTGCGCTTGTTTGGTTTTCAGCTGTGTCTGGTTGAAGGCTGCTCGGGTATCTCCATCGTCTGGTGTGCACTGCTGGGATTTATTGTGCTCCTCCATCTGCGGTACCGATTTTTCGATGGCGGATTCACGCACAGCTCGGTTGCGAACTCGAACGCGGATGCGATTGGTAGCGGAGGGGATGGTGACGGTGATGAGGATTTGAGATCGAATGAGCCCGTGCGACCAGATGCCTCACTGCTGAGTTCCGAGGAAGGAAGTCAAAAGATGACTGATATCCCCTTTCCCGCGTTCATCTACGGCGTGTTCTCCCTATGCATCGCAACCATCGTGGCGGTTGGTGCGTTCGTCTTCTACCTGGTAGTGGAAGACGCGATCACGACCGTGGCGCACGTGTGTGCCATCCTGATGGGTCTACTCTTCGGGCAGCTATATGGCGCGTCCTTATGTTATCCGAACTTCTCGGGTTCATCCCAACGGGTAACGTGGGCCCTATTGCCACGCTGGAGCATGTGAACCGAAACTAGATGACAGCATGTGACGTGGAACTTGACCGTGGTGGTCGATTTGGGCAATCAGCTAGAGCAAACAATCAACGCCGAGATCTCCAAATGGAACATACTTCTACTCGCACAGCGCGCCACAAATCGCGGCAAACTGAGGCACTACGACCCCACGTCCGCTCCAGCGACACGAGGCCAATACCTCCAAATCACCAGCTGCGACGTCGATTCATGGAAGCAGCTACGCCTGCGGACACTGCAGGCATCGTGATTCTAGCGTCACTTACTTGCTGCGTGTTAACACCGCTGCTCGTTGGTGCCCTATTGTCAACCTGCTGCTGCTGCTGCTGCTGCGCTTCTGCTTCTCTCTTCTTGCGTGCGCGCTCGAAGGCCTCGAACGCCTGATCTGTGCCGAACAGACGGTCCCACCACACAAAGTACGTGGCGTAATTGCCTGAGGTGGAGACACGGCACATCACGTCACGCTGTAAGCATCATGGAGTGGCTGCAGCGGACACCGCACTAGTCGCTGAAGCAATGATTGACTGCCCGAATCTGTCGATGAGCACAAAGCATACGTACCAACGTTATGGGAGTGGTGAAAGTAGTGTGCTCTGTGTCTGCCGGACAGTGGAATCAGCTGGAACGGCGAGTAGGGCAGATCGTATCCGCAGTGATCCAAGTATGTGTGTGCAGCTGGTGTGTTGCAATTGCATTTGTCGAGTGGAAGCAAAGCATGATGTCAGCACATGCAGATGTACTCACGGCACCTCTACCATAACCCCTCAAAGCGTATCCGTAAATATCATCCGCGCATTGCATTTCACGTACCATGAATCTGAAGCCAGCAAATGAAGGTCCAATAGTGCATGCGGAAGATGAATGCCGGCGCCAGTACGGGCAACAGCACACCCAAGATGCCGTCTCGGTCATCACCCCACACACCGTGTGACGCGGTAGGTTGTACTGCTTCGTGGTGTGGCTTGTGGTACCGATAGAGGAACGGAATCTGGTGCGCTGCTCGATGAACCACGTAATAGATGGCGTCCCACATTAGGCAGCCCACATATAATTGATACGCACTCTCCTGCCATTCGGGTGTGCTGCTGATAAGATCTTCCACTTCAGAGGCTGTGCTCAGTCTGCCTCGAGCCAGCTGGAATGCCATCAGGGACAGCACGAAGAGCACCTCTTCAGCTCGCTTCCGCAGAAACCATTGCACGCCATTACGAACAAACCGCCTGTAGCGATCCCGCTCTACAGGGTCGGGGTGATGCCAGCCCCAGGGTCTTTCTTTATCAATGCGATACTGTTCGAAGATGGGCCACTCCAAGTAGTAGAGAATGTGGTAAAACCCCACACAAGCAAAGTGAGGGATATTGATGGCCAAGATGGCGAAGAGGTGCAGAGGCAGGACAGGTGCAGCTGGCACGAGATTTACGAGCCATCGCATGAATGCTTTTCGATCCACACCGGGTTGAACGTAGAATAGATAGTACGTCAGCCATGTCATAGCGTGTCCAGCGATGCTGATGAGGGCAGGCGCCAATCGATTCCGAGAAACAACGGGAGCATGATGGTTATGCGACAATACTTCGTTTGAGCGCTTCGGAGGTTTATACAACGGAGACTGATCATCAAAATCGGTCATTGGCTCGTCTTTCAGGTAACCCATGAGATCGCTTGCCGGCTCCGGTCGAACGGGCCAATCAACACTAGAGCAGCACCAGGTACAGGCCTATGGTTGGTGCACTTGTCGTGAGAAGATGGATTGAACGGGCCACTTTCAGATGGTAGCGAGCACTTCGCGTATGCCTCTGCAGTATGCAGTGATGTTTCAAGTTGTTTCTCCATTGCAGCACCTCTTCGCGACTTGAAAACGGCGTGAGAGCATGACATGTTGGGATGAAGCATCTTTTTTCAGCCTTTGCTAGCAATTCGCTAAACAACGGAAAGGGTTTGTCGTTCAGAATACTATGTCTGCCGAATAGTGGGAAAGATTTCTCGATCACCCGGATACATAGCCGGCAACAGAAAAGCCGGTAAGGCAGACCATCCCTTTTACAGAGGTCCTTGTATTATACACACACACGAGAGAAAAGAGGGCTTGCTTTCTGCGACTTTAACGCTGCGTACCATGCGTGTCCTGTCTCTTACCGTGCTCCTGGCCCTCGTTGCCTTCGCGGGTAGGTGTATTGTTATGTGTTGTCCTTTTTTTGTGCAGTCTCGCGCTGCAATTTGCGCTTCTGGTCGATTGTAAGCAATACATTGGCGTCATGCAGCTATTTTGCTTCGGGGACTGTGTTATGCATCTGTTCTTTTTGTATCTTTGAATAGTTTGAAAGCACTGGTTGTGCGGAATTCTCACGCACGGTCCATCGTTCTTGCAGCATCGCAGAATGTGCTGCAGCCCGTGCAAGTGGCGAATCCTCAGCCCGGCACGACCGTCTTGGCATTGAACCCCGCTGCCTCCACCCCTTGCACCCAGCCTAGCTGCCAACAACAAACCGTCGTGACCACCACCACCTGCGCCACTCCTCCCTGCGGTGCCGTTGCGGCCCCCAAGCCCATGAAGCCCGTCAAGGTTGAGAGCTCCAGCAATGCTTGCGGTTGCATGCAGGACCCCATCTGCGACTGCCGCAAGATCCAGACCGTCGAGCCCGAGATCAAGGCCACCCCCTGCGCTTGCGTTGGTCTGCCCACCTGCGGTTGCTCCGCGTCCGGTCAACAGGTCACCGTGACTCGTGATGCTTGCGGTTGCATGCACATGCAAGTCTGCCCTTGTCGCCCCAAGTACGTCCAGCCCGAGGTTCGCGAGAACCGTCTGGAGCCTGAGCTGAAGGAGTCCGCGCTCCCCAACTCTTGCGGTTGCATGCAAGACCCCGTCTGCGCTTGCCGCAAGATCGAGACCGTGACCCCCGAAATCCGCGAGCCTCGTTGCCCTTGCGCCAACACCCAAGTGCTGGCCTGCGCTTGCTCCGCCGTCTCCAAGTAAACGGTTTAGGACCTTGTACCGTATGGTGAACGTCGTCTTTTGATTGTGCCTTCGGCCTTCATAGCGTCGCTCTTTTAACACATGTTCAATGTGCGCTGTCTGTTGTTCGTTCATGTGAGCGATAATACAAACGCCGTGTTGAGCGTCAATCAATTTCTCTCATGGAATCATAATCTAGCGGTCAGGTCCATTGCTGAACACTAAGGGTGAGATTTGATCTTATTGGCACAGAGCAAAGCACGCGTTTTCAAATATCACCCGCAGCGCTCGGCTCTAGTGCTTTGAGCATGTCCGCGCCATCCTTGATCAGCTGCTCCAGCTCGGCCTTGGAAAACACGTGATACACCACCGCTCCATCTGCATCCTTGGTCACAGTTGCGAACTCAACTAGATGCAGAAGCAAAAGGGGAAACACCAATCAGCCTCGAACAACAAAGGTGTGTTCCAGTGATGGCGGTCCAGAACATACGTTTGTCGGGACTGGGGGTCGTGGTATCCATGGTTTTGCTAAGCACCTTCAGTGCCAACAGCAATGCATCCTGTGCATACAACGATAGACCATACCAACAGTGAGCCACGTCAACACCAAGCACTGGACGTCGATGAAGAACGACGCAACAGTGCTTGCCCACACGTGCGCGCACGTAACACAAAATGATCACCACCAACATCGCACGGAAGGTCAAGACGAAACAGTGCATAACAATGGCGCACCTTGACGGTAGTCTCGCCGACTTTGTAATCCGTCTTTAGGATGGATTGAGCTTGCGGATTGTTCGCGCCGATGGCGGTGGCCTTCCAGCCACCGTAGTTACCGCTCGGGTCGCTTTGATAGAGCTGGTACCCAAAGTGCTCATCCCAGCCCGCGAACAGGAAAGACACACCGAAGGGTCGCAGACCTAGCATTTCGGGTGCGCGCATGCAGCGAAGTGAAGGTGAGAGCGTGAATTGGGAAGTACAGCGCACCGCAATCACATACCACCATACTGCGTATAACTTTGTTTCAGGTCACACAACTGTTGTAAGAGCTGGTCCAACGGGATAGGCTCCTGAGATGCGTATCAGTACAGGCGTGAGGACTTGAAGAGACCAACCGGGCGACGGCCGTAAACAAAGCAACTACAGTTACCTGATACGTGTAGAAGTATCGCTGAGCAACCTGCCGCGCATAGTTGATCAAAATGTTTGCATCGGCGGTAATACCAGCCACAGCACATCTAAGCATGAACCATCGCACAGGCAAGTCAGTCGGAAACGTCAGATCGAAGGTCGACGACTCCCTGCTACGTACGCGACATGGTCGTCCACTTTGTACATCTTCTCAGTTGACTTTCGGATGTCCAACAGCTTCGAAGTGATGCGTTTCTCGGCCGCCAGAACAACACCGTCGTTTGCAAGGATACCAACCGCTGCACCAGCCTGCGAGATAGCCTCCATGGCATACTCGACCTGGTACAGTCGTCCTGCAGTTTCATCGAAAAAGGGAAAACGTGAGTTCTTGAAACGATTCAGATCTTGAAGAAAACAAATTATACCCTGCGGAGAGAATGTAGTGGTTCGAGAGTCGTAGCGGCGCGCCTATCCACAAACAGCTATGAGGTCAGCTTCACACACGACCAGGCCCATCGCGATGCAAACAACGAAATGATAAACCAAAAAATGCGATTGCAAAGACTGGTCCGAATACAATATCACTTAAAGACCATGTTGCACACAATAAACGGTCGATCTGACACGCATACGCATACCATTTTGATACGAACGACGCAATCGACAACGACAAATTCAATGTGACACCTCTGGGTCTAAGGCTCGCCTAACGCCGATCAGTATGTGAATTCAGACACGCTTGAAAGCGTTTGGCGGGTGGAGATTCATGCTGTGGATTTCCAACTGTTTTGCAGCTTTGGATGCATAGGTTGTACCGCATACCATCCATGAAACGCAAACTTTGCACCCGGGGTAATATTCTTGTGGTTGAAATTGTTATTATTCATTTTAGAGATCTCGACCGGTTTGCTGTTCGCAGACATCATCGACCTGACGACGTCGGAAACGAATGCAGGTAGTCATGCTGGTCCTGTAGTATCGCTTCGCCGTGCTAGTGCTATTTTCCATGGGCTGGCGTGACGTTGAGGCACGCGGCTTACTTTCTAGCTGTGTGGCATACATGCAGGCGTGAGTCGTCTGACCGGATTCGGTTCGGGCTCGCCAGCATCTGCGCCGACAGACAATCTTGCTTTCGAATCCTTGCGAGCAGTGCATACATCCATGATTGACCGACCTGTTCTCGCACCGAACGAAATCGATCGTATCATGGGCGCTAAAAACAAGTTCGTCATCCAGCGCCATGACGCGACGAGAAATCATTACGATCTCAGATTAGAATGCAACGGAACGCTGAAAAGCTGGGCCGTTCCCAAAGGACCGAGTTTGGATCCCAAAGACAAGCGATTGGCGGTGGAGACTCCTGACCACGACATCGAGGTTCGACATTCACTGGTGGTCTGTGACTTTGAAGTAGTTGACGTGAGGGTGCTTGATGTGTTTCGACTCGACGCAGTATGCCCTGTTCGAAGGCGCTCACCCGCTAGGAGATTATGGGGGAGGTACAGTATGCCAGATACTGGGTGCTTGTGTGTGAACTGCGTGCAAAGCTTTAGACAACCCTGCATCATGCAGGTGGGGTGTTGGTGTGGGACATGGGTACCTACACTTGTACCAGCGAGTCAGGCTATTCCACGTCCGATGATGAGATGCCTCCAGCAGATCGAGTGGCTGGCAGTCTGTCTGCGAAAAGGCTGGGAAGAGTTTTGAGCGAGGTATCCTTTGTGCATTATTGCTGCAGCAGCGTGTTCATGTGGCAGCATATCGATATCATGTTGGTGCTTGTCACCTCAGGGTCACGCATCGGTGGAGCTGTCTGGCTGCAAGCTCAAAGGGTCGTTCACGTTGCTTCGGACTGTGAATCGTGGAGTCAAACGAGGTGACCTGTCGGTGAAGGTCGAGGTGATCAAACCCGAGCCGAGAGGTGCCGCGAGCCCAGGTGTCAAGCGGGAGATGGAGCAAGGCAGTGCTTCTACTCCCGGCTCAAGCACTGTTAAGGCGGAGCCGGCGCATGGTTCACCTTCAGCAAATGCAGACGAGACCGATGGAGCTTCCACTGGCAAGTCCGAATGGCTGCTCATTAAACGGAGGGACTCGCATGCCGTATCGCTGGCGCCGCCTTCTGACCCTAGTGGTGGTGCACGACAGGAAGACAACAGCATCGTGCATCAACTGCCCTATTCAGTACTGACAGGTCGATCAATGGATGAGATCCTGCGGGACAATGCTCATTTGCTATATCGTCATTCTGGTGGAGTCAAGCCTCAAGGCAGTTTGCGCAGGCGGCGGACGCGACGGCAGGGCCCGCAGGTGAAACCAGAGACGCTGAAAGCGGAAACTGATGCTGTCAAAGCAGAGCTTGATGGTGACATGGAGAAAAACAAATCTGGAGGAGAGCTGGTCTGATCGACTGTGTGACTCACTGTTTCGTCAGGCTGATAACCCGAAGTCTTTAGCGTTTGTGCAAGAGTATTGTTATTCGGGTTAATGGACCCCATCGCAAAGCGTAGACGAAATTAGATGCTGTAAGCTAAAGCATCCATCGGCGACAAGAAGTTCACGCCTAGCATTTCCATGAACTCAAAAAGGGATACGAAAACTGCCGTTCTGCGATTCTTGCATAGCACGTTCAGTCATCATCATCGTGCGAGGGCCCACTGAGCAACGGTTGCCGCCATCCAGCTGCAGCCGTCATGCTGTCGTCGTCAGCCACAGGAGGGTTAGTGCTGTGTAGAGTGATCAGCTCTTCGGCCTTAGGCTCCGACTCGGATGCTCTAGCCTCAACTTCGCCCGAACCGAACCACGTGCTAGCCCATTGCACGCAGCGCCTGATCGCACTCAGTTTGCTTCGCAGAGCAGCGAGCAATAACGCTCCGGCGACCAGCAGCACCAACACGCAGGCTATCACCTGCACTGACACAGAATACGCTCCGTCACGCACGAGCGAATGGCCCGATGTCAGGTTGCACAGGATGGTCAAAGTCACTAACGATACAGTCTCCAAGAAATTCGCGTGCGATTGCACGTACGGCCGCACCGCCATATGCAGTAGCAAGAACGCAGTGGTGCTGACCGCAAGAAGGGCGGATCTCAAATCAGCGCGATCCAATAGCCAAGCTGATATTTGGCCCAACACAATACGCCGACTCAGCAACAGCACCTCAAACCAGAAGTAGCGCGGTCGGTATGTGCCGTACAAGAAGCCCCAACGCTGCATGACCGGTACCTCTTGCAACCGCTGCTGTTTGCGCAGGTGAAGCAGTAGAACTAGCATGGCAACCGGCACGCCAAGCACCCAGAAGACCAGTAACGTATACGTTATGCCCAATCCCACATAATAGCCTGAGCTGCCACAGTCCAATGCGGGATAGTATACTGCAACTTCAGCATCGCCAACGGACACACAGTCGAGATATGCGAAGACTTCAGGCGTGGTTGACGAGAAACTGCACGACAGAACATGCACATCCAAGTACTGTCAGAAGTCACCCCAGATCATAGACGGGAGAAGATGGATGAAAGGGCACGTTTACCTGAACATAACGAGCATAGTCGCTGCGCTG
>ENA-ORBV01016647-ORBV01016647.1-microbial-mat-metagenome-genome-assembly--contig:-NODE-16647-length-10642-cov-5.440700_pt1 | contig 10642 bp, 11 predicted proteins | sample MGYA00237777_ERZ505514 | MGnify/ENA primary metagenome ERZ505514 (study PRJEB26160, sample SAMN06269048) | microbial mat metagenome | isolation source: Oligotrophic lake microbial mat | place...
AAGCCAACACGCTAGCTTTGTGCCTTAAATGCCAAAACGTAACCGTGTTAGTTTTGTACTAAAAGTAGCACAGTAGAGAGCAGGGTTTCATTTGAATTTGCCCCTTGGAACCAAACTCAGCCATCTCCAGGGGAGACGGAATTAAATCCAATGCATTGTTTGTATGATCTGCCCTTCTGCTGTCCTGTGTTCCAATAATTTATTTTTGAATGAGTATTAAAGACCTCGAGAGCGCTGCTAGCGAAGGACTGGCGAGGTGAAAAGACCACAGCCGGCATACAAATTCATGAATCAATGATCCGTGCACCATGCAACATGCACCAACACCGACTACTAAAATGACGCATGATCTGTTGTCGGTGACACCTGAAGGTTGTTGGAGCACGACCACTATCTTCATCCAACCCTTACTTGCACACAAACGGAAATCTAGCTAGTTAATAACGATGTGGGGCGATGCTGAACGCGCGCTTCGATTGGACGATTCGGACTCCCTTTCGATGCTGCTCTTTCAAGTAGCAAGTCCGGCTCATATACCTTGGAATGACCCCCGATGGCAAGGTGAGATGGGGAGACAGCTTTGTCGTGACCTTCGTGCATTTTTTTAGAGAAGCTTGTCTTATAGCATTTTTTAAATCTTGAATCGCTTCTCGGTTGTACTGATTTTGAGTGTGTCCCTCACCCTCGTCATCTGTTTTGCGACTCTTCTCGCCCTCTGCGAAGAGCTTCTCCATGGGTGTAATGTTTGGGTGCACGTCGAAGTTCGTGACGACCCTGAAGGAGTCTTGCACCAGGCGTGTCAAAGTATGAGCAAGCATGCTGGAAATAGCAGCAACTTGGCAGCTCTCGCTCGCTTGGTCTCGGAAATGCTAGACGAGCTGAATCCCTCCTCTAAATCCAAAAACAAACAGCAGCAACAAGCCGATCAAGTTGCCGCATTCTCCGAACGCATTGCCATTGTGGGAAAAGCTCGAGCTGCAGCAGGAGCTCTTCAATTGTTGAGAATTTTCATTCACAAAGTTTTGGTGGACCACACAAATCAGTCCTCCGCCTTGACGGATATTTTTACCTATCGCAGTCGAGATGGAGGTGCGACCAATGACGTGGGAGTGGAATTGTTGGACGCAGTCTTCCGCTTCTTGACATCCCAAGAAGTTGCATCCAATATTCTGCAAGTGCCAGAAATGTACGATACGGCCGTATTGGCGCTACAACTTTTATTGGTGATGCTTTCAACCCAATTATATCAACCGATGATTTCTAGTTTTCAACAATCACAGCTACCTCCTGAAACACCACGGCAGAGTGATTATTTTTTGGATTTAATTATGGACCAAGCCAGGCGAACCCAAGAGCAAGAGCGCCTTCAACGCAGTAGTAGCAACAGCAATGGAAGTCTCAACCACAATCCACAAGATCAATCGTCCGACGTCAATTTTTCTTGGACGCCAAAATCTATTTTATCCACCTGCCTAGGCTGGCAAATACAGCGACCCGCCGCACCCGAAAGATCCATCTCACGGTACCATTATAACTTGGCCAAATCTGTTGTTTCAGCCAAGGGTGAAAGGTTGGGACCTGATGGTATGTATGAAAGCAACATGGTCGTGTCGGCAGCAGCCCCTTCCAAACCAAAGCATGGCAGTGACTCCAGAATAAGCATGGGGGAATCCTCCACAGCATATAACAGTCATCGATATTACCCACAATCCTCTCTCTTGGATGCTACCAGGGGTGTTTTGGTTCAAGCGTCTTCAATTATCATGTTGCCCTTTCGACTCGTTAGTATAGCATTGGGGCTATGGGGTCATGGCAACAAGATGGGATTTGAACAGTCACGAAAAAATCAATTCGGTGGTTCTGGAGCCAGTCGAACTCGAGATGTTCTATGGGTTACTGAATCACACGTAGCAGACCTCGCCGGCACTCTCTTCTTGCTCTTGACGAACAATCGACGGGCTTTGACTGTTGGGGGAGGAGGGAATGAGTCGAAATCGGCTCCGAAATCCACCGCTGAGGCAAATCCCTTTCGAATCGAATTGTCCGCCTTGTCGGACAATCGATGGGAAAGTGGTCACGATAGTTCGGCACTTCCTGACCTTCCCGATCCTTCGGGACTACCGCAGCTCAACGAAAGTATATCACTGTTGGATTCCTTTGAGGAACCCCTCCCTGGATCCATGGTGGTCAAGTCAGGAAAGCACTCCTTAACTTTGAATTTCGAAACTTTGTTTCTGTCTTTTGGGTCCATTTTGCATAACGAAGTCGGCGCACTCCTGATTTATACTTTGCTACAATCCTCCAGAGCTTTTTCTGAAACGATTGCGGTTCGTTCCGATTTGGATACGCTCGTGATGCCATTGCTGCGCACGCTGTACTTTTCTTCGTCTTCTAGGCATGTATCTGCTTTGGATTTTCTAGCCAAGAGCAGTACTCCTAGCAAGAGCAGTGGCCCACCCACTGACAAGGATCTTAAGAACAACAAATCTTCAACGGCAATAACCCCTCTCTCCATACAAACATGCAACTGCCGATCGCAATCACAACTGTATTTAATTGTGATTTTGCTGCTGCTCTTTTCGCAGGACTCCTCCTTTGGGTCCGATGCCTTCCGGCGGACAATTGTCTCGACTGTGCCCTGGTATAAAGAGCGATTTCTCAGAGATATTAGTCTTGGTTCGGTTCTCCTGCTCACACTTTTGAGGTCTCTGACGTTCAACCTCAATCGCTTGCACGACGTGTTTTTCTTAAGCAACTGTTGTGCAGTGCTCATGAATCTCTCGCACTCTGTTGTCGACCTGCATGAGTACGCGGCGATGCGATTGGCCTCCGTGACAGTGTCTTGCCTCAAAAAGTATGTGGCGATGACAATCGATGAAAAGAACAATGGGAAAGGAAGCGAAGACGACGAGGAAGAGGATACTCTCCTAAGCATGTATTCTGAAGTGTCCCACACATTGCTTCGCCTTATCAAGCACGCTTTGGCTCAGAAATCGATTGATCGAAATTTGCACCTTGTGTACGCACTTGTTTATCATCAGGCTGACTTCAAAAAGGTTTTCTCGATGAAGCGTAAGTTCCAGCTGCCAGTTATCGCATAAAGGCAAATCTTTGGGTCCTCTAACAATCACCTTTGCTGCTTCTGCTACACTAGATGCTCCTTTCAAATTGAGTGAGGTCAGTCGCATTCACAGCGTGATCAAGACGTCGGCAAAGATTATTGAATCTCAGTCCAACGCGAGAACTGCCACTAAAGCATTGCAAATTCTGACGGAAAACATGAGTGAGATTCAAGCGGCGGTGGCAGAAAAACGCAAGAAAAATGAAAAGGAAGATTTTTTGTTCAGCTACGAAGAGGAGTCCGATCCAGAAATCTTCTTTATACCTTATATCTGGGAAGTAACCGTGTGTGCTGTTACTGCTACTTCTGTAGAATGGGCTAAGGACGAAATCCAAGTCTTTCCTTTGCTGGAGGTGGAAGAAGTACCAGTTGAAATCGCAGAAGCGGAGGGTGGAAATGGATCCACTCCACTTGTTGCTCATGGTTTTTCTCAAAATTTGGAAGATATTTTTTAATCAGCAATGGGTCGAGGAGGGTACCTTCCTAAAATAGTCCAAAAGAAACTAGAGTCGGCAATGGGAGAAATTCTGGGCAAAAATTCTTTGGCTCTGGGCCATTAGTGGTAGTCACGGAAGTCGCCGGGAAAGCTGTTGTCTCGGCCTGGCCGTGTTGAGAGGCTTGACGAAAGCCGCGTTTGCCGAGCTTAAAATTGACGAGAAAAAGTTGACCATACAAGGCGACACCATCTCGATCAACGGAAGTAGTGCTATTAAATTTTATATGATTTTTAACGAAACGGGTGAACTCCAAGCCAGAGTATCTGGATCAGCGCAATGGTCTGATCTTTGAACTCCCGGTTGGCTTCATCTGCATCTCTCCACCTGGGTGAAGTGCCATGATGCGCGAAACGAAGATTTGCAATCACATCATTGAGTGGCCACATGAGTTCGACCATGTCCCACTGCTCCATCTCCATAAAATCGAACTGAGTGATGCTCATGTAGATCTCCAACAGGTCCACCCCATAACAGTTTGCCAGCCGACGCTGAGCAGCTAGAGCAGCGGACAAGCTGTCTATCTCAGACTGAAGAGCATTGAGCAAGAACTCAACGTTGCTGATCTGTTGGTAGTTGATGTTCTTGTATCTGAGGCTAGCTATAAGTCTATTGAGGGCGCGCATCTCCAAGTGGGTTGCTGGTTTGGGTGCAGGATCGCCATCGGTCCTGTGTCCATCACGATCACCATAGGGCTTGCCATGCAGGTCGATCAGCGAGTCAAGACTGGACCGCATGAACGAAATCTGCTTGTCTGTCAGATCCAATTTTGACTCCATCCAACCGTTGATGTCATAGCAATTGGGACTGTCATTCATAATGTCAATCATGCCCTTAGTTATCACTTCCGGCCTCCCTTCTTTGTGCACATAAAGCTGGAGCCAATGTTCAAACCTTGTTGTTGTTTTTTGCTTTTTTGCCACCGCGCCGTTGATTTTGTTTGGACGCTTTCCGCTCATGGTTGTCGTGATTTTGTTGCTGGTGCTGTTATCGATGTTGCCTTGGAGGGCTTTAGAGCCAACCGAATCCAGTAGAATTCAATGGAATTCAACGGCGTCGATGTTGGAATAATAACCAATGTTCCACTTGAATCGATGCTGCTAGACAAGTCTTGAGGATCTCCGACTTCGGCTGTTGCTGCCGCTGGAGTCCGTATGGGAGCTGTTGCTGTGGTGAGGTGATGACGAGGCTCTTATAGAAGACCACCGGGTCGATAAATTTGAACGCAAAAATTAAGGTGCTTTTCCCATAATAAAGGATAAAGGTAAGTCCCACGTTTTGGGAAAAGATTGGAAGTCATGTATACAAACTGTACCAGGTTTTGTGTAGAGGTTTTTTGACCCTATTGTTTGAGATTTTTGTGAGAATCACTATTTATTTACACAACAGTAATTTCATCTTTTCCCATCAATCACAGGATTGATCAAATACGGACTTTATTGGAACATCGGTTGTGGCTTTTACAACGAACAGAATTCGGAGCATATGTACAAGGCCTGCAGTCCTATCGACGATTGTAGAAGAGCCAGAGCTACAACTGCAGTGATTGCAGTGGCTGGAAGACCCGACAAGACTCTCAAGAACGGTCGTATTTGAATTAATTTTATCCTCCATACGACACCGCAATACCAATATCGACGCTGGATATTATCCCAATATCAAACGATGTGACACCGGATTTTATCCCAATATCAAACGACGTAACACCGGATTTTATCCCAATATCAAACGACGACGAGAATTGATCTCCAAGACAACAGTTTGACTCGGCGCCACAAGTCGTATTGGAGTAGATAATACTGCGGTTTATATGCAGGGCAATGCTATGCCGGTTGCTGAAGTTGGACAATCTGCTCCTCGATAGGTTGTATTATACATTGCGGCACGCTGTCTAGAGAGTTCAAACACATCTTGTCGATTCGTATTGGTTCGAGACTGCTTCATCATGGCTCGACGTTGTTCTATTTTTCTCTTTCGTTCCGCTAGGCACGCCTCGTTGCAATCATCGTTGCTCGTCGTTTCCATATCCTGCAACCCAATGGCGTTGGACTTGGATGCACTGCTAGTGGTTCCCACTGCATCTGATGCCACGAGGGATGATGCACCAATATCTCTGGAAAACGCTTGCTGCATCCGTTCGCTGTGGCCCTTTAACTCTTGTTCTTGCATATACAGAGGCAGTTCATCCAGTCCAACATGATCCAGAATCAAAATTCCCTGATCATGCTGCATCTCGTGCTGAGCGGCGCGAGCCAACTCTCCCTCGAGGGTGATTTGTTGGGTTGCAAAATAATTGGGAATCGTCATATCAGTCGCATCGTCGTCAATGTTGGTGGTCAGCGCCGAAGGAAAAATAGTTTCGTATTCTACCGTGATCGTTGCGTCCCGCAGTAGTGTCGCTCGAAACGAGGGGGGTAAGACCAGACACTCTTCTCGCCACACCATCATTTCTTGTTCCGGGGAACGTGCCACGATGCGTGGATTGAGTAGAAATAGTCCTTTGTTGCGTCTACTAGTACTAGTTCGTAGGTAGACCAAGCTCACATCAATCCCACACTGCTGTGCTGCCAATCCCACAGCACCTTTTTCGTGTGCCGTTTGCCGTAGTGTCTTTGCAATGGACTGGATTTTTTCCATTAGCACAATCCTGCTATCGTTTTCTGAGGGTTGTTGTGGTATTGCGACACGGCTAGCAGGTCGACGAAGCAACGGATCGGGCCACTGAGCGAATGGGAAGATACTACTACCACTAGATTTGGACAGCTCGTGTGCGTCATCCAACGACAGCAATGGCAGCGTGGTGCCTTTCCAATTGGTTTCTTCTGGAGAGACAGCATCCAAGTTTGTGGGATTATTAGCTGCTTTCGATAAGGCAACTCGAGTCAAACAAATAGACGCGAGGGATGCCGCTGAAATCCCCATAGCGTTTCGTCGACTGACGCCACCACCCTGAGCATCCCCTGATGAACTCGACAGGAGGGGCATGAGCTTTCGTTTGCAGGATGCGTGTTGCTGATCCTGGCGGAGATTGCTGGGAATAAACAATCCATGCAACGGCCTGATTCTCTGATTGCAGGGCGAGTTTGCTATCGAAAATCCAGTCACGACAGATACGCCAATCGCTCCAGAAAACAAACTCGCGAATACTGGCATCAAAAGCAAAGCAGGACGCTTCATTGTACGCTTCTTTTCGCGGCTCGAGACAAAATAATACTTGTCGGTAAAACTCCTATCTAGCAAGTGTAGCGGCTATAGCTACTTTGGCTGCTGTTTCTTTGGTTTGTTTAAAACTATAATTAATTGCCATCGTGTGTTTATCTTCTCAAAATATTAATCACATCCGCCCATGCATCATGCATGATGCGTTGTTATATAATGATGGCGCCACTAAAAGACATTGGTCAGACACCCGGGCAATGTATTTACTTTGTCGACGTTGCAACCCATGTGTTGGATATATGTATCTATCCTGTAGGCTGTAGAGATCTATATGTGGTGATAAAGATCAATACACTAGAAGAAGTGAGCTCTGTTGGAGCATGTTATCTACTCTACTAGTGTGGATGTGGATGTCGCGCTGTCGGTGCGCGGCGCCGAAGATCTCTCTCGTGAATGAGGTTCAATGTGGGACTGGGACTGAATGGAGAGATCTGATTGGCCAACAAAAAGATTGAGATTGCGCTCTGGCTATGCAAGTTTCAATAAACAAGCTCAGGATGCAAGACAATGACAACACCACTTTCTCAAATTGCCATAAAGTCCCACTTCTACTATGCTTTCTACACTAAACATGCCAGCTCTACACAATTCCTGTGTAGCTTCCGAGGGATCAAGCATTCACAATGACACATCCATTTGCGCTTGCTCCCGTTGGTAGCTGTTGTTTATTCCTCTTTCTCTCTGTCTATACTACTTTGTTGTCCTTTGCTCCCCAGTGTGTCCAAAGGGTGCTCCATCAGATTGCCCACAACAGCCAAGATTGCCATGCATCATGGTTCACCCTGATGGGGTCTTTTTTTCAGCGATTCCAACGATGGCTGCACAGCTAGCCTTTGTCGCAATGGCAGGCTCTCTTTCAGCAGCACAGCTCATTTGGGATCCAGGTGTTTGGGATCCAGAAGGCTTGTCTTGGATGGCTCCAGTCGATGGGCTCATGGTGATGCTTCTGTCCCTTTGATAGCTGTTGGCTCCATCCCTGTTGGACACCCAATTGTCATGCTTGACATTCTCCATCCTGTTGCTTCAAGCGTATGAATTTCTATGATCAAGTTTTCCTCCATCCGGTCCAACATGGATGGTAACAACACCACTTTGCATCCATTTGTGGCTGGATTGCTGTCAGTCTCCATTATACCCTGCAACAACCCCACAATTCTGCTTCCGTCCCATTGATGGCATCTCAACATCCATGCCTACACTTACAATGCCTGCCTACAACATCCACAATGACACCCGTGTGCAAGCATCCCCTGCAAGATTGGGTGACACAAGGAGCTTGGCTTAACCTCTTGATGGTGCACTTGACTCTGCACTGGAAAACCCTTCCTTCTCCAGCAACACCCAACTCCTCTAGTCCTTCACCAGACCGCTGTCCCATTGCTGTTCCACTACTCTCATCCAGTCCTATCTTGCCCAACAGTTCCAAACATCCGGTAAGGCCAGTGGCAGACTCAGCATCCTCCATCTCCGTCTTCCAGTTGAGTTGCCACATTAACCACCAATCCATGTTAATTCCGGTTGTGGCAAGAGGTTTGGATGTTGGTTGCTGATGTGCACCTGCTGAGTAGTCAGAGTGCATCTCTCAGGCCAAGCCCTTCCTTGTTTACAATCCACTTCAAGCTCTCAGACCTCTCTTTTTGAATGAAGTTCAAGTCTTTCTGATTCATAATTCTTTCATTTTATGTCCCCATAAGCAACACACACCTGTGTTTTCTGGAACCATCATAATCCTTCACATGCCTAAGGGAAGGCGAGTTAAAGGAGTGATGCAAAAGGTCCTTTTTGGATCAGTCTTATGTTCATAGGATTCAACCTACAGCAGTCATAACAGGGCTAACCTCTGAGTTACTTGTTTATCTCTTGTGGGGGGACACACCCGACAGTGGAGGTGGAAGGGCACTTGAGAACCTTGCTGACCAAATGCAACTGATTCCCCATCTCTCTTTCTAACACCAAAGGTGCAAGGCAGCCAAGTGTGCAATTCATTCCCTTAAATCACAGTTGTCGAATGTTGCCAATCATGCATTAGGAGAAGGTGCATTGGATAAGGTCAACACGAGTCAACTCTTTCACTTTGTTTGTCATCATCAAGCGACTTTGGGTGGAGATGAGTGGAGACATGCTGTGTGTTATTTAAAGCAATCCAATTTGCAATAAATATCGACCATGAAGCAGCTGCGGCCATGCCTCCATTGCCAGAAAAAGCAAAGCATCAAAGCATACTGAGAGGGTCTTTGTTAACAACTTCTTGAAGATTGACAATTATCAAACTGTGTCCTGTTACCATGGACCCCAACAAAACGTTGAAGTCCACATAAAAAAATACCAACAGCACTAACACCCCAACAGAAGCACAAGTTGCTCTTCAATTTGCGGATAACCAACTCATTCCTGTTGGAGGTTTCTTTGGCCCCAAGCGCTCGGACATTCTGCATCTGGTGTCTCTCAATCATGGCTGTTTGCTTGTAGAACCCAAGGGTCCATTGGAGATTGCATTATTCCAGTCGGTCCGGCATCATGAAATTGATTGTCTTCTCCTCCAAGAACTTGGATGTAACTGGTCCACGATGGGTCACCATGGGTGGTGTCACAAGAGAGTGAATGATGCTCTAAACCCCAGCACACCCAAAAACATGATGCTTCCACAACACCCATGACCTTGCTGGCAACTGCCAACAATGGGGCACAGTGATTGATCACTTTTTCACCCAGTGGTTCAAGGTTTGGGACCAGAAAAATCTGGACCTTCATGGGCATGATCATCAAGAAGTACCAACAAGTTGAAAGATGTGGCATGCAGAGAAATTACCCATGTCTAGTACACTTATGAGGCTGGAGTCCCTGATGACATAAGGTGGCTGTTTTGCTCACTGTTAGAAGAATGCTTGCAATGGCCACTTTAGCGCATGCAATGAAACATGGATCAGCAATTGGGAGAGCATGATTGCAAAAGGCGGCAGCTTTGAGTCGTGCTGCTGGAAAAGAGCTACTGTAAAGGTGCGCTGTCTGATTTGACTCTTTCTCACAAAGACATTCAAACACTCGTCTCCATTCTTATCACATCTTTTTGTTGCACATAGGAACATCACCAGGCCGGTCTTACTTGTGAAGCTGGCGTTCATCCTAACAACAAGTTCAAAGTCAATCGTTTCAATGACATCATCCTTTCTTTGGCAATCAAGTGTGATTTTGCCAACAAAGACATGTACACTCTTCGTTCTACTCGTCGTTTGACGCTTACAAAGATGAAGAAGGCACTCAACCAATTGGAGATTTTGGTCGCATCCATGCTGAATTCTGGCTGTCACAAGTCTGTCGACGTAAGTGTTCTACTCCCAGAAGAAGACGATGCGGGTCATTTGGCGTAAAACAAGTGTCTTCATCACAATCTGAAAGAGAAGTGTGGCAGTGATTCCGGTCTTAGTTTTATTTGTCCTGTCCACACACAGCATACCTCCAAAGATGTGGTCCAGGGCAGCACTGTTGCTGTTCCTCAAGCATCCGTTCCGATGGTTCCTCAAGTTGCTGCCGCAATGTCTGTTCCAATGACACCACAGCTGACTGTGGTTCCCCAATCATCGTCTGCTCTGGGATCTGATTTTGATAGCATGATGCCTGTGCTGCAAATGATGATGATGCAGAAAATGATGCAAATGATGGGTGGTAATCAGCAGCCAATGAGTGCTCAATTCCAACAGCCTATGGTGGCTCTAGCACAACAGCCAATGATGGCTCCTGTGCAGGATGGTGGCATGGCTCCTGCACAGAATGGTACCAATGCTACAGGTGCCAAAGATGCCTACTCCAT
>ENA-ORBV01016650-ORBV01016650.1-microbial-mat-metagenome-genome-assembly--contig:-NODE-16650-length-10641-cov-8.573078_pt1 | contig 10641 bp, 12 predicted proteins | sample MGYA00237777_ERZ505514 | MGnify/ENA primary metagenome ERZ505514 (study PRJEB26160, sample SAMN06269048) | microbial mat metagenome | isolation source: Oligotrophic lake microbial mat | place...
CGGATGGATTTACCAACCTCGGGCCAATCCAACGACGAACTGACCACGGACGTTGAAGACTTTGTGGACAAGATGGTCTCGGCGGACGACGCGGATGATTTCTGGGATTACTTCCCGGCACTCAGCGTCGCTTCAGTTGGCATCGTAGTGTGGGAACTTTGGCAACGTCATCAGCGAGGCGAAATCAACTGGGAGGCGTTTAAGCGCCTTGCTGCACGCACAACTGGGTTGAAGATCGCGAAGATTGGAGTTATTGGACTACTACTTTCTATACCCGTTGTCGGTCAGGTTACTGGTGCCGTCCTTGTGGCAAGGCTACTACTAGGAGCCAAGGCAGTTTGGTATGACCCACAGTGGGTGAATGTTACGGCCCAACAGGGCGCTAAATCGTAGCTGCCGACCGATTGAATGGCTGCTTTACATTCTGGCTAGGTCGGCTAACGCAGCGAAAGAGCCGGTCGCCCCAAACCGTCACGGCTATCAGTAGGCACCAAGCCGACCACCAAGTAACTTCGCATCACCAGTTTGCTGCCCAACGGGCAGATTCAATAGACCCCTCTGCGCATCCCATGACAGTGGTGTATCGCTGGCCAAGTCAAATAGCGTTAGGTGACCCAGCAACTCATTCAGCAAGATGGCGTCAACGATGTCTGGCGCGAGGGTGGTGAGGTTGACCATTCTGCTCACGTAGCTTTTGTCGACGCCCGCCAGTGAAGCGATCTCACGCAGCGATTTCGCCGCGCCAGACTCCAGCATGGCCAGCCAGCGATGTCCCCTGGCGAGCGCCAGTTGCAACGCCGTGGCGGTCGTGTCCCATGGGCGGGGCTTGCCAACCTTGCCATCGGGCAACGTGACCTGTTTGCGCCCGGCCCGCCGTTTGAACTGGATGGGGACTGACAACGTCAATCGTCCATCGCTGGACTGGATGACTTCTGGCGCGTCGGTTCTTTGGATGCGTACCTCGTTCGTTCCAGTGCCTCCTCGCGCTTGGGCTCAGTCCGATCAGGATGCAGATCCAGCACCAGTCGCTCGATGCCGTTGGCGCGCAGTCGCACTTCAAGATCGTTGGGTGACACGATCACCTTCTCGACCAGCAGTCTGACGATCCGGGTCTGCTCGGCCGGGAAAAGTTGGTCTCATATGGCGTCGAGCCGTGTCATGGCGACGGTGACTTTTGCTTCGTCCAGAGTTGGATCCAGCGCTATCGCCAGTGGCAGCACGTTGCCGAGCAAGTCTGGCGAACGCACAATGCCACGAAGTTGGTCGAGCACCGCTGATTCCAGTTCGGCTGCCGGCAGGCGCGGCAAACCTGACGCACCGGCGTGCTCCTTGATGTCGCGCATGGGCAGGTAATAGCGGTATCTCTTTCCGGTCGCCTTTTTTGTGCTGTGCCACGGTGTCAGCGCCCGCCCGTCATGGCCAAAGACGATGCCCTTGAGTAAAAACGGTGTGCTCGAGCGGGTGTGGCTGCCCCGTACACGGGCGTTGGTAGCCAAAATGGCGTGCATGTCCTCCCACTGCGCTGGGGTGATGAGGGCAGGGTGTTCGGCCGGGTACCACTGATCCTTGTGGCGCAGTTGTCCAAGGTAGGTTCGATTGCCCAGTAGCTTGTAGATCAAACCCTTGTCGATTGGCTTGTGGCGATCACGCGGTATTCCTTGTCTTGGTACTCGCGGGTGAGCATCGTGCCAGCGACCGGGCGGTAGTCCGGATCGCGTGTCTTGACCTTGCATGTCTCGATCAGGGACTCAATGCGGCGCTTGTTGCGATCCAGCAGATTTGGGTCCACCTTGCGAAACTCGATCTCCTGCAACTTGTAGGCAATCCGACGTTCCAGGAACTGCCTGTTGTGGGTGGGCGTGTCGCCATGAAACAGTCGCTTCCAGAGTGATTCAATCTCTGGCATGGGCAGCTCGGGGATCTCTCTCATCGGGATCGGGCCGTCTTCACCGCAGACATGCATTTTTGCACTGGCTCCGATCGCTGAGACTGATAAGAAGCTCCGGACTCATCCAACTGTCCTTGCGCCCAGTCGTTCAGGCTGCGACAGAAGTTGTCGGCCACCTCCTGCTCGCGACCGGACAGGGGCGCAGCGCGTTCATGTGACGTTGGGGCCATGTACCTTGGGCCAGACCATGCATGCAGAAGCTCAAGCGGAAACTGCATGCTCGATTTTTTGCGCGGCCGAATGTCGGGCTCCTGCGACATGTAGCCATCCGACGCCTGTTCTTGGGCACGGACCGTTGCGTGCACCTGCGACGCGGTGACCTCAAAGCCCGCCCCTTTCCAAGCCCGTTGCAACTCGGGTGGGAAGCATTTGTCCGGTTCAAGGGCGATGTAGGCGATGGCGTAGCCCGGGCCGCCCTGGCAACAAAAACTTGTTGTGAAACCCAACTCGTTGAGCCGCTGAATACCGGTCAACAGCTTCTCGTCGATGTGCACGACTTTGCCGTTGCCAGGTAGCGTAAGTAACTTCGTCGTATGCCTCGGACTTGCCATCGCCGGCGATTGAGGGTGATGTTGATTCGGCAAGTTTAACGACAGAATCGAGTCGCCATCGGCTACCCTGGGCCCGGCACGGCCAAGTCGGCGCACGACTTCAGCTGGTTGAGTCAAATGAGGCGCCGAGCCAATGCATGAACGGACCACACGATACGGACCGGTCGCGAGCGACATGTTGCGGCCCAGGCTTGCCGGCCACCAATGGCCTGTTCGGGGAGCGTCGCCCAGAGGGGCCACGGTTGGCAGCTCGGCAACCAGACAAATGGTTTCCCTGATGCCCCTGACGCTCTTGCCTGCAGTGCGGCAGTTGGCCGATGCCGCTGATATCACCAAGCCAGTCTGAAACCCGAAAACCCGGCGCCAAAATAGCGACATGCCCCAGCAACCGCGTCTTGATCTCCGCCCTGGCGTGTCCGAGCCCGTGGTGCTCCTGATCTCCCGGCGGGAGGTCGAGGCAGACGACAAAGCGTCGGTACTGTCCCGACTGAAGCCGTTTCTCGCAACCCGCGAGGACGCCTGGCGATACAGAGGGCAGATGACACTCGTTGTCGATGTCGTCATCAGGCTCATCTTTTGCGGGGCGACTTTGAACCCGCGTCTGCGTTCCATCCGCAACCAGCACGGACCAATTCACACGGATTTCACACGGATCAGCCGGGACCCGCTCTGGGCTTGAGTTTGACGAGGGTCAAATCCCCCCAGCGCGCCCGGGCGAACTACGGGGCGCGACCTGGAACGAGATCGACCTGGACGATGCGCTGTGGACCATCCCGAGCCAGCGCATGAAACGCACCAAGGAGGGGAAGGACCACGGTGAGCCGCACGTCGTGCCGCTGCCGACGCAGGCCGTCGCGCTGCTGCGCGACCTGGTGCCGGTCCCCGGCGGCGGGCATCTGGTGTTTCCTGGCCAGCGCAGCCACGACCGGCCGATCTCCGACAACTCGCTGCGCACCGCGTTGCTGTCGATGGGCTATGGGCCGCAATTCCAGACATGGCACGGCTTTCGTGCCACCGCCCGCACCATGCTGGCTAAGCGGCTGGATCTCGACCTGCTGGTGATCAAGGCCCAGCTGGCGCACAGCGTGCGCGATGCGAACGGCCGAGCCTACAACCGCACGCAGTACCTGGTGCACCGGTGGACCATGATGCAGGCCTGGGCCGACTACCTGGATCGCCTGCGTTTGCGCGACCACGGCGGCATCGAGCACAAGGTCGTGCTGCGGGATCTCGCCATGGCGCGCGAGCTGGCGTCCAGGTTCCGTGCTGGCCCGGTGCGGGTGCATGTGCATGGCACCTGGTTTGAAGGAGTGGGCGAGCACCCGAGGGCTCAATGATCTGCACCATTGATGCGAACGCATTGATTCTGTGGGCGAGTCCGAAGACCGACGATCTGACGTTGGCCAGGCTCAACTTGCTGCTGGACGCCGTGACCAAGGCAAAGGGCGCCATCATCATTCCAACCCCGGCAGTCAGTGAACTGTTGATTCGGACGGACGAGGGCACCGCGGCCTGGCTACAGGGCCTGCAGAAGCGCAACGCGGTGCGGGTCGCATCTTTCGACCTTCGTGCGGCGACAGAGTGCGCCTTGATTCATCGGCTGGCGGAAAAGGCCGGTGGCAAGCGAAGCGGCGCGCGAGCGTCGGATGCGTATCAGAAGATCAAGGTCGATCGGCAGATCGCCGCCATTGCGAAGGCGCGCCGCCCTGCGGTGAATGAATGCCCGCACCTCACTGCGAACCCAAAGCCGATTGCGCGGCGTCGATGTCGGCGCCTCGGGCGGGAACTGCGGCAACCGCACGATCACGTCGCGGGCGTGGCGCAGGCTACAGTGGTGCATTTCGGCGATGTCGGCAAGCGTAAGTAGATCGTTCATAAGCCGGCGGCCGTCATCGCGGATCAAAAACCTGCAGCGTTATCGGTCTGCCGGGCCGACAATCTCCGCGCCGATTGACTCGCTACTCGCTTTAAAGGCACAACGTGAATCATTCCTCGATCAACTTGAAGATATTCGCGCCGACGGACAGGGATTTGGCTGGGGCGTTGGCGATGACTTCAATGCCCTGTGGCTTCAGGCAGAACCTTGAGCTTGACGAATGAAGACGCTCGCACCCGGTCTCGTTGGCTATTGGCGCATTACAGAAATGGAAGCCTGGGATGCGGACTACTTCGATATGGAGGTCCCAGCGTACATCAGCATTCGCGAGGATTCGACGGGCGAGTTTCAATTCGGACTGGTCCAGGCTGAAATGGATGGTCGCATGGAATCCGTTGATGGAGCTTCACGTTTCGAATTCACATGGAACGGCTTCGATGAGAACGACCCAGTCAGTGGGCGGGGTTGGCTGCATGTGGCAGGCAATCAGGCCGAAGGGCGAATTTTCATCCACCAGGGCGATGATTCCGGATTGAATGCGGTTCGGCAGGTATGAGCCAGTCGTCTGGCGATTCAGTGGCTAATCTGGAAAAGCTGCAGGCCGAAAACGCCCGATTGATCGCGTTACTGGAATCACACGACATTCAGTGGCAATTGCCGCCCGTTCAACCTGCAGCCCCGGTCATTGCAGTTGAACATTCTCGAATGTCCACTGTTGAGAAAGTGGCCCTGTTTCGCCGCCTGTTTCGCGGGCGAACCGATGTCTACCCGATCCGCTGGGAAAATCAAAATACCGGGCGTTCCGGCTACACGCCAGCTTGCGCCAAGGAGTGGCGAGTTGGCGTCTGTCTGAAGAAGAACAAACCACCGGGAAAATGTTCCGACTGCAGCAACCGCCTGCTGATGCCATTGACCGATGCGGTCATCTATGCACATCTGGCCGGTGACGACACCGTTGGTGTGTATGCCTTGCTGGCCGATGACACCTGCCATTTTCTGGCTGCTGACTTCGATGAAGAGCAATGGCGGGACGACGCCAAGGCTTTTTATCAGTCCTGTGCGGAGTTGGGTGTGCCTGTCGCACTTGAAATATCCCGTTCCGGCAAGGGCGCGCATGCATGGGTGTTCTTTACCGGCAGCGTGTCTGCCCGCGATGCGCGTCGGCTTGGCACTGCCATCATCAGTCACACTTGCGCCCGTACCCGCCAACTGCAGCTCACTTCCTACGACCGGCTGTTTCCAAATCAGGACTCGATGCCCAAGGGAGGCTTTGGCAATCTGATTGCATTGCCGCTGCAGAAAAAACCGCGTGAAAACGGCTGCAGTGTTTTTGTCGACGGCAACTTGCAGCCCTATCCAGATCAATGGGCGTTTCTGGCATCCATCCAACCGATGGCTGCGCACGATATCGAACCAACGATTCTGCGAGCGACCGGCAATGCGCACCCCCTTGATGTCACCTTCATTGACGAGGAGGATCAGAAGGAACCTTGGAAACGTTCCAATACGCCGAAGAAACTGGCAGGGCTGATGCCCAAATCCCTCAACGTAACACTGGGAAACCTGGTCTATTTTGAAAAAGCGCAACTGCCGCAATCGCTGGCCAATCGGCTGATTCGCTTGGCAGCATTTCAGAATCCTGAGTTCTATAAAAAGCAGGCGATGCGTTTTTCGGTGTGGGACGAGCCACGCGTCATCGGCTGCGCTGAAAATTATCCCCTTCACATCGCGCTACCGCGTGGCTGTCTGGATGCGGCCCAGACCTTGCTGACTGAAAACGGTATCGGCTGCGAATTGATCGATGAGCGATTCGTCGGTAATCCGATTGACGTTGCCTTCGGTGGCACCTTGCGGCCAGACCAAGAGGTGGCAGTCGATGCCATGCTGCACCACGAGGCGGGTGTCCTGTGTGCGCCGACTGCCTTTGGCAAAACAGTGACTGCCGCTGCCATGATTGCCAGACGCGGTATCAACACGCTGGTGTTGGTGCATCGCACTGAACTGCTCAAGCAGTGGCAAGCGCGCCTGCAATCTTTTCTGGGCGTTGGCAAAGGTGGGGTGGGCACCATTGGCGGAGGCAAAGCCCGGCCAACCGGAATCATTGACATCGCCGTGATGCAGTCCCTGTCACGCCACGGCGAAATCAACCCCCTTGTCGAAAACTATGGTCATGTCATCGTCGATGAGTGCCACCACAACGGTGCCGCATCGTTCGATGCCATTCTGAAACGGGTCAAAGCGAAATATGTGCTTGGTCTGACCGCCACACCCATTCGCCGAGATGGCCAACAGCCCATCATTTTCATGCAATGCGGGCCGACGCGGCATACCGCGACCAAGTCTGCGAGTGCGCCCCATGACTTGGCTGTGACACCTCACACAATTCATAGGCGAATTGATTTGCCGACGGATGCGGGCATTCAGGATGTATTTCGACACCTCGCTGCTGATCCTGATCGAACGGCAGCGATTGCAATCGAAATCGAAAATGCTTACAAACAGGGTCGCAAGGTACTGGTGCTGACCGAGCGCACGGAGCATCTGGATGCCATAAAAGCAGCGCTGGACAGTAAAGTGGCCGCCTTGACCGTACTGCATGGTCGGTTGGCAAAAAAAGTGCGCGCCACCTTGATCGCCGACTTGGAGGCACTCCCGCCCGATGCGTCGCGCGTGCTGCTGGCCACTGGAAAACTGGTCGGCGAAGGTTTCGATCACCCACCGCTGGATACCCTTGTACTGGCAATGCCCGTATCGTGGAAGGGAACATTGCAACAGTACGCCGGGCGACTGCACCGTGATCACGCCACCAAAACGGACGTTCGTATCATCGACTTCGTCGATACCGGGCATCCGGCACTGCTGCGCATGTGGGACAAACGCCAGCGTGGTTATCGGGCGATGGGATACCGTGTTGGTAGCGATGATGGTGATTTGTGATCAGCAAGGCACCAAGTGCGTGAAGGTGCAATTTAGGACATTTACCGCAAAGCAGGGACAAGCACCCGCAGCAGTACTCACCAGTCCAGTGAGCCGTTTTACCGGCTGGGGACAACTGAATGAAGGGCTGGAACCCGCATCCGTGCTGACTGATCTGATTCAGGAAACCGACATTACCCCTTGTTGTTCCCCCACTCTTGAATCACTTTGAGAACTGGGCCATTTGACAGTGCAGGTCACGCAACTCTGTGCCACTCGGTCCAAACGTCCAATCGATCGTTTGGACAGGAAGCAATTGCCATCGTAGATGCGCCGTTCAGGTGAATTCGAGGACTGCTTGCACAGCCAATGTTCATTCCTCGAACAATTCAGAGTGTGTTCCCGCGCGCACGAAAATGATGGCGCCGCCATGCAGCCGGTAAATCAGCAAAAAGTCTCCGCCTACATGGCATTCACGGTGATCGGACCAGCCACCTTTGAGTAAATGGTCCAACCACTCGGGGCCGAGCGGAGAGTCGTCGGCGATGAGCAGCAACATCACCTCCTTCAGTCGCGTGAGGTCGTAGCGCCCTGAGCGCGAAAGGCGCTCCCAATCCTTGAGGAAGATTTTGGTGTAATCGCACGCCCTGGGCGGCGTTGCCCATTTACTGACGGCCGGCTTTTTCGAGGTCATCGAACAAGGCGTCAGCTGACTCAAACCGCGCTGCGCGGGCCTTGACGATAGCGTGGCCTTCCTTCATCGCAACCCTACTCTGCGCATTTGGAACCTTGAGCTCCAGCGGGAAGGCCTGGTCGTAGACTACCCGCTTGAGCAAGATGCGCACAGCATCTGACATGGACAGGCCCATGGCAGCCAACGCCTCGGTGGCCTGCACCTTGATCTCGTCGTCCACCCGAATATGCAGCATCGTTGATTGGGCCATGATCGAATCCTCCGTCTTAGCGAATTTTGTATCTCTTTTGCGATACAGTCAAGTGATCTTGCTTGGTCTGATCTTGCTTGGTCTCACCGGAACGGTTGAATAGGCGGCCACGCATCGATACCGCGACGTTGGCGAACCAGCCGCGTCAGTGCGCGACCAACGACGTTCAAGCAGTCGGGCGAACATTGGACCGCCAGAGAGCTGCCTGCCGCCAGCGTCGGTAAATGGCCGATGGTGTGAATTGACTCTTACCAGTCGACGGGCCACCAATCGCAGCAAACCGGCCGCACGAATAGCCAAGAAGAATACCCGCAACGCTACCGCCGTTGCCAAGTCATGCGAACTGCAATCGGCCGTCGTTCCCCTGTCTTTCAACCCGCGCGCGCTGCTCCTCCCACGACAGCGGCGTGTCGCTGGACAGGTCGAACACAGACACGGAGGCCGGCAGCGTCTCGTCCATGATCGCCGCTTGAATGTCTGGCGCCAGTGTGGTCAGGTTGACCTAGAAAGCGTCGTTCAGCTCGTAGCTGGTGCTGCGCCCACCTGCGTCCGATTTCCGTAGGACGCCACGGGCCAGCAGATCCGTGATGTCGCGCAGTGCCGTGTCCGGCGAACACTTGGCGATCGCTGCCCATTTGCCGCTGGTGAGCTTGCCCTCAAAGCCATCGAGCAGCCAGTTGACCAGCTTCGCCTGCCGCTCGTTCAGCGGTACGGAACCGGGCGCGGCCCAACGCTGCCAGAAGCGCGTCTTGGCCAGCACGGCGTCCAGCGTGTGCTGTGCCTGGTCGACGGCGCGATGCAGCGTGGCGAGGAACCAGGCAAGCCACTCAGTGACATCCAGCGATTGCTTCTGGGTGCGCTCCAGGATGTCGTAGAAGGCCTTGCGCTCGCGCTGGATCTGCGCCGACAGGCTGTAGAAGCGCTGAGGGCTCCCATCGGCACGTGCCAGCATCAGGTCGCCGACGGCGCGTGCGATCCGGCCGTTGCCATCATCGAACGGGTGCAGGGTGACGAACCACAGATGCGCGAGCCCGGCTTTGATCAGGGGTGGCTCGTTCGACGCGCTGTTGGCCCATGCCAGAAAGCGGCCGGTCTCGGGCTCAAGCTGATCGGCCGGCGGCGCTTGGAAGTGCACGCGTTGGCGCCCTGCATTCCCGATAGGCCCAGAGACCACCTGCATCGGACCGGTGGCATCGTCGCGCCAGCCGCCCACGTTGATCCGGACCAGGCCCGAGTAGCCCGTGGGAAACAGGGCGGCGTGCCACCCGAACAAGCGATCCCGGGTGAGCGGCGCGTTGCAGTTGGCGGTGGCGTCGAGCACCATCTCGACCACGCCTTCGACGTTGCGATCCACCGGGGCCAGGGCGCCGATGTCGACGCCGAGTCGGCGCGCGATGGAAGAGCGCACAGACTCGACGTTGAGTTGCTCGCCCTCGATCTCGCTGGTCTTGATCACGTCCTCGGTCAACACAGACAGGCTGGCCTGGTCGCGCAGAGCCATGCCGACATCGGCGAGTCGTCCCATCAACAGACCCTGGGCGCGGCTCACTTCGGCCAGTGGTTGGGCCAGGGCAGCCAGGTCAAAGCGCCAGGTTGGCCAGTCGCTCGCCTGCCAGATGTAGGTGTAATCGCCGCCTTTCATGCGGAGATTATGCGATGCATTCTCCGCATAGCCAAGTTATTCGCCGCAAATTGTGCGTCGATTGAAGACGACATTCACCGGATAGGTGAAGCTTAGAGAGACCACGTCGGCCCTGCGGCGGGTTTGGATGGGGTGCGATTCTGGGCGTCACGTGGAGCTTGATCTAGATCGATCCGCCCTCTTTGCGGACGCGGGTTCGATTCCTAAGTACGGAATCCAATAGACAACCTTCCTGGCGGTCATCGCCGACGTCGTCATGACGTCGTCATGGGGGTTGAACTGCGACGATTCGCCCTGGTTGGAGGCTGGTTTCGCACCTTTCCGCAGCGGTATGCGCCGGTTGTAAAGCGCTTAGTTGGCTAGGTTTGGCGCGGGTTTCGGCCCCACCACCACTTTCGCGCCCTCGCTAAGCCTTCATCTGCAAGGTGTGCGAGATGCGCTGCGCCGCGGCGCGCAGCGGCGGCAGGCAGCGCTGCAACATCTGCTCGGGCGGCGTCGCAACCACTTGCGCGCTGAGGTTGAGCGCGGCGAGGGTGCGGCCGCTGCGGTCGATGAGTGGCGCCGCCAGCGACGCCAGGCCGTTCTCGAGTTCCTGGTTGACGAAGCACCAGCCTTGGTCACGCACGCGGGCAATCTCGGCCATCAGTGCTTCGACATTGACCACGGTGCGCGTGGTCAGCGCCGGCCGCGCGGCATTTTGCAAGCGCGTTCTGGCCTCTTGCGGCGCAAGACCGGACAACAGCATGCGGCCCATCGAGGTGCAA
>ENA-ORBV01016652-ORBV01016652.1-microbial-mat-metagenome-genome-assembly--contig:-NODE-16652-length-10641-cov-3.027357_pt1 | contig 10641 bp, 14 predicted proteins | sample MGYA00237777_ERZ505514 | MGnify/ENA primary metagenome ERZ505514 (study PRJEB26160, sample SAMN06269048) | microbial mat metagenome | isolation source: Oligotrophic lake microbial mat | place...
TTAGTCTCGTGGGCTCGGAGATGTGTATAAGAGACAGGTCTTGGATGTGCCTGTCTACAGCACTGGTTGCGGATCGCCGTGCTCGCTCGCTTGGCAGATTGCTTCGTCACCGCTGCCGGCGATGCCTTCGAGCAGTACCATCGCACTGATGTGGTCTTGTGGACTCGTTTCACGGCATGTGCGCGCCATATGCGTAATCTCCCGTTGGTACGTGCCTATACGTGCTGCTGTATGCATGTTGCACGGCTCGTATCTCGTCCCCGCGGGTGTTGGCGCAAGCACCCACTTCACATTCGCGGCGTCCTTACGTTAGCTGTACTGTTCAGTCGTGGCTTACATCGAGCGGTTCGATCTGTGTTGTACGATCTCGTCAGGCGCGCTTAGCGGCCGAGACTGCTTTCGTTGCAAATCCATGCTCTTGGCTGTGCATCGAGCAGCTTGCCGGTACAGAGGCGCCGTCATGTTGCGGCCCTCATACTCATGCACTCACGCACTCATCCACTGTGTGTTGCTATGGAACCAGATGTCCTGCACGCGCTGGGGGATAAGGCTGCGCTGCAGAGGCTGATGTCGCACGCCCTGCGGCTTGACCCCAGCTGGACTCCCGCCCCCACTCGCTCACTCAGCTCTGCTGTACCAGTACCAGCACCACTGCGGTCTGCATCGAACAGCCTCCACGAACAGCATGTGGTGCCTTCATCGACCTCCCTGTCGTCGTCCCGTAAGCGGTCAGTCACTGTACTGTCCCTCTATTATAATGTGACTGCACTTCATATTTGAGTACCTCATCTGGAGCTTGCTATGGTGTGTCGTCCTGCTACAGTAAGGCAGAGCCCCCCAGCACTCTCATTTGGCGCGTCGACATTGATGGACCTCGCGACCCCGTCATCGCAGTGGCTGATGCACTGTGTGACATCTACAGGATGGTCAGAGACCACACCCCGCGCGAGCAGCGCGCAGTCAAACGGGGGGCCGGCAAGGATGCAATGCGAGAGCCGAGCCCTCAAGGATGGAGTACACTGGTCAGTGGTGCTCCAAGCCATTTGATGCTGATTGGGTGCTCATCATGTGTCCTTGCCACTGCCAGGTCTATTTGTCACCACACACTTCACCGTCAGCCAGCGGGCAGGTACCGGTGCCCGCGTCCTCATCGGTTGGTGGTGACCGAACTGCCGCTGTGTCTGCCGCTGTGACATTGACCCTTCCATTATCAAGCAGTGCGCAGGCGCTTGTAGATGTGCAAGATGTGGTGGTGATGGACTCTGCAGCAGCAGATACCAGTGAGGCCGTCCTAGCAAGCGAGCCACCGCCGCCGCCCGAGAGATCACAGTTGAAGCGTGGCAGATCAGAGAGCGGTGTCTACCAGCAGCCCATTGACGGTGGCGTCCACAATCAAATTGGTTCATCAGTATCAGCGTCAGCGCTTGACGCTGATGCAGCTGGAGCCGCGATGTCATCAGCCGTCAAGGTCCCAGCACCACCATCACCATCATCATCATCATCAGCAGCATTAGCAGCAGCAGCAGCAGCAGTGGACAGTGATGATGAGGTCCACCAGCCTCAGCGACCCAAGCCCACCAAGCTAGCGCTCGAGCGAGCCCAGCGATTGCATCAGCAACGAGCTGTGGCAGCCCAGTTTGTGGACGCGGTGGTGATGAGCATCACTGAGTCATCTCGACTGGGTACGCTGTCATTGCTGAGTGGTTGCTATGCTATCTTACGTCGACCTAGCAATCAATGATGACTCTGAAGTTGACCTCTTGTCGTGCGTGGCCACAGACTCATCAGCGCCAGAGCGTGGCTTGGTGGACCCTGTGACGTTGCAGCAACCGCATGCCTCACCATCATCTGACCATGTACGTGATGTTAGCACATCAGCTGAGGTGGCCTGACTTTGCTGATGCTGACCCTCACGCGTTCATGTAGGGGGCTCCTATGACAGATCGTGTTGACGCTTGCCGCCGTGCATCTGCCCTCAGCAGCACCTACTTGACACATCCACAGCCATCAGATAGCTGCTCACACGAGGACAGGGCAGCAGTGCACCGCTTCATAGCTGGCTGTTCACGTTCCGATCCACCAGCGACGTCCTCATCTGGTGATGACGCTGCTTGCGGTGACGGCTCTGGCGGCATCATTCAGCTGATTGATAGCTTCCTGGGGCTGGTCATTCGACTCGGATATAGGCCTCTGATCTCCTCAAGCAGCTCTGTGCACGATGACAGGGTGACGGGCGAGCTGCCGATATCGACAACCACAGCACCAGTGCCAGCATCGTCCATGATCCAGCGTCGACTGAGAACCAAGCGATATCTGCAGCTGATGCACTTGTGGATACAGCATGCTCCAGGCACCGCCAATGCCGCCGCCTCAGTACCTCGACAGCCTGATCACCAGCTGTCTGGCATGTCAACCATACCCTCTGATGAGTGGCGGGTGATGGTGCATCTGTTCCTGGCGGAGCTCTACCTTGACTGTATGCTCTCACTGCGCTCTGCTGGTGGCAGTGTGGGAGATGCTGCTGTGTATGATGCAGGCAGTCAGTCTGGCATGGACCCACACGAGGACTCTGCCCAAGCCTTGCTGGAAGAGGCTCGACAGCGGCTCAACGCATCATCCACTCCCGCAACAGCCTCGCTGGGTCAAGGCCGACACGCCTGGCGCAATAAGCTGCGGCTGCAACCTGCCAGACCTTCCCCCGGGGGAGCCTCGATGGTCAATGCTGGAGCTGGTGATCTGGGCAGCATGTTCACGGCACCCCTTCAACAAGCAGGGTATCTGCTTGACTGCCTCACTCGGCACGCGCAAGCCCTGTCCACAGCATGCTCGGTGATGTCGCTGCAGCCAATCTCTGTGGACTGCAGTGGTGGTGTTGATGTTGCCTGCTCGAAGCAGCAGCAGATGACGCGGTATCAGCTGCAGGCACGGGTAGGCTGGCTCCACGCTCGATGGGCTATACTGCACGGTAGACCACTTGACTCGGCCCGGTTCTTCTATGACTGCGAGGTTGCGCTGCTCCAGCTTGGTTCATCTCGGCCCTCATCTGCTGATCATCCTATCCACAGCCCTGCTGGGGCTCTGAGTGGTGGAGGCATGCCTGCGGTGCAGCTTGATGCACTGGGTCCAGCAGTCATCCACCTGCCTCATCTGCAGCATGATTCACATCTGGACCTACACACGCTTAGAGCCCGACAGCGGCTGGTGCGATACTCGCAGGTGTTTGCCCACGCCAAGCAGTGCTTCAAGCGTCTGCAGTGGACAGAGGTGCGCTGTTGGTTACCACTGTGTGCAGCCATGCAGGGAGTGTGGAGTGTGTGGCATAAGAATCATGGATATGGATATATGGTTTGCTGAGTGTGACGCCATTGCTCGTATGTATCAGGTGCTGCACCATCTCAGCCCGCTGCTGCTGCCACCCGCATTGCCCGCTGGTGTTGATGGAGTACGGCAGCTTGCGCGGCTGGTTCACCCGCGGGACACTGTCAGCATGCTGGAACTGATGCGGTTTGCTGCGCTCCAGATATCGGTACGGCGTGAATGCGCTTGTATTGATCCAGCCTCATCATGGCCACATGTCCTGTGACAGTGCCGTCTGGTCCATTGAATCGATGTTTGGGTCTGCTGGACAGGATCATATCTCAGCGGTTCGCTGTGATATCCAGCGGCTGCACATCATCGCAGCCCAGGTTAAGCCACTATTGCGCGGTAAGTACGCTGTTGCTTACTCATGTTATGGCGGCCGATGCTGCTACTGTCGTGAGCTGTTCTAGCGTGTCGTGGGGTCATAAGATGAGCATTGTGTCCATTGATGCAGACCTGTCAAATCTTCAGCCACCATCGCTGACTGCTGATGAAGCTCCGGCATTGCCGATGAAGGAATGGTTTCCTGTCTTGATGGCGGTGGCGATGGATTTTGAATACGTGTCGTATTGTTTGGTGCATCGCGAACTGCCTGCCTCTCGTGACGCCAGTGGTGTTGGCGGTGGCAGTGGCATCAGCAGCGATGACCGTGCAAGCGGGCAAGCGTGTTCGTGGTGTGCGTGCACTGCGCTGCTGCCCATCACCAGTGATGAGCTAGCGGACCTGCAGGCATCAGCTGCTGGCATGCTGTCCTTCATACTGCAGACGGCAGAAGATCAGGATATGGAGTACCATGTGGACGTGGCGATCGCGCACTGCGTGCAGCTGTTGATCAGCGTTGGAGTTCTGGGGTACTGCCGCAGACTTGCTGGGGCATCTCCTACTGGTGATCATCGTATCAACAACTGCATTACTGCTCAACCCGCCATCGCGGTGGCGCTGTCGCTGTTTCGCCACGGCCACCGTGTGTTGTCGGCTGTTGAGCGTGACATCTGCGGGATGTCAGCAGGCAAGCTGCTGCTGGCTCTGTACCTGGACCTATTGTACCTAGCTCCCTCGAGCTTGAGCTCCAGCAGTGCTGCTGCAGGCACCGTCAATCAGCTGCACCATGTGCCTCCTATATCCTCCGATATGTCTCTGGACCACACCAGTGTGGTGCATGCGAGTCCTACAGTGTCCATTGTGCAGCGGTGCAGGTCTCTGGTGGTACTGCTTGCGGACTGGTATCAGACGCTGCACAGAGAGGAGCATAAGTCCGTCCATCTATCGACCCACGCTGAAGAGATGCACTACTTGCCAGTGCCGTGGCAACAGTGTTCGCCTGCCTCTTCTGATCGCAAGCATGTCGCTACTGCCCGGCATGCAGTCATACCTGCCACATGCATATGCGCGTCACAGCGCCGGTGTGTCTGTGATGCAGTTGCGACCTCCCCATTGAGCTCCGACGAGTTTGCTCGGCAGACAGATGCTGCTGCCTGGTTGCGTCAGCCGACTGCACTTGGACTCGGTGTAGAGCCGTGTTGTGGGTGTGAATGCGGCTACCACGTGCTTAGAGTATCACTGGTGGACCCAGCCTCCACCGAGTCTGTGTGGCTGCGTGAGGTAGGGCAGTGTCTGTCGTGCCTGTACGGGCTGCCCATGGGTCAACACTCCGCTCCGCATGTGGAGTCAGAGAAGGTGAGCAGTGGTGATGATGGTAGAGCATGACTGTTGAGCAGCGGTGATGATGGTAGAGCATGACTGTTCAGCACGATCATGATAATGAGAAACTCAAATGCTGAAGACTTGACCCCTCATTCAAATTTCTGTCAGGCGCTCAAATCGTTTCTTACTCTTGCATCGGCCACGGATGGGGCTCGTGCCTTTGAATTCATCAGCACCTATATGCTGGCTAGTATGGCCAGAGGCGATGGTATGGTATGATTGCGATAGGCCTGACCTCTGATCACATGCTGTAGTGCCAACACAACATGATTTTGGCTTTACTTCACGTCCCGTCGTGTCGTACTCATAGCCTGCATTGTCTTTGCTGTGTTCCACCAGACATGGAGCCCGACCTGTGCCGTGATATCCTGGATGCGCTGGAGACGGTCGAGAAGTCGCTGTCCTCTGCAGTCCCGCGGGTCACACCGGCATCTGCTGCGCAGGTAGCGTCAGTCGATGTTGTTGTGACTGTAGTGTGGCCCAGCTCCACCTCCAGCAGCGCCAGCAGCAGCAGCAGCAGCAAGCTAGCTAGCAACAGCGGTGTCGATGATGATATCCCTGTACCTGAGCCCACTCTGCCGATGCTGTCCCCGTTCTCTTGGAGGCTGTATGGCGCCATGGGGCACCCGTTTGACATGGCGTTGGTGCGTAACCCGTGTGTCACGAGGCCAGCACCCGCAGAGCAGTCCGCGTTGGCTGGAGTAGCCGAGCTGACAGCACCTGCTGCCAGTCATGCAGTTGGTAGCAGTATAGCCCAGTCTGCGGTTACTGCAGCAGCAGCAGCCACAAGCAATGGGCCGGCTCATCCCAGACAGACGGCGCGCCTGAATGCATATCTGGCAGTGCAGCTCCCAGCTGGCTGTCAAGGTTATCACCAGCATCTGTGCTCTGAGCTGACTCGAGCTAGCGAGGTGACTGCGATCGTGAGTGATGCCATCTGTCTGCGACAGGCGGTGCAGCTTCCATTGACCCCAGAGGAGCTGTCCTCGTTTGGCACAGCTGACCAGCCACACCAGCACGAGGATGGCAGCGATGTCAGTGCAGTAGCATGTGCTCGAGCAGTCATCGACTCGATGGTGATCAGCCTGCCGCAGCACAGCTCCACCGCTGGAAGTGTTGACCCGCTCAACGCCGCTAATACACGGGTTGAGCCGCAGGGGTACCCCAGTCGCTGTGTGTTTGCATTCCATCAGCTGTACGCCGCGTGCCTGTACCATCGCATTCGCTCGCAGGCTGTGCGCTTTATGTTGGAATATTCAGCGGACGGTGAGACTCTTCCAGAGCAAGTGGATGACAATGCACAGGTGAGTGGTGCTTGCTGGACCGTGCTGTGACGACAGCTGAAGCAGCAGCTCTCGTGAGATGACATGTGGCATAATGCTGCCACTAACCTACACGTGTATGCCGTGCATATGCCACTCCAGGTCGATGATGAAGACAGTGACGCTGTGATACTGGATCCGGTGCCGGAGCTGTACGCCAACATCAAGGCAGCTACTCGATCCCTCTGTTGCGGCATCGGCTGGTCGCCCCGCAGTTCATTGAGCTGGTGCGCTCTTGCAGGCGTGCACTGGATCAGGTGAGAACAGCATCTACCAGGTGCAACAGTGATACCCCTCATATTAACGCTGCGCATATGCGTGCAGGTTCATCATGAACATCTACTCATTCCGTCAGCTGCACTGCTCGACCTCTGACGAGCAGGTACCGTTCATTGAGCCATCACTGTCATCTGACTTGACGGCGTATGTGGCGTGCCCGTGCTGACATCGCGTCTTTGCTACGCTCCTTGTACTGTCGCAGAAGCGGCTCACCTTGCTACGAAATCAGTTCATCTCAGCACGATTCTCAATTTTGCTGGCGGATACAGTCTCTGACTCACTCCACCCCTCTGGGCTCGATATGTTCAATCACTGGCGTGCAGCGCGTCATCAGCTATCGCCACCACTATTGACATGGCTCAGCTCAGGTCAAATCTGGCGATTGGGCAGTTTGCAGCGGCTACTGTCCCTTGGGCACTATATGCTGGCTGCCGTGTACCGTCAAACCTGCAGAGATGAGCTAGCGCAATCAGTCTGGTCAGAGCACTCTCTGTTTCAGCGCCTGTACGGCGTAACTACTATCAGTCAGGTCCATGATCAGCTGCAGGCACCCTCACCAGCACCAGGATCAGCGGCAGCGGCAGCGCAGTGCACTTCAATATGGTCTGCTGCACACGGGTGTGCGTTAGCAGCTCTGTGGTTGCAGAGGGCAGGCATGCGTCCTGCTCTATCTGCTGATGATATTGCTGAGCACGGGATGCCCCTGTGGCGATCAGCATTGCTACCCATCATCGTCCTCAAGTCAGCCTGCAAGGCAGAGAGTGTACGATCGCCCGGTGCTCAGTTGGCTGCTGCCACACAGCCGTTGATTGAACTGATCCAGGGTGGTGCAGTTCTCAGTTCTTGCGCATCGAGCCTGGCGCCGCCACTCCTGTCTCCGGTTCAGATGCAGGGGGTGTATGCGCTGGCTGCGTGTCACTGCAAGCATCTGTTGGGCATCGAGCAAGGAGCTGGGGGTGATCACAGTGTGGGTCCCCAAGGACCCTCATCGCACCTGCTGCAAACAGCGCAGCTGCAGGCCGTGCGATACTTTGCCGATGTGCTGCCTGTCGATGCTGTACCCGGGTTGACTAATCTGACATCACCAGCATCGAGTACGCAGGCAACATCGGCTGCTGCAGGACCCGCCGAGCCCCGCTTTGCCTCTTCCTCTACCAGAGCCGTTGACGGATCTACCCGTGATGACTCTGAGACTGGTCGCGACATGTCGGATCAACTTGTACAAGCGGTCGAATTGTGGCGGCGCATCCTCCCGTCTGCCAATACTGATCCAGCTATAGAACCTGCTGGCGTGCCCCATGGTCACTCCTCTATAGGGCCTCACGCATTAGGACACAGTGTAGATCATTGCCCGTCTGGCTCTGATCTACAGCGTGCGTTGAGCGCTACGCTGCGCGACGATGATGACGCTGCGTATCTCATGCCTGGCGAGGAAGGCGGCCGTGCTGCAGCCTCTGGCTCAGCCGCTACCGGCACCTTCACGGAGTCACAGCAACCGCTTACTCAGGTCGACCTGTCAGCGTCTCAACTTAACGATGGCCCGAGCCAGATGGAATGGGCTGCTGCCGCTGTTTCAGTAACTGCAGTAGCGACATCATCATCAACGATGACGGGCGATCAAAGTCATGATGTCGCCCCCGTTATTGCAAGCACCAGAGCAGATGCCAATCTGACTGATGACGGGTCACACGCTGCCAGCGTAGCCAAGCTGGCAGTAGCTGGTGTATGTTCCCTCGATAGCCCACAGTCCACAGACCGGCCGCCTGACGCTGAGCAGTCGAAGGCTGTGCTGAATCCGATGACGTTGAGTGGTCCATCGGAGCAGCAGACTGCATACCGTCACATGTTGGCTGCACTGCACCAGCGTATGCAGGGCCGTGCACCGCCTGGTGCTGTGATCGACCCTGATTCGCTTATCAGTTCCCTCCAAGGTGTGTACTGTGGTTGTACGGCCATATGTTGGAAGCAGATGGTCCTGACGTGGTGTGTTGGTTGGTGATCACAGCTACTCTGCTTCATGAGGTGATCAAGGCGTTGGCCTCATGCGTGCATGCTGGAGCCATCATTCAGAACCATACGGAGGCAACAGCTGGAGCTCAATCACAGGCTCAAGCTGCTTCGTTGCCACGCGCAGTGTATCGGCTGTGTTCATTGCTGGCAGGAGCCCCGTCGTTGCTGCAGGTATATGCAGTTCATGTGGACTGTGTCGGGCACTCCGATTGGAGCAATGTGCGCCTGCATTCTTATGCCAACCGTTGAGATTGCATGCATTGTCTTCTTTTACGTACTCCGATTTCAGCTTCTGGCTCGGCGCTTGATGGAGACGGAATGGCTGACACTCTACGAGCGCGTGAAGCTCAAACCTCGCCGTGTTAAGCGAACCGTAACCGCTGCTGCTGAAGCAATGTCCCCAGTGGCCGCTTCAACAGCACTCTCGTCATCATCTGGGCAGCACCGCACGCGTGCTATCGCTATCGACATGTCGCGCTGCGCTGTACTCGGCTGTGATGACGCCGTGCTGCTTGCGCTCCAGCAATCTCCACTGTATCGAGTGCACGAAGTGGCGGTTGATGTGTTCGCGTTGTATCTACGGTTGATGATCGCCACAGCTGACGTCGCCGGAATGTGTAACGACTCTCTCTTTACTAGAGTGTACACTCAGCAGCCGGAGGCTCGCAGGTAACACTTCTCTACAGCTCCGGATTGATTGTCTAGGGCTTCATTGAAAGCTGGTCTTGTTCCCGTGTCCTGTGCCTGTCCGCCTAATCAATACAGACTTTTCCTGTACGCGGAGGGATTCCTGGCGATGACACACTCCTTGCTCTGTCTGCCCCAGGTGGGTCACACGGTTCAGTGTTTGTGATGTGTTGTACGTGAGTGCGCACTCACTGGTGTATATGCGAATAGTCTGAGTTCGTCAAAGTCGACATCAAGGACCTGGAGAAGCTCTGCAGGCGCGGCTTTGAGCTGTCACTTGAGCTGTGGGAGTATCCTCGCTATCGACATCTAGTCGTGCTGCTGCACAGGTACGTGACCTTATGCCGATTGATGGGTTCGACCGCTTACGAAGGTGATGCTTCATCGTCAACGCTGTCGGCAGGCTGGGGTTACGCGCATGGCCCGAGGAATCAGATTCAGAGGACTCGTCTCCGATACCCATGCAGTCCACTGAGGATCCTCGTGATGTGCAGCAGAACGCTGTGGGTCCAATAGTGCTGACGACATCTGGGCGTAGCGATCTCCCTTCTTCTGATTTGGCACTTCAGCAACCAGCGTCTGTCCCCGCTGTAGGCGAGGCTGTGCCCGCTGCAGGATCGACCACCCCACATGACGCCGTGTCCGACTCTGTGCCGGATAGAGAGATCATCGGCCGAGCTCTTGAGTGGGGATCCGACCAGCGCTGGGCACGGGCTCTTGCGAGAAAGTTGCAGTTGCGGCTACGCCAGATTACCAAGACATCGGCAACAGCAAGCTCAAGCTCAGCCCGTGCTCGCAGGATGCAGTTGTCGTGATGACCTGTGCGTAAAGCTAGGGTTATATCTACACCAACAGTACACTTTGTTTCAACAGCCGTGTTTACTTCACGATCGAACATACAAGGGACCGACACACAGACGAAAATGAGCATGACCATGTCAAATGCTCATTGTACAGTCGGGGGGGGGGCTTCACGGCAGCCCTCAAGAGATCAAATAGGACAGCTCGTCTCGGATAACTGCATCCTGGACTGAGAGGAAGATCTGTGCACCATCATTGGTTCGCCAATTGTTAGCACATAAGGGTGATGAGATAATCAGTAGTCTAGCGCATCTCATCGGAGCAAATGATACCTGCTTGAGCTTGGTTCTGCTGAGAGAGACCTCAGGGCAGGTGTGCACCATCAGAGGTCGCTTCCCACGATAGCCGCCTCGAAACTGACTCTCAGTGAGTTGAACAAAGCTGTTATGCAGCTTGGCGTCTGCATCAGAACATATTG